>Ga0307512_10003047_pt1 | contig 20089 bp, 21 predicted proteins | sample 14_EM_MG_FD_200267 | JGI IMG/M metagenome (GOLD analysis project Ga0307512, IMG submission 200267) | Populus trichocarpa ectomycorrhiza microbial communities from riparian zone in the Pacific Northwest, United States - 14_EM | ecosystem: Host-associated > Plants > Roots > Unclassified | place... | reverse complement strand
TGCTCAAAGCCTGCAGGCGTGGGCCGCTCCAATGGCCTGGCCTGCGATGCGCGGGCCCGGCCGGGCTTATTCTGAAACTGGCCCGCCTGGCCCACCAGGATTACTGACCAGAACCTATTACGCCAGTGCCAGTTCCACCAGTTCCACCCGTACCGGTATCAGGAGCAGGACCCGTAGCGCCGATATCAGTACCATTACCAGTACCACCAGTACCAGTTCCACCAGTGTCAGTACCACCAGTACCAGTATTAGGACCCGTAGCGCCAGTATCAGTACCATTACCAGTACCACCAGTACCAGTACCAGGAGCAGTACCAGGATCCGTAGTGCCAATATTGGGACCAGTACCAATAGTAGGAACACCAATGCCAATACCAGTAGCGCCAGGAGCTCGCGGGCAGACAAAGTCGACACGGAGCACCAAAAGGCAGGTGCTTTCATCTTCCACATCAGGATCACATTGGAACTCGGGAACCTCGATTGGAAGAAGGAACGACGACTGCAAATTAATGTTAACAATATTCGCTTTGAAATCGGCTCGTACGTCTGTCTTACCAAACATTGGCACATATCGCTGGTAGAACTGAAAACCCCATGGCTATATCCAGCGGCAGCACAAGAGTCGACACAGCTGCCATTATTTGGAACCGGCACCACAAGACTAGAGAGCTAGATATGAAACCGGGTGAGCAGCTGCCAAATTCCCTATCAGGATATTGGATAGGGTGCTTACCGGGTTGACTTGGAAATACCCAAGAACGCGGGCACAACTGCTACCTTCGAAAGCTGTGGTATTCAAACCGGGACAAATTCCTTCGCACTGATAACTGATAGTCCCGTTAAAATTTCTGGCTGCCGCAGCAAGGGCCGGAAATTCGGCCGCGCAATCTTCAGGACTCCTGTTGGGGCAAAGGTTATTGACAACCTGGCGACGCTCCAACTCGTTCTCAGGAACCTCAATAATGGCAGTGTCAACAAGGTCGCCATTGCGGTAAATGACTTTCTTATTACGCTCATCAAATGGCTGCTCTGAATTTGCAATTGCGATGGCCCCAGAGCGTACTTTGTTCTGAATGTCGTCTATGTCGATACCGCCCAAATTTTTACCGGGTGTGGGCGAAGTGAAAGCGACTGGGAGGATTCCAACCCCGAAAACCATCATCCCCGCAAAATTCAGGGCGTTCCACCTCATGATTGGTGAAGGATGAAGACGGATGAACGAATGAAATGGCTCCTTGACCCTAGAGGCCCGAAAGGCACTTGGTTAGTAACTGATTGCTCGTATCATAAAATTTGAGTGCCTTACTAGAAACTTGAAGCAGGAAAGGCAGAACGAAAGGAGGCGAAACGGTTTCTTATACGCTGTGCTCAGATAGACCATCTGTCTATCTGGCTTTGAGATATAGTTCGATGCATATTATTGGTAACTCAAAGTGTTTTCGGGCACAGCATTACATCTCAACACTGTAAACTCTGACGGGATGGAGAGCGGGCAGATGCCGGCACGTGAAAGTCTCTGAGCTGCTCTCCATAGAGAAATGCGACCAAGCGGTGATGGACTTCCTGGCGGCCACTGATGTCGGGAAATTCCCGCCCAAAACGGGCGGAGGAGCAAGAGCCGGCGGGCAACGGGCGGAGGAGTAAGGGCCGGCGGGCTCTCCTTGATTTCATCCCTTTTCCTTTGTATTATATATCTATCACTTTTGGATGCTTTCTTTCTTTTGTCAGAAGGGGACGACGGGTAGTAGGAGTGGAGCTCCGCCATCTAGCCGGCCAGCCCGGAGGCGGAGGGGACTAAGGGGCTGTCATACTCTAAGTAGAGTGAATACAGTATGATTAAAACAAACAAACAAACACTGTAAACTCTCAAACTACCAACTGACGCACCAAAAACGGAATAAAGTAATCTTTCATGAATTTGTCAACCATTGTACACTGGTGACTCCCTCGATGAAAATTCACACTGCTCAACTTTTCAGTTGTTCAATTCGCCAACATTGAGTTAGATTAGTCTCGACGGCCCCTGTCCAGTCTTGTATAAATAGGACCTCCGTCTTCATCCAACACTTATCAAACCTTCGGAATAGTGTCCGGCGAGCATCAATGTGGTCTATAGGTACGTACCTAGGTATATACCTATTCGATATATTCAGGTGTAATGCATTAAACTTCGTCAACCGTTGCGTAATGATATAGACTTAATGTTCTAGTCAGTTCACGGAGGATGTCAGTCCACAGTGACCAGTCAACCCGTGGAGTAACAGGGCTCCATGCATGGACTAGTCACTCCACGGAATGCATACACTCCATGACTTGACCAGTTACTTCGCGGAGTGGGAACAATTGTTCAAGAAGAAACCGGTAGTCGGAGAGCTAAGAATAGTACCAAACCCAAGGCTGAGCTTAGTGCCCGCCTTGCTCCTGACGGCCTGCGGGCTAAAACCCGAGGGTAATCTAGTGCCCGCTTTGGTTCCGATGGCCTTCGGCTTAAATTTTCAGTCGACAGCATATGTGATGGTCATTCTACCAGAAGTTTCGAAAGACACTTTCTAAATCTAACTTCCTAAACTCAAACCTATAACGACGTAATCACGTGATGACACCGCACAGTGTAATTGTAGTTGCGCTACAACGTTGAGGGATACCGCCCATCGCAGTGATCACGATAAAGGTATATAGAGTAATTATTACTTTAGGTTGTGCGTAATTAGCACATATACCCACCCGCGGAGCAACAAACTCCGTGAACTGACTAGTACACTTAACGTTCACGTTAGCAATACTGTTGAGAAATCACGGAGCTTAGCCCGGTGCTTAGCGAAATCTCATTTTAGCATCAATGAAACGATAAGTCAGCGAAATTCTAGCACTCAAAAAATAAACGCGCAAAGATTAATATCTACACTGTTTCTCTTCTGGTCGGTGATAAGAGAGATTGTTGGGTGCGAGTGTGAGGCGGAATGGGATCTCCGTCGGAGAAGGTCTCAAATCATAATCCGAGCACAGACTATGGTTTTGGCAGTATCCACAAATCCGATTCTCGATGCTAATGACAACTGCACGAAGGCGGGAGGTGACCCCCAGAGTAGCCTTGTCCTGGAAGAGCCTACCACGTATGTGTGGAGGCATAGTAGGGGGCAGAAGCCATAAAGACAACGACAAAGATCCTGGGACCACACAGGAAGAGAGTATTGCCAATTGAGAGTTAGTGACATAACTATTGTCCAAGAGGAATGAGCACACGCACTAATAACAAAGCACCTAAATAAACCACGAGCGAGTACTCACTCTATACACGGATAGGCACCGTCAGGGAGCGAGAGGCAATGTTAGAGGTTACAGTGCAAGGACATTTTGCCCTCGTCAATACAGACGTTCGGACACCAACTCAACAAACCTACAAGCAACAATATATTAATGAGCTGATTCAAAAGCTTCACCATGCAGAACCCCGTGCTACTACTCTCGTCCTCCCAAATTCCCTACTCCTGCTCTAGCTAGATTACCATTGCTTCATGTGCACACTAATCTAACATATCCGGAACCTCTCCACCATAGATCACCCCCACAGAACACCAGACCAAAACCCAATGGATGTCATAACCCAAACTCGAGAGTCTCCCATTCTTAATGCCTAATACTTCCAGCTAGCAGCTGCGTCAACTGCAACAAAAATCTGTCAGTTACGTGCCTCCAGTATTATATCCACAGAATATCACTCACCCAAGTATTCAGCTTGCCGACGTGCTCCCTAGCTTCACCCACAGCCCAATCCAAGGATTCATCCGCAACAAAGACCTGATCCTTCACTTCTAGATCATCTTGCAAGCCCTGTAGAAAATTCTTCGCATCCATCGAAGTGCCCACGCGGGCAATGTGGAAGATCACAGCTAAAGCCCCTTGTCAGCAAAACACGTTAGGTAAAAGTAGGAACAATATACTGGATGGATGAAAGGGTTCTCCGCGGGGGGTTTTTAGTTTCGATAGAACGTTTTTGGTGGCAAGGATGGTATTCTTTAACGTGACTTGGTCTTCTCCCATCGGCTGTCATTGAATAAACAATCAGTAGCTAACGGTATGCCGTGCAGGCTCGGGATTGATAGGGAAATACCTGTCCATCTGTAACCACACTTATCACAGCGGGGGCCCTTAACTCCCCTTTCATTGCTTTCTGCACAATCAGAGGCTCCACAACCTTTTCAAAGAGCTTTGTACCTAGCGGTGTCCACCCACTCGGTTGCACCGCATCAAGGCAAGCATCGACCCCCGCCTCTGTCGTGATGTCGTTTCCATCATTGTCAGCATTCATGAACCGTATCTTGATACCCGAAGAGTTGTACGCGCTGGCGATTCTGGCGATTCGCTGCACTACTGTTTTCAGTGAACCGTAGCGATTTTCACTGTGCATGCTTCCGCTGTCATCACAGTAGACAATAATGTCGTAGAGGCCCAACTTCGTTAGGTCCGGAGTCGCGTACCGGGAGAGTTGGAGACCATCACATATTTGAGATGCACTAGTAGCCGCTACGCTGGCAATCTCACGTGGCCGAGGGTCCCGACGAGAGATGAGAGAATTCAACCCTGTGTCTCTGAGATGCGTCGCAAGAGATTGGTGGTGTTCCTTCCTTGTTGTTGGCAAGGGCCTGTCTTCCGGGTAGGTAAAGTCGGGCTTCGGAACCGGCTTCCGAATTGTAGGTGCTGGTGCGACAGAAGATGAGGCATCTTGGAGACTCTCGGCCGCGAGAGCCCCAAGGTTGCAGAGGGAGAACTCAACGGGAAGTGTTTGAGGAGTTGGCGTTTCGGGTTTTGGAGAATCGGGTTCTGCAGTTTCACTAGACGATTTTTGCGTTCTATTCTCAGCCTCTTTGTCCTTGCGCGAGCTCATGTTGACTAACGGAACATCACGTTTTCGCGCGGCGGCAACTAGATCGGCGGGACTTCCGACAACAATCCTACGGCCTCGAGGGCTAACGGAAGTGAGGCGCGTGGCCTGCGTTAGTGTTGCTCGTCGATAACTCGAGCCCATCGAACCTTCCCATGCAGCCTTGCCTGCTGGCCACGACTGACGGCGCGGTTGTCGTAAGTGATCCTCGGCTGTGGTTTCACGGCCCTGGATGCGCCGCCTCCCGTTCGGAGAACGATGACGGCTGGCGCTCGACGCCGACTGAGACTCCCTTCGCGAGGTTGTCGTTGAATCCATATCGTATGTAGATGAGTCTGAATTTAAAGACTTGGGGGCCCGATTACCGGCCATGCGGGCATTAGGCTGGCGGTCAGCTTCGCTTTTTCTGGGACAATAACATGCCCAACAAGGCCAACACTGTTCCGGAGGAAAGCAGCACATTGTTGTGATCACAGCAAAAAAATGTTGTTGGAATATTCGGTCCGTTGCATCTTACGGCAAGTCGCAAAGACGAGGGAAATATTGCTTGATATTCAACTAAGGGCTGGCTGGTGGCATATTATACAGTGGGGAGGGTATTTAATCTACGAAGCGAGGCCAGGCGATATTATTGATAGGCAGCAATGGCTATAGACTGCAGGTGTTGCCTAGCGTAGAAAAGCCTATTGATTCGGAGATGTATCATGCCGGCCATAATAACACTCTTGCTCTGTGGTTGGTAGAATAGATGTCTATCCAATTGTCGACTGGCCGTGGCGATGCAACTGGACACATTTGCCGCCGGCCTCTGAAGTGTTGCTACCTGCATGCCGCGCGAGCCTCCGCAACCTCCAAAATGTTACAAAATTCCCAGGCCTCCATCATTGAAGACAGGGTGTGAGTGATTTTCGAAAGGTCAGAACCGAGAGAGATCCCTGGGTATGCTGCACTGCTGATATGGCGCCCCAAGATCCCGAGCAATACGCACGTACCGCAATAGTACCTTAACCCTCGCAAGACGTTGCTCGGAATGCTTACTTTAGAAAGGCTTTCCGGCAAATAGATGCCAAAAACTACAAAAGACGTTAGAGATATCGATATATTGATACCAACCACTCACAATCAACTTACAGTCGCTCTGTAATCTAGTTCCTCGGCTACTTGTTCTTGAATGAAAGTTTCTTTTCACGCGTACATGTACAGTACATATATACCCATATGTTATTTTATAGTAGTGTATTTCCACTATGAATTATGTGTGAGTTCAGTAGTGCCGTATGGAGTATGATGAACAATCCATACTATGACGTGGCACCCGCAGATTCCATCACCCGGGGATGTTTAGCTTCGAGATCTGCCTTACATTTCAATTGGAGGGGGTTGCAGTTGTTGGCAAACAGCACAAAAAAAAGTTTATGTGCACAAGTATATTTGTCGTGTCCAGAGAGAACACTTCAGCAAAGTTGCACCACAGGGCGCATCGCCGATCCTTAGTGCTTGAAATGTCTCTCAGTCCCCTGCAGCCCATCGACAAATCTTGTTTATAACTGGAACTGCACATGTTCCACAAGCAACAATATATCGCGAGCAATAATACAACCAGCTGGAGAGTACTACCTCACTCCCAGCATCATGGGTTTAAGATATACCCAAATATTTAGGTGAACAGGCAAGGCAGTCTTACTAGATCGGTTTTCTCCTACACGCTCAATATCCTTCAATTCATATCCTTTTTCTTTCAGATATAGTGTGAGTAAAAGATCGTCGTGTGGCAAAGACTTTGATTGGCTGGCTGGACTTCTGATGTTACTCTTTTGCTCACAATATACCCGAAAGGAAAGGATACTTACTCGTAACTATACCCAAAACGAAAAGGATACGAATTGAAGGTTACCAAGCGTATATGAGTTACCGAGGACAGAGCTTGAATCGGTTTCCGCAGGTACCAAGCTCAGAGGTTACTAGAGTCAACGAAGGACTTCCAGCCCGGTTCTATCGATCTCGCAATAGGAGCTCGATAGAAAATTTTCTCTCAATAATATCTTCCGATCAATTGCTACAGTGCTTTCATTAGGACGGTAAAAGTATATCTAGCGGCGGGCAAATGAGCGGTATAACCGTTGACAGTAGAAATCTATTCGTCTCCGCTCAATCTACGGTGTAGTTTGGCAGAAGCGGGTCTACCTGAAAGCATCTATTAACGCCATGTCTATTTCACTACAATATTGAGCTAGCTGTCACGGCCCCTGGCTCCCAAGTAGGTCCTGCTATGTATTTTTGCAGCCATAGACAACATCCTCCACGGGCGCTTCTCAGAGCCCCAATAGAAGTCGGAAGTCCTCTGATATAGCACACGTGTCATTTACCGAACGCGGAAGGTAGGATGGCAAGTGGAAGGAATATGATGCCTTGACCGCGCGTGCCGAAGTGCAGTTTTCCCACATTGGGATGCGCTTTTTGACTATGGGTTAGCAGTTTCTTTTTCGGTGACTCTGCTTGGTGCAGGCGAATTCTGGATCTAGTTGGAGCTTTTCGTCGAGTAGAGAGCACTCTATTAGAGCAATGCACCTTTGACTTCATGATGCACCATCTTGCGTGGGTGACTTTATGGAGTCGTATGGGCGAATCGCTCTCAATGACTTGTCCACCGGTCACTTCAAGTCCTGCGTATGCAAAAAAGGGTCACAAGTTCCCACTCCACTCCAGTGGATGCATGTGAAACTTGTCCGTGTCATTCCTAGTGACGGAAAGCTGTGCGCTCGCCCCAGAGCCGCACCTTGTTTTTACTACAATACACTTACTAACCACCAACTGCCACCAACAGCTATGAGTGGTTTCTATACGAACTCGCTTCAATGTCTACAGCTGAGATTGTCACTTTGACATGATTTTTGAAACGTCAACGATGAAGCGCATCTCGAACGCAGCTATAAACACGTTGCATTCTGCATGGATTTTATGTGCACATGCACTCTAGTTACTGCCCTCCACACACAGATCGAGAGCTGTTGCATGTGTGCCTGCATCGTGAGCCTCATCAGATTCGTTTGATATGCAGTTGGTGCATGAAGATATGCCTCAGGAGAGCGGCTCATATCAGTGCAGAGCGGCTCATATCAATGTAAACGGATGAGCAAACGGAGATAGATATGGAGACGAATATGGACGTGGATATAGGAGACAAGTCTGTGTATGTATATACGGGCCTTCTGCCCTCGAGATATCAGTCAATCAACAAGTCTTAGAAGCATCCAAAGTAACAAGAGCAGGAAACTTGGAAGTGGGTGATAGAATGTGATGCAGCTACTAATAGGTAGACGATTTTACATATCTGATGAGATGTTGTGATTAGATTAGTCGATTAGATGAAGGTTATGGGATTATTGATAGAGGTCGTCCACAACATTCTAAAGACAACATATGTTCCGTACAATGTATAACCAGTGACAACTCCCAACCTGGGACAGTCCCGCCGCGACCTGGGAACAGGGTGCAATTTGACAGCCCGTCTGCGACCCCGCGAAGTTTTTAACTAGAGAGATTATCAACAATCTCCGCAATCAATCACCACTTTTATTTATGTGGCTACAGGTTCCGGGACTTTTGATGGGATCCAATAATGCTGCTGAGACTTAGTATCGGATTGGGAGAGCTAAGCAAAGATCGGACCATAATCTTATACTAAGTATTGTCTCACCCCATCACATGGCCAATACTAACATATTTTACCGAGTGACTAATCATAACACGGAAACCGACCGCCCAGCGGGTACAATTTATTAATCCAAAATTACCCGTCTTCACTACCTCCCCGATCTAGTAATGACAGGAGGTTGATAGGCAACCCTCCTGCTGCTTTCTCCGCCCCCTAGAGTGCCATCTGCATCCAGGTTATCATCTATTTATACAGGTGGTCTTCCAATCTCCATTTCCTCCTCATTTTTACTTTCTGTGACTTTCAGACTCCCATTCATCTTCTTCTCCATCCTCCTCATCACTTATCACAATTACAGACACCTTCCCTCTACCCTTTGCCTTCTTTCTCATGGATTTGGAAGAGCTGGGGTCTGCAATTACAGCTTTAGCAGTCTTCTGGCAATTTTTTTGCTTGGTCAAATGATCGGTGAGGTGGCAAAGCATTGGAGACCTCTCCATCACACAGAGACCTATCATCTCGATACTGCCATGGAATCCTATCAATCCAATCGATTTCCATTTTGTCCTTGTCATTGATTTTGAGGTTTCGAATAATTCTAATCTATCGAGGGACATTCCCGCAATCTAGTAAAGTATTATAGAATTGAACAGTCAATGAATTGCAGTTATGCTTTGTGCAAGTCTTCTTGCATGCCTCGCTCTAGAAGTTAATTCTTCCTCCAACTGCGAATCCCCTGGCATTGTGTTCAACGATCCACCAATATGGAATCATTAGATCGCAGGGATCTTTCATTGGACTTATCTCAAAGGTCTCTTGGAATAGTGGTCTCCATGTTGACAGGTAATTGGGAAGGTATAACACCATACTCAATCTTCTACTGCATATCCTGCAAAGTTCTCAATTTCCATCTGCTCATTGCGGGTAACAAATGGGACATTGTGTTGCTCGATCTATTTCTCAGAGGCAATAAGTTTAATACATCCAGACCCGAGTAGTACTCTTGCTGGAATGTTCTTCTTTATATGAAATGAGAGCAAGAGCTTCATTTCAGGTCTCCTACCTGACTTGGGTTAGGGTGGAGCTTGTGCTGGTGCCAATCAAGAGTTACTTCATATAGAGGTGATGATGACTGGCATCATTCTTTATCTTTGTCCATAGAAAATATAGCAGTATGTGTTTACATTGAATTAGTGCACCATTGCAACTGTGACAACATTCGAGGGTGGGTGGTGATGATGAGGTCGAGGGATTTATGCCTAGCGGTCATTGGTGTGGCAATAGTGCAGGCCTATAATTGATGAACCTTAATCAATTGCCACATGACAGCATCATCGAGGGATCATTCATGACCCCCAAACAGTGACCGATCCCAACAGTGTAACACACGTCGTAATTTGCAATGAGTCAAAGAGAAACAATGGTACATACAGAGGGTTACAAGAGAAAGAGAGTAGGCAAGGAGTGAGAGTCCATATATTTTCCATAGCGATTATGGTTTTCCTTTGGGTTAAATGTTTTCCTTTAGTTTCATGGTTTTCCTTTGGGTTTATGGTTTTCTTTTGGGTTTATGGTATTCCTTTCAGTCTACATTGTTCGTTGGAGATTATGTTATTCTTATATTCTTTCAGGTTTGGATATAGGGCTATATGCAAGCGGAGAGTTATACTTTGCACAAAACGCCAGGAAGTAGTTGTAGTGGGAAAATCCATTTTCCACCACCAACACCATTCAGCTTGCCAGATGAATGCCAACATGGGGCATCTGGAGATTCAGGAAGACCAGAGATTAGTGTTAGCAATGGGTCCGGGTAACCCGCCAGCGGTCCAGGTTTGGACCAGAAAAATGGGTCAGTTCGGTTCCAGACCTGTCCAAAAACCTGACCCGCTCATGCCTGATGGGCCAAACCCGGACCGGTACCCGTCAACCCGCAGGTCTCCCCGGGTTCGGCTAGACCCGTCGGCTCTAATCTCTAGTTCTGTGTTTTGGGTTTCACATTTATGGTTGCATTCAGATATGCTACTGTAAATTGTAAAATATTGACATTGGTACATCACAGTGTATTTTCGATGTATGGGCCGCCTTGATGATCAAATCGAACAGACACATGTGCCCTACCACATCCTAAAAGTGACTGTCAACAGAGTGTCAATGATTCTTGGTCATGTATCTTGGGTACTCGGGGGGGCGACAGGTTGAAAATAGTTGTAAACGATGGATTAGCTGCCTTTAGAGGCAAAAGCAAAAGTGAAACGTACCCTGCCCCATCATGAACATGAGCATCAATGGAGCGTCAATGATCGTTCACCTTCCATCATGGTTAATCACAGCGCGATGTGGCCGTTATTGTCAGTATACATTGTATTGACAGTGTTTGTACGCTAAAAGGCTCACAAATACATAGTGGGAGCTCTGTAAATGAAATGAGTTGCTGCTGTCTGGTAGGATGTGGCGGGAATATCCCGAACATATCTGCCTATAAAGACCACCATCTCCTTGTTCATGGATGCTTGTGATCAAGCGCCACTCATATTACTGAAGATCATGCAAGACCGAAAATCATTGACGCTCCGTTGACGCTCATTTTCATGATTGGGTGGGGAGCATTTCACTTTCTCTTTTGCCTATAAAGCCAGCCAATACTTCGTTGATGACAATTATCAACCTGTCGCCCCCCAGTTTACCTGAAATACATGACCAAGAGTTGTTGACACTCCGTTGATGCTCATTTTCAAGATGGGGCAGGGAGCGTTTCACTTCCTCTTTTGCCTATAAAGGGAGCCAATACTTCATTTATAACTATTTGGAACCTGTCGCCCCCCAGATTACCCAAGATACATGACCAAGAATCGTTGATGCTCCATTGACGCTCATTTTGCCATGGGAGTATCCAGAATACGCAATCATTTGATTTGGCGTAGTCCATCATTAACATTGTTTTGGCAGCCTTTCTACCGTTTTCATTTACTTTCTTCTTGATCACTGTATTGTTCTTTAATAATACATATAAATACATCCTTTGAAATATACTTTACAGTATCTGCAAATTGAGGATAATAATAATATCCAACATCCCGTGCCATCCGATCAATACTCGTCATCACTGCCAGGTTTGCTCAATAGGCTGCTCCGGTCTTCAAAATTGATGTTTGTAGCATTACCACACAGCAGATTGTGTACAGACCGGTGGATGTTCCGTCATCAGTGAGTATATCTGGATACAAATCTGTATCCTGCTGGCTATCCTGGGCAGATTCATCAAGAGTAAAAATTTCAGCACAAGGAGCATAAGAATGTGAATACGCATATCCGGCCAGCAAATTTAAAATTTGGCAATGTGGAGCTCCGGAAGTGTTACCTGTTGGGGCGGGTGGTGTTCTGGGTGGACGGGGCATTGGCACTGGAGTTGGCTGTCTGCGTCCGTTGGATGGAGGTGCAACTGTACCTTTTCGTCTCCAGCGTGTCTGAAGAATCTGTGCGGTTCGATTTTGGCAAGGAAGGCATCAGGCCATGTCATCTTGACAAAGCATTGCCAGTTGTCTTTCTATTGCAGCCTTCATCTTTTTATGCCCAGGAAACTCAAAACCCCCCTTCTTCTCATATCGGACCTTCACGCGAGGTTTCCTGATCAGATGTTGCTTTTCCTCCATTGCAATGCCCAAAAACCCTCCTTTGGCCATTTTGGCCATATTCAAGGCCAGGTGAATGACAGACTGTTCCAGCTGTACCCGACCTCCTTGCCTTCCCATAGTAGCAGACATATTGAAAACATACAAAGAATTAGTTCCTGCTTCTAACAATGAGATTCGGCTATTATGTCACATCCACAAAATGTATTTTGGTGCGGAAGCCCCACGCAAACCTCCCAGACTCTCCGGTCGCCCTCACCAGTGCTTCTAACTACTTCCAGATGCTCAGAGGCCCCCCTGGAGCTTCGCACAGTGCTCTCAGACTCTGCAAGAGCATCCTCATGTGCACCTGAAAGCACCGGCAGTGATGGAGGTGCATTCAGGATGCTCCAAGAATTGACTATTAGGATAGTCAAATTTTGGAGCTGCTGGGACTTATGTGCAGGTCTGCAGGAGACTTCGAGAGCAGCGGAGACCTCTGCGCGTGTCTGCAGGAGACATCATCAGCAGCTGAGACGACTGCGCAGGCTCTTCGGGAGACTTGGTACCATATTCTCACCGCAGTGGATCATAGAGTTCCGCAACCACAAGGCATTGTGTTCATTATATCCGTCTCTGTTAAAGTCACAAGATTCACTACATCCTACCATGGCATGTATTATCTTGGTCTCTCTATATATATCCATAGGGAGGTGGACTCAGCGAGAGGGAGTAAATATTTGGCAGACCCCGGGGTAGCTACACATCATCTCTTTGTACGAAATACACACTCTATATTTCCCAGCTCTTGGTCTCACACACTCTTGCCAAGCTTTCATAGATCCGTGCAATTTGTGAGGTTCCACATGCAGTCTTGCCAAGTGTTCATAGATTGAACCAATTCGTGTGGTTCATCATGGCCAGGTATCCCTTCCTATCCTCTGACCGTCTTTCTACTCTGCTCAAGCTGGCAGAACCACTCTGTCTCAAAAATTCGCTTCGGACACCACATGAGGTGTGGTGGAGTGTTGATGATGGGCTGTCTGCCTTCTCTCTCCACCATTTCACCACAACGTGATCGAGTGAACTCAGAGATACACTCCCATTCGATGATCGAGCAAGATTGGAGATGTACTTGGAGGCCGTAATCGAGCGTGTTTGGAGATATAGTTGGAGGCCATGATTGAGCGAGTTTGGAGTAGCACTTGGGGGCCGTTCTGGCGGGAAAATCTGTTTCTCACCACCACCACCAATCAACTTGGCAGAGGACTGAGCTACGGCGGGTGTACGGAGATACAGGGATGATGGAGAAAGACTGGGTAAGAGAGTGTACGGGGATACAGGGGTGGCAGAGTTGGACAGAGTGATGGGGGGTATATATTCGGGAGACCCTGGGGTAGATAGCTTGCATCGCATCTTGTATCTGGTATCTCCAATCATCTCATCTGATCATCTTATGATAAAATGAATTATACACTCGATCTTTCGTATCTTTTGATCGCCCTCGCTCTTTCCGAGACTCCGTGTGGATCCGTGCAATTGCGTGGATCCTCACTGCTGGGTAGTCTCATACCTTCCGACCCTCTATCTACGCCCCTCGAGCCAGAACTGCTCTGTCTCATGAATTTCTTTTGGAATGCCGTGAGAGTTGCGGCTGAGTGTTGAAGATGAGCTCTCTGCGTTCTAGCTCCGCCATTTCACCACAAATGGAGCCCAAACGCAGATTCTGGTTGGGCAAGCTGAGTACGGAATGGTTTGAAAGACCCCTACCAGCTAATACAGGCAAAGATGGAGAGAAGCAACAAGTGGACGATAGTAACCATGTCCGGTTTGAATGCCGGATGTCGTAAGTTGGGTACATCGACGTCGCTAACTAGAATGGCACCAACGTCATATGAGGAGGAACATTAAGGGAATGGCGCCGAACTCACATCGGACGAAAGGCACCAACTTCATACTGGGATGACATGCACCGACCTAACACCAGGACGAAAGGCACCAACATCGCAGACGGGAATACAGGCACCCACCCGACACTGGGACGAAAGGCACCGACCTCATACCACGACGAAAGGCACCGACTTTACACAGGGACGACAGGCACCGACCCCATACCCGGACGAACACAGGACGAAAGGCACCGACGACATACCGGGACAAACACTACAGAAATGGCACCGAACTAACACGGGATGAAGGGCACTGACCTAATACCGGGACAAACACCAAGCTAATGGCGCTGAACTAACACCGGACAAAGGGCACCGACCTCATACCGGGACTACAGGCACCGACATAACACCGGGACGACAGGTACTGACCTAACGCCGGGACGAGAGGCGCTGAACTAACGCTGGGATGACTGGCACCGACCTTATACCGGGACGAGAAATCACAAGCGAAAGGAAGAACGTCAACCCCGTACTAAGGAAGACACTGATTCGAGGGAATAATAAGAAAAGGAATCAATGATGCCGGTGAGATTGTGAGAAGTGCTAATGAGGATACTACTAGTCGTAGGGGGAAGTCGCAGGGAATGGAACATGATAGACCACTTGGCAGGAATATAAGAGAGAAGAAGGTGAGAGGTGGTAAAGCTGGACTAAGAAAAGGAACGAAACAAAGAGCTCACCTCAAAAAGAGTGCCAATTGACCTGACCCCCTCTCCAAAACTCACAAACTAGCAATTGACCTTAGATCACCAATCACAGCCAAATCACCACCTCACCCACCACCCCGCCTCCAAACCGCTACAAATGGTACCAAGATGTCAACTGAACTCTTTCGATCGACTTCCGCCGCCGGTTCCAGTGGCCATACCCCTTCCTCCACTGCTGGACACTCAAGCCAGGCCGGATCCTCCACCACAGCTGGACCTTCTGCCAATGCCTCGCCGAATCAGGCACACGATCAAGGGTAATTCCTCGAGTCCTTGGCCCTCGCCATCGTAAAGGAAATGAACCAAATGCCACTCCCGGACACCATGGGCACTCCAGTCTTCGGAGAAGCAGACGTCACCAAATTCGTCAAGGTGTACAAATGCCTCTCCTCTCGGAGACGGACCGACCCGGTGGCCGAAGATGTTATCGCAACATTCCCGTACTACTGCTTGGAACTGATCCAGGAGACTATCAAGATCATGAACGGATATCTGAAGAAGGACTGGGTGCAGTTGAAAGAGGAGCTGAGGGACGCCATCCAACACCCCAATAGCCGGGTCTATATGTACACGAGTAGGTACTTGGAGTGACTCTGCAGGGACCAGCTCGAACGTGGAAACGTCAGCCTAAAAGCCTGTATCCACACCTACGACAACATCAGCCGCATTATGATCAACAAGGGAGCTTTGGCCGAGTACTCACAGGTGGAAATGTTGCTCGGAGCCCTCCCAAGAGATTTGAGAGCAAAAGCGGTGATGAAACTCGATCTAGATCCCAGAGACCCCTCGACGTTCAAATACAACCAACTCCGAAAGCATGTCTTCGACAAATGTGCAACCGCCAATGCCCTTGCCCCCCTGGATTCTGCAGGAGCACGTACTTCACCTGGAGTCTCTCCTGACTCAATCCCACCTGGAGTTCCGCTCCCGCAGATGCCAGTAGTGGCGAACCTTCCGGCAATCCCTAACGAAGAGACCCCGGCACCAGCACAAGCCATGGAGTAAATTCCAATCGCTAAGGCCAAAAATACAATTGACACGAAAATAGACAATATGATGGAGGCCTTCGAGGCTTGGAACTTCCAGCTGAGCGAACCGATTGAGCCCAGATCCGGAGGCTTCAAGACTGCCCGGGCGTATGCCATCCAAGCCGACCATCCACCTCTGCACACACCAATGAACCTCCCACCTCCGAATGCACCCACAGGACCCGCTTACTACCAACTGGGACCCAATTACCAGCAATATCCATGGCAAGGATTAGGTCCCTGTATCTACTGTGATGAGGTAGGACACATCCGCACGTTCTGTCCTGATGTGCGCAGCGACCAGGAAACAGCTATCATTCACCTCAATGATCGTGGAAGACTAACCTTAGGACCAAGAGGAGGAAATGGAGGTGAGATATCTGGGTATCGACTGGAGAGAAGGTTTTTGTGAATAGGAGAGTACGCCCGGGAAGTAGCTCGACAAGGGCAGCAGGGAGGGGGAGTAGCCACTACAGCTGCACCACAGCTGCCTCAGCTGCAGCACTTTGCAACATCTCAGCTGTTTTGGAGGGCCAGTGCTCCGGTGACTGCTTTTCGTCCAGGGATTGCCCGACAGCTGTCTGAAATCGATGGGTACCACTCTGATCGGTCTACAGTTAAGGAAGGTAAGGAAGAAGGTAACGAAGCCTGTGTTGAGGAATAGAGCGACAAGGATGAACTACAAGAAGAGGGGCAAGGTGACAGCAGTGCGGAGGATGAGGAGGAAAGTGAGACAGAGGAGGAGAGAGACATGATTTTAGACAAGGAAGAGAGAGAAAAAAGATCGGCAGTTGTGCGCCCTCAGGCAGGATATGCCTTCGTGGATGAGAGAAGGAAGGGAAAGGACAAGGCGACCAGGGATGATGACAAGTGTGCACCAATCGAGGAAGAGGTTCCGGAGATCTCAAAAAGTGCTAGTAACCAGGAAAAGCGAACTATCAGGAAAGCGGGAGCATTCAGCAAGCAACTGGCCAAGGCGGACCCCGTCGACAACATGACTCCCAAGACCCCAAAGGCTCCGAAAGTGCCGCGAAAGAAAGCACTGGCCCTGGATACTGGAAACTACAAAGTCCTTCGAAGCAGCCAACTTGATTACAGTATCCTAGCCCCTCAGGAGAGAGAGACCGGCGAATTGACCTTCTGACTCCTACAAAAGGCTAAAACGGTATCAGTTCCGACGGTCAAATGAGTTACTGCTAGAACCCCAGCTGTACCTAAGAAAATCAGAATCTCTCATGGTTCTCCCTTCTCCGGCCTGAAAGATTACACCGGATACACCAAATTCCAGTACTCCAGGGTCTCTCCAACCGTTCTTGAAAAGATACACGGGCACGAACTTTCCATCCTCATCGATGGCGGATCTGAGATCTGCGTGATGAGCTAAGAGGTCGCTAGAGAGTTGAACATCTGTTGGAAACGTGGCGACTGGAAGATGGTCACTGCCAATTGCAATCGGTCTGATTTGTCGAAGGTGGAAGAGTCTGTGCCCGTCAACGTCCATGGTATCGTCATTCCCGTGCCAATCTTTTTCGCAAAATCCGGATCCAAACAGGTTATCTTGGGCTGCCCCTGGGAAACATACCCTCGAAAGTGTGACAGGAACCTGGACGATGGCAGTTGCGAGATCGCCATTTCAGCTGTCGATGGGTCAGAGCAGGTGACGTTTGTTGCTACCTTTCAGGGAGACCAGATGGACAGATTTGATAGCAGATCGGGAAACTTGTACGCCTAGTTAAAGTAAGGGCAAATAGGAAGGATAGGGCCTGGCACTACGACGGAAAGAGGTTGGAGAGTTCTGGCAGGAAAGATGGGAATGAGAAGGTCTCGAATGGTAGAAAAGGAAAAGGGAAGGAGTTGGTTGCTAGGAAGAGGGCGCTTGCCAGGAAAGTGGAAGGATTATACAGTGGGAAAGAGCAGGAAACGTTCAAAAAAGAAGGACAACAGTCAGTCAAAAAAGGGGGGCTATCAAAGGCAGTGAGGAAGGTAATGGGAAGAGGTGTGAATTGGGAGGATGAGTGGGAAGAGGAGGAAGGACTGGTAGTCGGAGAGATGGGTAGGAGGATGGTAGCAGATGAGTGGTCGATGGGAGAAGAGGCTCTGGTGAAAGAAAGGAGGGTAACCGGGAGAGAATCTACGGCTTTTGCATGGGTTTCTGAACATAGCATTGCTCCGGAACTTGGTCAAATACAACCCTTTTCCTCATACCTCGATTAGGCGAAGTGCAACTTAGACGAAAACACCAAAGCAGCCAGGGTGCGCGCCCGCTACAAATGTGTTGCCCAGAAAGTGAAGCCTGTTCCCTTGTCGTATGGCAGTACACCAGAAGCCGGCCTTGACTGGAGAGGAACAGCTATCTCCCGGGCCATACCAGTACCAGGCTCTGGGGACGAGTGTTGTATTCCCAAAATCTCCCACGGAGCAAGAGGCGGAAGGTTGACACCTGAGACATTACGAAAGCTACAGATAGGGAGCATATCAAGGCCGAAGCAAAAGGATGCCCTCCTAGGTATGCTATCGAATAGAGAATACGCTCACTCATGGAGATGGGAGGAACTGGGAACGATCAGCGATGAAGTTGAGCCACCCCATCATATCCGACTGGAGTCTGGTCACAAAGTCTGGAAGGATTGTGTATTCTGTGCACCGAAGAAAGTCATTCTCGTGGAGAAAGAGATGATAGAAGAGAGAGTTCGGCAGGGTCTATTCGAGCCGGCTTGGGGCCCCTACAAAAATGCCCACTTCTTAGTTCCCAAAAACAATGGAAAGTACCACTTCATCATCTCTGCTGTGAGCGCAGATCGGCATACACTGAAAGACAGCAGGATACCGCCAAATGTCGAACAGTTTTCCGAAGCCTTCGCCTGGCTGCCCATCTCTCCATTGATTGACATTCACTCTGGGTACGACCAAAAAATGTTGCATGAGGAGTGCCGGGACTATATGGCATTCGAGACTACGCAATGCATGTATCGGCCAACCAGACGGGTACCGGGAGCTACCAATTGGGTATCAGCATTTGTCAGTGTATCTCGGAAAATACTAAACACTCACCTTGGATCAATCACCGAAATATTCGCTGCATCAGCAAAAAACATTTCCGTCCGGGCGGAATGGCTGCGTCAGAGTGGACGCGCTCCGTCAGAGCTGTCAGAGACACCCTGTTGGCGGATTACTCCGCGCCCGGTGTCAATACCACGCGTCGCGTTGCATATCGCCCTCCGATCGCCGTTTCGCCGTTTCTTCTTGCTCTGTCCGTCTCCTATTTTAAACAAACACTCTGGCTTTGGGGCCAACTGTGACCATACGTCGGAATGGGTTCATTGGGTACACGCTTGCATCGGGATTGCAATGGGTGACGCTGCGAAAATCTCTACGCGCGTTCCTTCTACATTAAGCTCGAGGAGCGTAGGAAGAAGGTGAGAAGATATGATACTACCCTGTCGTGAGGATCCACGAAATCTCGGAAAGAGCGAGTGAGACCAAAAGTTGGGAAAGATAGAGTGTGTATTTTCGTTGTATGACAAGATGAGATGAAAATGAGATGCTGTCTATCTACCCCGGGGTCTCCTGAATATATACTCCGCGTCGCTCATTCCACCTCCGTTACCCCTGTATCTCCGTACACCCACCGTCGCTCCTGAACGATATACTTGAAGGCCGTGATCGAGCTAGTTTGGAGATGCACTGGGAGGCCGTGATCGAGCGAGTTTGGAGATGCACTTGGAGGCTGAGATGGAGTGAACTCAGAGATGCACTTGGAGGCTGTGATCGAGCGAGTTTGGACATGCACTTGGAGGCCGTGATCGAGCGAGTTTGGACATGCACTTGGAGGCCGAGATCGAGTGAACTCAGAGATGCACTCTGAGGCTGTGACCGAGCGAGTTTGGAGATGCACTGGCAGGCTATGATCAAGCGAGATTGGAGGAGTACTTGGAGGCGGTCGATTTGGAGGGAGGCGCGCGACGGCAGCTGAGACTCTATTCATTGGTTAACTTGTAATTGTGGGAATGTAGAGAGTTGAGTACAACAACATCCGCCGAGAGATGAGAAACTGGCTGGGAGAGGGACACTGTCGATCTTGGGATGATGCTGTACTTGGTATATGCTGTACTCGGTGTTAACTCATGATTATAGCATGGAGAGATAGAGAGGGATGACTTAACTTCATGTTCTTAGGTGATGGTAGAGTTGAGCACAAGAAAGAGAGAGATCAGAGGAGATGGGGGAAATCATCATGAGAAACTGGGACTTAGAGAA
>Ga0307512_10003046_pt1 | contig 20106 bp, 16 predicted proteins | sample 14_EM_MG_FD_200267 | JGI IMG/M metagenome (GOLD analysis project Ga0307512, IMG submission 200267) | Populus trichocarpa ectomycorrhiza microbial communities from riparian zone in the Pacific Northwest, United States - 14_EM | ecosystem: Host-associated > Plants > Roots > Unclassified | place... | reverse complement strand
TGCCGAGTCGTCCTCCTCGCCATGGGGGCAGGCGAGGCCGACAGGGGCAAGCGAGGCCGATGGGGGCAGGCGAGGCTGGTGGGGGCAGGCGAGACCGGTGGGGGCAGGCGAGGCTGGTGGGGGCAGGCGAGGCCAATGGGGGCCGTAAGCCGCCGGGCCAAATCCCTAGTCAACACTCGTAACTAAAGTTTATCCGTTATCTTATTTACAAAAGAACACCAGTTTGTACCGAACAGTAGAGAAGGAATCAAGCAGAAAACCAAAATAATTACAGACCTTTATCTACCTACCGGGTTTACAAAGCGCTGGGGAATCGCCAAACAAATAGGTACTCTACTAAGTTAACCCGGTGGCTGGTCCAATCTCGCCTGTGGGTGAGTTACTAAACAGCTCCCATGGTTACCGTTTGCCTATTGGAAGTTTCCCTTATATCCATTGATAATATCTTTTCAACAACAAACAACTTTGTAGATCTCAGTCTCCTCGTTCATTTGCACCTACTCTCACCTTCTGGAGATACCTAGTTGAATAGTCAGTTAGAGTCAATCCCAAAACCCTGGCTTATGGTCACCAAGCGACGATCAAAGTGGGGTACCCAAATTTGGCTGCGTGTATATGTTGTAGCTTCGATCTATCGGTTCTGTGAAGATACGACGAGATAGGTGGCGAGTGGTGCATATGTTACCCTGGCATAACAGCATCGCGCTCTTGGCACATTTTATATCGGGAACCATCCTTTATCTTGCATATCCTTGGCTACTCGTGGTGGTTGCTTGATGAAGGATAGGCCAATAGGAATCGCTGAAGACGCGGGTTCCATTCCTTGTTCGGCATACGTGCATGCGCAGTTCGTGTATCATGTGTCATCGAGGATGCGGTACTCCGTAATCGTCGCTCGGAGAGAGGAACCGTCATCGTTAAGATCTCCGCGCAGCTAATAGCATGCGAGTCTCCAGTGATAGTGACGGTATCCATGCCTTCGTTCCAGTGAGGTGCTGACGTAGATTGCTCGCCGAGGCTGATACTTGAATGGTACCGGTTTACTTTTATTGGCGAGGACAGGGGTCAACCCGATTGCTGCGGGGCTAACGGCGCATACAATGTTTCCAAATGCGTGTTATGCCCGTTCGTTTTCTCCGAGTGTTCAAGGTGAAAACTATGCGACTGGCGCGCATTCTCCACCGCCCTTCCTACGCAATGAGACTCTTATTTAGAGGTGTCTATTAGATGACTCTATTAGTAGGATTTGGAGCTTACAGGATTTTTCTTAAATGCTATTAAAATGTGGCAAAACTACTAATGGTGGGGACGCCGTAAACCGTGATCATTTTTATGGTTAATTTCTCCAAAACAAGTTAGGAAAAATATTACAACACAATAGAAGTTCATGTACTAAGGGCTAGACGATCTACACACCTGGTTTGAGTTTTTGTGTGTGGTAGAGATACCCCAGAGTCTTAGCTCGGCATGTGCTTGACAAGCTTGTCTTGGAGCATATGAAGCACAAATCTGTCTTCAAACCCCCGAAAAAAGTGAGGATTATACAACCAGACCTAAAATATTAGTCCGCTGTGTCCCGATAGCGAATATAACTTTTTGTTATGGAGATATGGCAGATATTGGTTGCTTTGCGGATGTATTGAGCACCTGCAAGGGGTTACAATGTGAGTTAGGGCGGAAGAACTTACCAGCAACAGAGGCATGTTGCGGGAACGGGTTGACGGAGGAGCCCACGCGTTTATGTTACAATGATGGAGCCGAGGATTTAGTCGGCTTTGTAGATCTCGGTAGTGTTGCTTCTGGGAGAGGATGAAATTCAGGACGCCCTGCAGGGAGATGATACCGCACGCGTGGGATTGTTTGTGACAGCTTGATATGCATTAATCCGGAGATTGTGGTTCTATGTCGTCTGCGCTGTTAGGCATGGCGCTGAGGGAGGGGGGAACAACACGTGTAATACCGGTTGCTTTGTGGGGGCGATCATACACTTAGGGAGAACTTATCTTATCGATCTTCATTTTATCCTCAGAACGAACTCAATGTCGGCTAACTACAATATTAGGGTCGATATTAAGTTCTGAGCGCATCTCAGTCGCCCGGTATGGAACGTGGTTACATGCATATATTCATGCATAGAACAGTGGGTTCTCCCGCCACCGTATCCGGTTGCTTGTCCGAAAGCGGGCCGACACCCTTGTCAACTACCCGAACTCGGCAAATAACGAAACTGCGTGCAAGGCACAAAGCACGGATCATGTGTGACTAAAACATCATATCGGCTTGCTCGAGAACTGATGGATGTGCACAACAGGTTTTGCAAGAGGTCCACCGACCACAGAGATAGCGCGCGGAATGGCTTGTACGTTTTCCAAGAACAAAGCTTCCGGTTGATTTCGCATAACGCGGAACTTCCTGCTGCTTTCAACATCGCGCAACGGTGGAAATCTCCAACAGTCGCAACTTTCCTCCGCGTTCGCAGCGTTTCTCCTTCACACAAGCCTGAATGTTTTCCACAGCTGCTCACTTCATATTGTAAATGTTACTAGAAAGCTCTAGGATGAGGTCATGATCACTAAGTCACCGGATATGGGAACTGCTAACAAGTACACCATCTCACTAATATGAAGAAGACATATCTATAGCCAGATTTCTCAGAATGTGGACTATTCACGATTACTCACTCGCCACCCGCCACTCACCACTTCAAGCGCCACTCAAACATCTCTGCGGAAGCTCCATACAGGCATAGAACTACCGTTCGATAGTTCAAGAGACTTCACCCTTATTGCACAATTTGACAGTGAGCCGGAGGCCGAGTGAGGACAGCGGAACATAACGTGTATAGAATAGTTTGTGATTAGAGAAAAATGTCATGGACTTAATTAGGCGGTCGATTTGAGTTTTATTTCAAGCTTAGCCTACTTCTCCACAATCAGCCATACTTCGAAGCGCATACGAATGTGCAGTCGCAGTGTACGTCATTTCTAAATTCTCGCGGTCAGCCCCTAGCTACGACCAATCGAGATCGCCTGATCTATGCTTTACGAATATTCAGTCTGAACGAAAATTAATACGTTTTCTGAAGCGGGGTGATGTTCGTTCGTGGAATGCGGAAGATTGGCAAGAACCCAAATGCCAATGAGAGCGGATATCGAAGCACGTGGTATCGATAATTTAGTACAAACGAAACCGTGCTGAGCCCGCTGTTGTGTTGGCATAGTTAGGAAGCAACCGCAGCTCTGTCTCAGCACCCACACATCTTCCATGATGTTCGGCACATTGATAATGACGGCATACAAGTAGTTGTCCATTCGGTAATGCACTATGACCATTGGTTAGAAACATCGGGACATGCTACTTAAGTTACACATCAGAAAATGCCACCAACTACCACGCATAGGAAAACACATATTCACACCCTCTGCGAAAAGGTTGCGGCTCACTAACTCTAAGATGAAGCAGCTTCTTGAATTTGGTGACAGGCCAAGACTTCTGGAATCAGGGGTCTCAATAGTCCCGGGAGACTAAAGTCATTCGGGCGAACATCGCCGTCCCACTCCTGGCATCATTTCTGTGGCTTAGTCGATCTAGGGCTCATTTGTTACGCCTTAGGACCCCGTATAAGGAACCGGCAGTTGCTGGGAGCAGGAATCCAGTCCTTGATACGGGCGGAATTGCCGGTTGGGGCGATACAGGGCGACTGTACGGTGCTAATACGGACAGCGCCACTTGGCCGAAGCAACAGTTTTTGTTTTGTTTTAATCATACTGTATTCACTCTACTTAGAGTATGACAGACCCCCAAAACACCTCCGCCTCCGGGCTAGCCGGCTAGATGGGCCGAAGCAACAGTTATTACCGGGGAGTTGATCATCCGATTAGGACACAATAAATATTTTATCAGTGACCCAGCTTATATTTCACCACATTGCCTTAACTTACAATGTTCAGTTAGATGGGACGGATGGAAGGGGGGAATTTACAACAAAGAAAGATATAACTCATATTCGCACCAATCTGCAGGTTGCCGAGAATTCGACAAATATCCGAATCCTTAAGTGCCCACTTTGTGCCATCCCATAGACGGAGTAGCAAACTAGCGTCAGAATTTGGGTTCAAGCTTTCCAGTAATTTCTCGAGATCGCTAAACATACAAACACAGCCTGTTAGAATAGTGACCAATTGGCTGACCTATACCATCGACCTTCGATCGTCGGTTCTCTCTTGGAAATCGAGTATGAAGTCCTGCAGTTGATAAAAAATTGCTTGAAGCGCATTAACCTTGGCGAGCATGCTGCGCGCTGTTCTGGACGCATCGACTGCGGTAGAAACCAAGCTAATGATCTTTCCAGAAAGTTGAACGAGACCTGCGACTGGCACTGCGACTGTGAGCCCATCAATATTGCGGTTTGAAAATAGTATCTGCCGACTGTTACGATGAGCTAGGGAGGAAATACTCCTGTTTAAAAGAGAACACAACAAGCTATAAACTATAATGCGGGACTGGCTAATGTGCGCTTGCTATGCATCTATCCGATGTTTTTGTGGATCACATTGCAGTAATGTGAGGCTCCGCAATTGTATTCTCAATCGTCCGTCTTTGACAATAGACTCGGTTCGCGGTCCCAATTATCCTGTCCGAAACTCCAGATGACAACTTACCTATTGTTAGAGTTAAGTCGTTGACGGTAAGGTAGGGTTAGGGCTATCTTCCATGTTTTCCCCAGGAGCATACGTGGTTGAAGAACCTGAGATAACTCAATTAAAACAATCGCGAGTGCAATCATTCCCAAGAGCTCACAGAGATACAGTTTGGGATTCTCCGGCGGGGTAAAAAAAATGCAGAAAGAACAATTCCACGGCAATCCGTCACTAGTCATCACATGCTTCCCACACGAGGTCCAATGTTGCGATGTGGAAGGGCAGAACCGTGTGCATTGACTAATACACACAGAAAAGAGAAGGGGAAAGACTCATCATATACACAGGGAACCTCGGGTAACTTCGGGAATGCATGTGCCACCCATTGCCACTGGCCACTACCTACCGGGTATTTAATAGACAAACGTACTTAGTCTCGGAAAGAAGCTGCGAGCGCAAGCCTCTCATATTAAACTGTAGCGAAGTGACTGTGCCACCTGCCCTACTGCAAATGTGAGATGCTGATTAATGACTGGATAGAGCTACTGTCTCAGTAGGCTGGCTAATCAATAAGGGTCTACCATTTGTTGTACGACCTGAAATTTCTGGGGGATTGCTAAGTTCCTGCGCCTTTCGCATATGCCGGTTGAGAGCAATCGACAAAGAATATGAAAGATGCTGAATTGTCTATCATACAAACAGAATAAGAGTGACTTATATAAGAAAATATCATACCTGGCGATGTACCACTCAGGCCCGTGGTAACACGAAGCTGACAGGTAAACTTATATCAATGTAAGTGGATGCATAAGAGCATGCATGTGCGCCGGAAGGCCGAGATATTTGGTGTAGTGCGGATTTGACCCACGCACGCTTGACTTTGAACGGGGCTAGCGCCATGTCCAAGCAGGCATTCGGGGGTAGCGAAAACAAACCGCTATTACCAAAAACGATTTGCTACTTATAAGATTCGGTAAAGTTGTCCAAGCTCGGTTTCGAACTTTAACATTGGAACATCACCAAAAAACAAAAGACATTATTGTATGCCCGCATTCTTGAACCGACAGAGCTGCCACCGCATTATTCAGGATTCGTCTCTAAACATCTTCTTTCAGCATCCCTAGAAACACTTGCCATCCAGCCATTCCCTTGGGGTTTGTATCGTATTCCGGCTCCGGCACTAGTTTGCTTAATCCCCACTTATCCTCCAGTCTGGACAATAACACCTTAATATAATACTTCCTTGCCTCGTCATCCCCGGCCCTCTGCCACTCTGCAAGCAACATCTGATGTACCGCCCTGAATGCGCTGTTCAAAGATCCAACAACCCAGCCATGGTAGATGCTCGTGACTTCACCCGCAATAAACAATCTGCCATCCGCTGCCGGCCGCTGAATCTGCCCAAACAACGACGAATACTGTCCAGGACCGAAAAACCCATATGCTCCTCTTGTGAATTCGTCGCGGTACCAGTCGTGTACATGGTGACTCACGACGAGACTACTCAGATCGCTCTCTGGCATATCATGCATGTTGGCTAAATCTGCAATGACAGCAGAGACAATAGCATCCTGCTTCGTTCCATCGGAGCCCTGCCAGAGACCTCCAAGGCGTGCGGCGTCTTGACTCCAATTGTAACAGGCTAGGAGCACTCCGGTGTCGTCTTCAGAAGTGTCCAGTGCATAGGAAGGATATATAACGGCGCGGGTGGGGCGGTCCGTTTTACCAATTCCACCATTGTGGATGCCGAGTTTGGCCCACCAGCGGTTCTTAAACTTAATGCCCACTTTGATGGCAAACTTATAGCGCAACACACGAATAGCTTCGCGGTGTGCATATTTAAGCCCAGCCTCGCGCAGGTCCATGGTCTGAAGGCAAGCGGCAGTCGGAGACGTGATAACATGTGAGTAGTGCCTTTGTTCTCGAATTAATGTGTCTGATCTCTTAGTCGTAACAGTCATTGGATTGTTTGCATTGGTGGGGTGGGTATCGAGCTTGATGGAAGTTACGCAGCGGTTGTAGAGTGGGCTTTGGGCGAGATGTTGAATCATCTTTGTGACCATGATGTCCGCACCACCGTTTATGCACCACCAGACGTTCTTTTCTTGCCCATCGGTGATAGGCTCGGGATCTTCCATAGACTCGGGAACTAAGGGGTACGCAGACTCAAGCGACTGGAAAACAAACGAGGTGAATCCTTGGTCGTAGATCGTGGTAGCACTAAATACCGTGGGCAATCAGCCAGGGTATTTGAATTAGAATCGGGGACACCTCACGAGGACATTGTTTCGCACCAATTTACCATGTTAGCAACTTGTTCCCTGATATACGGTCAGATATTTCAATCAGGATTCCGATATGATATTGGATGGCACTTAATACGTACGGCTCGAACCCCTCTAGTTCGTACTTATTTATCATATATGCTCTCATCGATATTGCTCTCGCATCCAAATTCTTCATTTTTTTCCAGGTTTCCTCGAAAGTATTTGGGTCGACAAATCCCTTCCTCCACTCTTTAAACATATTCGCGAGGATTTCTTTGTAACCCAGTTTTACAAAGCTTTCGAAGCCACATAAGTTAGTATTTTCCGACCATTCCTATCATTGCAAGTGCTTACTTGTCAGGGACCGTCCCTCCATTGCTGACACTTACATGAAACACATCTTCTGTTTCAGCCGGGATTTGGTCCTCTCGTACTAGGATATTGTTATAATATAGTGGGGTATTCGGCCCACGGTAGTAGTACGGGATCCGTCTCCCCTGTTTCGGAGAGTCGGTTGTATCCTCTGTGATATCAAGCACATCTAGCAGCTTAAATATCCTTTCCATTATTGGGGTGTTAGGAAATCTCATAGCTCCGACTTCGTAGTAGTCGCCGTCCTTCGGTGTGAAGCGGTGCGTCCATACCCTCCCACCAGGTCTGTTTGAGGCCTCAAGAACCTCAAATGAGAGGCCTAGGTCCTTCAGAATCATTGCTGCATACAATCCGGCCGTACCCGCACCGATGACACCTACATGAAAGTGAATTGGCTTCGCTTGGTTGCTCTGTAGGTCGAATTTGATGGGTTTTTGCGGGTCGATGTCGAGATTCATGAACCCGGGTGCTGGGCCGCTTAGATGAAAGGGAGTTATGTTTACTGGGGGGGTAAGGTTTCTAAGTTTCTGGTAGGAGCGTTCAACTTGATCGTAGACGGTACGCCGGGCAATTTGAGCCCGGATCCGGGACACTGCAAGATCCATGGCGAAATGTGAAGGGGTATTAGTATCGAGTCGTTTGCGTCAGTATCAAGGATGGTTGGAATTAACCTTGTTGTCTGATGAAGGCAAAAGCGAGAACGTTTTAAGCTTAACATATAACAGCAAAACGCGTTGAAATTTTCTTGATATTAGTTCGGCATAATACCTTTGTTATTCCCTCATCCCACGCGGAAGATCTCATTCGGCAGATACGACAACGAACACAACCAAAATATATGTGCACAATGATATCACAATTAGCTTTCCGTTGTTTAAACATGTTTCACGGCTCAACAATAAACCAATCAAAGTCCAAGATGCCCTTCCACCGTCAGATGCACATCTGCTAACCTTAGGTTTTAGACAGCAGTTGAAGCACAACGCTGAAACACCTGCATGCAAATGGTACAAAATTGGCAGGTCAAAGCCTCACCCCGCGCGATGTCTCGCACCGACATGAGTTGAGACATTGCGTTACCCAATCGCAGTGAATATTTGTTGCGTACGATTCGCGAACACCAAGTGAAAACAACGCAGCCAAGGCGCTTGCTTCCGGCTGATATATTTCAGCGCCTTTCGGCCGATATTTGGGTATAGGTTTGATTTGCACCCCATGCCCTTCCCCACCACTGCATGCCAACAAAGTTGCATTGAATCTTGTTGTGCTAGGGTGATGGTCGGTCGAACGTTGACAATCGAAAATTTACATTAATACACATCGTGTTGTCTAGCAGTGATTTAAGACATTGACAAACCATCTTCATATTATCTGCAACACGCAGTGCTTGTATCACACCAACCCCACTGCAGTTGTGACGCTATGTTCGGAATCTCGCAAGGTGTAATCCGAGAATGGCAACGCTAAACCACACAAGGAATGGGTAAAATGTTTGGCACCGCCAAGAATATTAGGCGAATGGGAAAGACCTTCCAATGGCTCTCACATCGCCAGCTATTCATACCGCCAATCATCTCTGGCGTCATACTGCAATTCCCATAGTAAAGCCCCTCATTAGATTCACTTCCCACCGCCCTCCACACAAGCTTCCGTCTCTTCAATCACCATTTCAGAAGTCCTTCCCCTCAATCCCTAGAATCAACGGGGTCGTCTACCATTTATAAAAGTTGAGCATTCCGGATCATTTAGTCACATCGCTGGGAAATAGGAAATAGTGGAGTATCTTTTGAAGGTCTTCCACTGAAGATTCGGATGGAGGCGGGAGCGGGACATGGCTGAGGGTGGGGGCCAGGATCGCCGAGATATCTTCGGGTGAGGCAGAGTGCTTGATTGGCGTCCTCGCAATTAAACTACTCTTGGCAGCCGATCATGGTGACAACTTCAATATCAGTGATGATGAGTCTGTATTTTGTGTAGCCATCTTCGACTATAGCATCATCGTAGTCTGCATTGATGGATCCCGAATACTCGGTCGAATCCATGCTTCCACGGTCCCTATACCGAGAGCCTTCCTCTTCGTCGGCGACTTCAGCCTCATCTGTACGACCACCTCCTATGTCCGGATGTCACTTCTGGCTCAACCCAGTTCCCGGTCTCAACCTGTGACCGTCACCCCAGTCGATAACATGATCTCCGCCGCCGCCGCTAACGTTCCGGTCATCTTCAACAAGGCCCAGTTGCCCCCCCCCCCATAAATGCTCAACGCCCGCGCCCCAATTCATTCAAAACTAGGAGTTGTGGTACAGTTCACAGAGATGACTAGACGCATGAACAAATCGCTTACAAAATTCCTTCTAAGGCTCTAGCGCCAATATCCCGGTATTCATAGCGGTAGGTTCATCCGTTCGTCATAAATGCTCATTGCACAGATCTTTCTTCGTTTATTTCACCAATGACAGATTGTGGATGCTGCCGTTATATCATACGTGCTGTTCTCCTCGAACTATCCAAGCCCTAACACCTTGACGAGCTGCACATTTCCGATCACATCACCACAGCCGAGAAGTAACACAGCCCGTCACACTCTGTGACGGCTTCCGCCATTGAGGATTTAGAGTACATTCAGGTTGCAGTTGTAGAGGTAGTAGTAGCGGAAGTGATGATAGCTATCAACTATTCGAAACGGATTGCGGAGATGTCCATGATCCAATCGTTGAAACGTAGGCAGATGGGTTACGGGGGTCGGCGCTGGGAGTGTCATTTCGGGGAGGGAGGGGTGACATTATGGGGATAAGATACTGAGCTCGTGGACGTATCTTCCGGGAGGAAGAGCGACTTTGAATGCAAAGTTTACAGTTTTGGAACTTGCGCTAGTCGCGTAGACTGCGTGCTTCAATGCATACAACAATTCTTCAGGCGGCGAGAACGGTGTTGCAACAGATTCTGCCACCCGGAGGGATGGCGAGTCAATGGGAGGATGTACTATGTTGTGTATAGTGAGAAATGGATGCCATACATAGCAGAAGGCAGCTGAGAGATTACAAATACGATGCAGTACGTAGCCGTACATTTACGTACGTGACCTTTCTATCTCATTTGATGACTGATGTTTCTCTTCTGCTTGAACCAAGACATCAAGTTATTAAATCTGATTTGCACACTTTAGCCTTCCATATTCGCAAACCATAGTATGTATTTGAACATTTTTTAGCACTTCCTTCGTACAGCACTCATGTGCGGCGTATTTCTTATTCTGTTTCTATTTTTGGCAGCACACTGGTACATAAAAGTGCGGGGAATCACAGAAAATGACAATCTTCACGCACACTTACCACTCTCCAGATCCATGGCAGCGACACTACCCGCCGGAGCCTACGTTATCCGCAACCGAGGTACATCTACCGTTATCCACAATGATGACGACGTAACAACCTTTGAGCGCGATGAAGAGCACCACCGTGAGCGGCAGATCTGGTGGGTTGAAACTAGCCCTGGTCTTGGAGAGCTCGGAGACAAAATAGCGACTGTCTATCGTATCGGAAATATTGGAAAAGGTGTATCGCTTGATGTTTACTGCTGTGAAGATAGAAGTAAAGTCAGTGCTTTCCCCAATCATGGTTCGCCATGGCAGCTCTGGAGATTGGAGAAGCAGCCGGAATGCACCGACGGGTAAGCTGTAATCAATTCCAGTATGACCAATATGGGGTTGAGGAATTCGATAATAGCGCCAGGCACTAAGGTTGGAGCGAGGAGTTCGAGCGAACTGTTGACACTACTGCATCTTATATTCTGGCAGGATTAGAAATTTCTAACACCTGCATTCTAGACAGTACTACCACATCCTCAATGCAAATTCCGGCCTTGCACTCGACGCCCGCAGCAACCAATTCCGATCGTGCCTACTAGACCGTACCTCCCCGACGCAATCGTGGGAGTTCCAAAAACCAGTTGTGTCCGTCCCCGCCGGGTGGCTTCAAATCCAGAACATTGTCTCCGGCCAGGTGCTGAGCCTGACCTATTCTTCGCTGCCGCCAATCACTGTTGTTGCACCGATATCCCCATCACCCATCGAGTCTTGGGCAACTCAATGGTCATTCACGCATACATCTGCATTGGGTGATAGAAAGCCGGGAAATAGGAGCTACCTGATTAAGAACAGACTTACAGGGACGTATCTACGATGCTGGCCGTCCAAGTTAGTTTTCAGAGAAGCAGCTGGGAGTGTTAATGCCTGGGAGACGACTTGCAAATACGAGAGCTTTGAATTCTGGCGCTTTGAGCTAGATGAGGAATCAAACTGGAGGGTTGTGCACAGCAGTGGGCCGTTACTTGAAGAAGTAGATGTGCCGCTACTTGGTGGTAATGAGGTTGTTTGCACAAACAAAACTCCTCATGAAAAGAAGACATGGGACTTTGTGTAGGTAATCGCGTACCACTGTCGAAGGGGAAAGCTAACCAAGTTCGTCGAAAGAGCTGTTGGTACGAATGTTTCTACATCGAACCCAGCCTAGTAAGACATCCGACAGCCAGCTGGTACCTCAGATACGGGAACGAGATCTCAGTGGGTATTTCGGACTATGTGGACTTATGAGCATGTTTTATAATAATAGTATTCAAAATTGCGTTAAATTGTGGATTGATGGTGGGGCCTAAAGCTCACTATAATAGGAGTCTCATTGAAGCCCAGATTATTCGTTCCTCTGTGATAAGAACAAAGCTAGCATTTGTACCCCACACACGGGTTTGGCGGTAAGCAGCGTTCGAAACGGGCCGGGCCGGGCCGGCCCTGACGTCTTTAGGCCCGGCCTGCGGGCTTTATATCAAGCCTGGCCAGCCGCCCTTAGCGCGGGCTTTTCAGGAGAGAAGCCAGGACGGCCCGGTAGCCCTGGCGGGCTGAGTGATTCATTGTGATTCACGCCTGCAGGTTGCACACACACATTGAAAATGTCATAGAGCCATGGTATCATTACTAGCTATGCTATAAATTGGAGACATCAAACACACACTAAAGGAGAACACATGGACTGAAAGGATTGACAGGTAAGGGTCTAGTTCCAAAGTAATCGGCTATGGGGTAGTGGGGACAGTGTTCGAAACGGGCCGGGCCGGGCCGGCCCTGACATCTTTAGGCCCAGCCTTCGGGCTTTGGACAAAGCCTGGCCGGCCGTCCTTAGCGCGGGCTTTTCTGGAAGAAGCCTGAGGCAGCCCGCACACCCCAGTGGGCTGAGTGAGTGGTCGTGATTGTGGCAATTTCACGGGATCCTAATAAGCGCGCCAATCATTTTGCTTGCATCCATGTCTTGGCTGGACGCAAGCAAATTGATTGGTCGAGGCGCAAGCCGATTGCCACTTTATGAGTTCTTCTGCACCATAGCGATACTTTTACCACTCATTCTGAATTCACATGGGAAGTGCGTCATACATGACGACGGTTCTGTCATCTCGGTCATGATAAATAATGTTCCGCCATATACTAATACCACCACTCATTTTGCCTTTGCACCACTTACGCTAAAAAAAGCTTCGTCTGACACCTAACCCCAATGAAGCCCACACGGCCCGGGGGCTTTGTGGGCTTTCAGATTACCGGCCCGGCCCGGCCGCCTCAAAGCCGGCCTGAAAGCCCTCGGGCTGGCCTGGCCCGTTTCGAACACTGAGTGGGAATCATTACCATTTCAAGAAGACAAAGTATACCTCACAATTGTGACCTCATTGTGTTGTTTTCAACTTCTCTGACTGTTTCCAATAACCGAAGCATCTCCTCCAACTTCCATATCTGATTTGACTCAACAATGCTCGCTATGTCCCAAGACATCATACAGTCAACTGCGCAAATCGCATCATCACCCAAGAGATTTCGGCTATTGGAGATAAGCAGCTTCCCACTACTGAATATCCCTTCAACCTCAGCAGAGATGGCAGGTATAATACGAATGGAGAGTGTGATCCTAGCAATTTGGGAGCAGTGTGGTGTGTTCAGGGGAGCCTGCCAGAAGGCGATGAGATCTGGAATCTCATCATCAGCTGGTGAGTCTTGAAACTGGTTCAGCTCTTTAGTATTTTTACCGAAACTGTTCCACAGTGCCCACTGTTGGATCCGCCGTGTGGGAGAAATTCTTCACAATGAATACAATGGCAGCGTCTGTGAACCTGTTCAAGTAGCATTGCCATCAATAGACTGCGATGGATTCTCGATCCTTGTATATACTGGCTCACTCCGTCCTGCCATGTCTTTGCATTCGTGTTTGAAATATTTGCACTTCATCACAGCATGTTAGGCGATTCTGGCCAGCATATCCGAGGCAAGGTCTCTTGGTGTGTAGTACTCATTGAGGATTGACCAGGAATTGTTGGTTGAAGTGAGAATGTGGGTACAGTATGTCTCTCAATCCTGATACTGCACATTTGGTATCTCAGGGTGTTGTAGATGCACATAGATTGCAGGCATAATATCCTCTACGAAATTATTTGGTATCTTCATGCCTGTGAGATTTCCTGCCAGTCACAGGGTCCATTAGTTGAAGGGATCCAGTACTTCAAATATCAACTACAAATCATCCCAGTCAACAAGGGTGACTATGTGCTGTGTTACCACTTCTGAGTCTTTCTCATGTAGTGCATACTGGGCTTTACATCTTCCACTGTAGACATCATCTGTTGGTTTTCCTAAATGGCAGTGAACACAAAATGCTGTAACCGTTCTCATTGTAGGAATGCTCTTCCATTAGCATAACCATCTGCATGCCAAAGAGTTATTTTACAAATCAGGTAATTGACAACAGCAGCATCTGGCAGTATTTTTCGTACCTTCTCTTCGAATCAATCAGTGAGCTGTAGCGCCTGTACAATCCAGAAGCGAACGATATGGAGTGTATGGACTCAACCGTATTTCCTCTTGTGTAACAGGTCATTCTGAAGCTGATCTTCTGTGTCATCATGATTCACCTCCATCTCCATCTCCCCGCCACTGACTTTGTTGGTTGCAAGAAACATTCGGGCTCAAGGTTGATGATATGTCCAAAACAGCGTACTGGTGAGACAACAGTGTTGAATTCAATGTTGTCTGCTTTGATGTATATAGCTAGTTCGTGAAGAGCAGCATCATTGTAGGTGGCATCATCAGTTGCAATGTAACCAACATTTCATATAAGATTATAGCATTGGACGACCTGCCACATTACCACTGGCTGATTTAGATCTGTATGAATTCTCTTAAATCACTCCATAAGATATAGAGCCACTTTGAGATTTGCCCAACAATGAGGATCCAATGGGGAATAAGTTCAAAGACTACTCGATGGTTTGGAGAGAAGCGCAGACTGAAGCTTAAACAACCTGGAATCGTTGATTCACTGAACTCTCTGATCAGTGCCATGCAAGCGACATCATTGACAGATGAACACCGGTTCCTAATTCTACTTTCAGTTGCCGGGAGCTCATAATTAAGGACTGGGAAAGGGGATGAGTTGCAGAATGTGAGTCACACATTGTAGATTCTAAAGCATGGTGGGATGCCCAAGCCGAACCTACACCTACCATATCATATGTTGGCAGGAGGTGGCAACTTCTGTGTTTGACTACTCTGAAGCTGATATTGTCGATGGAAATTGCCTGGATGACTATTTCCTGGAAGAGGTATTTGTTCAAAATAATTTGCCAGAGATGTCAGGCAAATGCAGCCTCTGTGATACCAGGACTATTTGATATTGAAGACTCAGCACAGAATAAAGTAGCAGGGTCCACAGGGTGTTCTGTGGCAATTTGGGGAATCAGTTGTAGATGGTTGTTCATATTCTGGCTGTGGTGATATGTATAATCTTGAGAATGATTCTGTCGGCCTTTAAAGGCATCTCAGGGATCCCACTTTCAGGGGCTTTCCATTAGTAGTGATCATGGTACTTGATGATAGTTAGATGAATACAGGTCATGTAGATACCCTCTGTCTAGTCACATTGGCTGCATCATCAAAATTCGAAACACCACATGTATAGCAGTGATGTGGTCTTCAGTCGGAGTGCACATGAGTCATCTGTCGATTGCATACGCAACAGAGCTTAGCAGATTCACTTTTGACGCTGCAGCTATGATGCCATTACAGGGAAGCTGCACTCTCATCCCTATTCAGCTGTGTGCATAGTTTTCAATCGCATTCATTTCCTCTGATACAAGTGGGATGCGTCCAATTGGACCGAAGATTACTCAGACTCACCAAGACAGCATTCAACAATCAATATCTGAGCACATGGCATCTGTGAACCCTGTCATTAGGAGACGTGGGTCAATAACTGTACTTTCCGGCCAACCTCAATGGTGTTGGCTTAGGCATGATCTGACAGAGCGAATTATGATGTTGGCTGAAGATATAAGCCCTGAATCCACTCTGCTCATCAGTTTGAGTTAGTATGCATTGCCCTGATAATGCCCACTAGATGATGTGAGCTGACCATTCAACTTCAACCGTCAGATGGTGTTCATTGGTTGCTGATTGAAAACTATGATGCAAGCCAAATGCCCTATATGGTGTGGCATCATCTTGGGATAAGAACTTCCGGCAATGTGCCGGTGATGTTACACCGGATAACATTGATGATTGCATGATGTACAAGTCGATATTACTATCTGTCAACTGATCTGATATGTTATCGTGTAATGAAAGGCCTCATTCCGATATGGAGCCGAACTGTTTGGAACCACACTACATACACACAATGACCTGCTGGGCTGCATGGCAGTTGCTACAGGGCTCATGTGGAAATGATATGATGGACCTATGATATTTCAAAAGTCAGCATTGGAGGTATAGTATTGAAGTCCAGATGTAGAAGCCTTCAAGAAGGACGATCAAACGAACATTTCGTTCTGACAAACAGAATGCAAGGGACAAGTGGGAAACAGTTAGAAATTTATCAGCAAAAGAAGGAACTAAAATATTAATGCCTTTTTAAAATACATATGCATATATATTATTCATTACATTTAAATACTGTTTACATTGGGATAAAGGAGCCCCACCTCGTGATGAGTACATTCGATTACAAAGTAGACATATTATCATCAGATTTTGAAGAATTGACCCACAAGATTCACAAGCAACGATATCTGTTTGGGGCACAGGGTGTTTGGTGGCCATCGGTGATCGATTGATTACAAGTAGCATTAGTCCAGTTTTCCCACCTTCGCTTGTTTTCATCAGCAAGAACTGAGCAAGTTGTGCTTACTCAATTGAACACCGACCCTCAACTGCGGCGACACTTCCTGGGCCGGGTTCATTATCTTGAACCTAAGAAGAGCGAGAAATGTCTGCAAGCCCAAGTGACATTCAGTGAAATTCAAATATTCCTGAACCTCCAGTCAGATTGGAGAATCAATCTGGATATTACATAGCTGATCCATTACGACGTACAAGGAAGGGACGAGGGTATCCAGGTCAACAAACCACGAAACAGCTAAAGGCTCAATGTAATCAAACATGGCAAGTAAAGTTGTTGCAACCATGACATTACCAGGAATCGGATCTAGAGCTGTGTTACAGTATATATACTTAGAGGATTACACCCTCCTAACAGAGTAAACATGTATATATTAAACTCTTGGGTCATCTGATAATGATATGATTACAACTGAACAAGGAAAAATTTCGAGCATACAACGCCTTACCAGGACTAGTGTTAGCAACGGGTCCGGGTAACCCGCAAGCTGTCCAGGTTTGGAACGGAAAAACAGTTCTGTTTGGGTCCAGACCGGTGCAAAAACCCGACCTGGTATGGCTTGCCGGGGTTGTTACCCGGACCGGACATAGAAACGTTGGTTGTTGGCCGCGTTGGACGCGGACCACAGGTCCAACTTTGAGGTTCCTACAGCTTCTTCAGCCAAATGTAAATCGGTCCGGAAGCAACACGCAATCCTCCCAGACACTCTGGGCAACCTCACCAGTGCTTCTAAGTACTTCTTGATGCTCCCAGACACCCCAGGAGCTAAGAAAAGTGCTCTCAGACTATCCAAGAGCATTCTCAGGTGCTCCTGAAAGTACCTGCAGTTATGGAGGTGCATTCAGGATGCTACGAGATTTGACTTATAGAATAGTCATATTTTGGACCTCCTGAAACCTCTGCGCAGATCTGCAGGAGACTTTGACGGAGGCTGAGACCGCAGCACAGCTCTGCAGGACACTTCGAGAGCAGCCGATACCGCTGCGCAGCTCTGTGGGAGACTTGGAGCCGTATTCTCACACCAGTGTTTCTTACATAACCACAAGGCAGTTCGTCTCTACATATTCGTCTTGATTAGTGTTAGCAACGGGTCCAAATTCCCGAGTCGGTTTCGGTTCCGGTTCCACCCAAAACCGGACCGTGGCAACGGGTCTGACCACTCGAAAAACCCGGCCCATTAGAAATGGGTCGGTTTTACCACCAAACACGCGGCATTTCAACATTGCAACTTTGCCTCCAATTAAGTATTTGAGTTCTGATCGTATCGCGACATGATCAGTACGTAGATTGTGCAGTTCTCGCCACTGTTTCACATTGCAATCTCGGATTTGGGATCCAACCAATATTCTTTGAGTCGCTATCGAAAACGAGCCAATTTCGCCCAAGATTTGCACATGTTTCACAGCCACTCAACGAATACCAGTCTGGTCTCAAATCTGTATCCTGGAGGTGAAAGAGCTCGTAAAACTGCACAATCTACATATTCATCCTGTTATGATACGATCTGAACTCAAATACTTACTTGCAGCCAACGCTGTGGGAACCGTAACATTGGAATCACAGTCCGGATCCAACCTGGCCAAAAACCCACGGTTCTACGTCCGGTCCGGGTAACAAACCCGCCAAGACAAACCAGGTGGGGTTTTTGGACGGGTCTGGAACCGAACCGATGCGATTATCCGGTCCAAACCCGGACCGCTGGCGGGCCACCTGGACCCGTTGCTCACACTAGTCTTTATTACAGTTACAAGATTCACTACATCATGATTGGCATGCATTATTTAAGTCTCCCTGTATATACACATATGGTCAATCTAGCCACAGATGGTACTCAACCATAATCGGAGGAGCACCTGGACACGCCCATCGAGAGGACATATAGATGCATCACTTGGAGGCCGTTGTGGTGAAACAATGGAGCGGGAAGGCAGTGAGCCCGCCATGAACACTCCGCTGCACCTCTTGCGACATCCAAACCGAATTCATATGAAAGAGAGGTCTGAGGAGCGTAGGAATCGGGTGAGAAGATGATACTACCCGGAGTTCAGAAATAACGCATTTGTGTGCATCCACAAAATCTCGGACAGAGAGAGTGAGACCAAAAGTTGTCAAAGATAGAGTGTGTATTTTCATTGTATGATACGATGAGATGTAAATGAGATGATGTCTATCGACTCCGGGGTTTGCCAAATATATACTCCCCGTCACTCTGGCCACATCCGTTATCCCTGTATCGGAGTAAAACCGCCGTCGCTCCTTGTAGATGTACTTGCGGGCCATGATCGAGCATGTTTGGAGATGCACTTGGAGCGTGAGATCGAGTGAACTCAGAGATGCACATGGAGGCCAGGATTGGGCGAGATTGGAGATGCACTTGGGGACCGAGAAATCGAGTGAACTCGGATATGCACTTGGAGGCCGCAATTGAGCGAGATTGGTGATGCACTTGGAGGCGGTGGTTGAGTGAACTCAGAGATGCACCGGGAGTGAGCGAGTTTGAAGATGCACTTGGAGGCCGAGATCAAGTGAACTCAGGGATGCACTTGGAACCCGTAATGAGCATGTTGGGAGATACACTTGGAGGCCATAATCCATGAAGATTGGAGGAGTACTTGGAGGCGGTTGATCTGGAGGCGATTGATCTGGAGGCGGTGAATCTGGAGGCAGTCATTGTGGAGGCAGTGAATCCGGAGGCAGTGAATCTGGAGGCGATATACCGCAAAGCACGTGCGACGGAAGCTGAGACTCTATTCATGGGTTAACTCGAAATTGTGGGAAGGTAGAGAATAGAGTAAAACAAGGACAGCTGAGAGCCGAGAAACTGGCTGGAAGCGGGAGACAGTCAATCATGGGATGATGCAGTACGCGGTGTATGCTGTACTCGGTGTTAACTCTTGATCACAGCATGCAGAGATAGACAGGGACGACTTAACTTCCTGTTCTGAGGTGACGGTAGAGTGGAGGATGAGAAGGAGAGAGATGAGATGAGATGGGGCAAATCATCATGAGAAACTGGGACGTAGAGAACTTTGTGCGCGAGTCAATATACCAACCCCGATACGGCAGGTATGAGTCCTGATCCGGCATGAGATTACCCCAACATGAGGTATTCCGAACCCAATCAGGCATGTTGTACCCCTGATTTCGCATATCTGCTCGTATCGTCCGAATCGTTCTCATCTTCATCCCCCATCGCTCTCCTGCTCGTCCACAACTTCATCATCATTGCCGAACACAAAGTTAAGTTATCCCTCTCTATCTCTCCATAGCGTGATCATGAGTTAACAAAGAGTACAGCATACACCGAGGACAGCACGCACAGAGTACAGCATACACCGAGTACAGCATCCACCCAAGATTGTGTGTCTTCCAGTGTTCCTAAGCGGCCCGGCCGGTCGCCCGGCTTTTTCGCGGCCTGCAGGCCCGGCCGCCAAGAAAAAGCCTGCAGATCGGCCGGCCGCCAAGGAAAAGCCTGCAGGCCGGCCGCCCGGCCCAATGATTCCACCAGTCCAGCAATGGATCAGTCCAGACCGGAACCGTCCAGTCCAGTCCAGGTCCAGTCCAAGAAATTTTTTGGACTGGGATCGGACCGATCCCAGATGCTGACAGACTGGACTG
>Ga0307512_10003045_pt1 | contig 20107 bp, 26 predicted proteins | sample 14_EM_MG_FD_200267 | JGI IMG/M metagenome (GOLD analysis project Ga0307512, IMG submission 200267) | Populus trichocarpa ectomycorrhiza microbial communities from riparian zone in the Pacific Northwest, United States - 14_EM | ecosystem: Host-associated > Plants > Roots > Unclassified | place... | reverse complement strand
CGGCACCATAGTTCTCCTCGACTTCGTCTCTTTTCATTATACCCTATTATCATTGTTTTCGCTGCGTCTCCCTATTGGGTGGAGACTATTTATATGCGCGGTGCGCGCGACGTTCCTTTCCGCTTTTCCATCCGGGGGTCTATGGAAGACCACTTCAGTCATCTGACACGTTCGCTTTACCCACACCATCATCATTCATCACGACCACACGAACCCCTTCCACGTAGCCCCCACGCTGTGTACCATACATACCCTCTGACTATCCCACGACGTATCCAGTCGTTGTACCACTACCGCCATGTCTACCCATTGAAATAGACCTACACAATGTTGTTGTAGCCTCCGTGCTAAGCCAGACGACTAAGCTAAGCATGCGGCGGTCTTCGTAATTTAGCGATTGGAGCGTTATTGATCATATGTCAAACTAACTGCGGATTCATTTGGCTGCGGTGCCATATTGTGAGTGCATACTGTTGGGGTTCGTTCGCGCCAGACTGCCTCGTGGTACATCTGCTGCGGTGGCACAGCAGGGGCGAATGGAGTCACGGATACTACCGACCCCCAGGGCGAGCGCACCCATGCGGTACCTGCCGCCTTCAGGGGACTCATTTCCGCTCAGGGTCGGTGCGGTGCGTGGTGCACATGTAGCGCAACGGGATTGGCCGCATGATGCGGCGTGCCATGTGCTATAGTACCATCGCGGCATTCCACCAACAACGTACAGTATGGTACATTACATTAATAACGGCTCTCAGACCCGGGTCGGGGTCGAGGCCGAATGAGACGCGTGCCAACTCGTTCCGATCAGGACTCGTAACAGTCATCAACAACTCCCAGGGATCCGGCGATGGACCCGGGGGTGTGTCCGTGTGTGAGAAAAAGGAAAAAAAAATCATATTATTGGATTTGGGATTTGGGGTATAGGGTGCGAGAACAGGCGAGAAAAAAAAACACTGTATATTTATCTCTGTTGTGATAAGAACAGCGCGTAGGGCATCTGAGTATTACGATGACGACACCTATAAGTTTGTTTCCAGTGTGGCTTGTTTGGGTCTGTTTGGCCCTAACAATGCCGGTCGGTGTTTCCCCCGTCCTCTCACATGCATGGCTTGTAACCGAGTAGAAGGGCTGATGCATTTGGTGGTATTTGGAATTCACGATCAGGCGGTTCGAGCCTTTGATGTGTTCGTGCGAGGGACAAGGAAAGCGATCAGAGCGGCGAATGAGCGGTCGGGCGATTGGAAATGGGGGCTAGCTTCAAGTGACCTTACCTTGTTGTCTTCTCCGTGATGAGCGTGCCCCAGTCCTTTTCAGTTGATCTCTTGGTGGCTTGAGAGCCTTCTCCGCCATGGGTCATCAGAAACGAGAATCGATGGTGATACCTTGAAACGGGGAATCTAGGGTCAAGATTCAGCCATCGGGCACATCGGGGCTCGCAGCAAGGCATGTGCGGTAGGCACGGTGGCAATAAACGAGATGCATGCCCTGAACCTGGAGTAAGGAGGGCCCTTCATGACGGAGATCCGGAACCAATGCGGACGATAGGAAGGCTCTTCGTCGAGTTAGACGTTACCTCATTAGAACTAACCCACGCGTGTCCCATTAAGGCTTGGGTAGTGATGCAGGGAAACCGTAACCTTGAAATTTTGGGGAGTTAGCGGGCCAATGAATGCGGAACCTGAGCCGACGGGGCGGCGGGGACGTGGGCTGCGCCGTGTGCATGCTGGTGGCGACCCTGGCCCACCGGGCATACAGGAACACTGCGGCAACAAAATTTCCTTCCGTGCGGATCTGTGGTTCTTCGGTAGGATCCCGCTGATTACGATCGATCGATGGTTGGCGACTCGGGGACCTTACACCGGTTACATCTTTATGAGCGCGAACATGTGCTAACGGAGGCAAAAAAGGGTTCGAGTTGATTTTCTTCAAGCGACAGCGCGCAAGAATGGACCTCGCAAGACCTCGGGGATGACGATACAGGATATGTGGGTGTTCTGGGCCGCTTTTCAAGGGTGGTCTAGGGGACAATCCCTCGGCTGAACGGGGTCGTGATTTGCGGCGTCGTCCGTCGGTCGTCCCACGAAATTCGTTTCAAATTTGTGAAGACATGGGAACATTAAACACGCGATGTTCGCGCCCATCCCTGGTGCGGTGTCTGGCACCCTAGTTATGTCTTGGTGCCCGCTGCAGGACCATACCCCTCCTGGATGAGCGCAGAGTCAGGGAACGACGGCACTCATCGAGATAATACTCTTACCCAGTCACGCGTTCCTTGGCCCCCGGCAACCAAACCATACATTGGATCTGCCCCTGACCTACCCATTGAAACGCAGTACGTTGCCCTCAAAACGGCCGCAGCCCATTTCCTGGATCAAGCATTCTTCGGGACAAGTGTTCGTTTGTCGGCAGCCAGAGTGAGCTGAAGTGGGGAGGAAAAAGAACGGGCGGCGGGACGAAGCTCGCCAAAAAGGGGTCGGGTCTTATCACCAGTGCAATTAAAATATTCAAAATATTAATCAAGCTTGACAAGTTGCAGTTTTCTTCCCACATCATATTCTCCCAGCTCGGGATCAATGATATGACTACAACACCCATAAACACCTCCGGTTCCCTTGTCGCGCAGATTTCAGATCTGGGGCTACCCCAACCGTCGCCCACTGTTCCTGGGCGCGCGGTGTCGGCAAACGAGGTCGGTGATCCGCGATCCAACACTATGCACAGGTGGCAGGGTTCTCGCAAGAAGCCGATCACGATTCGACGGAGGAGGACGGTCAGATCATACTGTACTATCTAGTACGGTCCGAACGCCGAACACATCGCCTCCTCCTCCAGACGTGACCGGTGTGACCATATGAGGTACAAATTGACCTGCCATGACATCGTGCTCAATCTAACCCTGTCTAATCCCCCTAAAGTTATAAATACGCCCTTGGAAAACCATCGAAACCATCTCAGTTCCACCCCCAACACACACTACCATTTCTCTCTTTCTTTGCAAACATTTAATGCATTCCCTCCTCACCTTCCTCTTCGTCAGCATCTCCTTTGCCGTTGACTCGGCCGATGCTCTTCCTATCCCAGCGTTGATGAGACCCCATGGTCCCTCCTGGTTCGGCGCCTTCCGGGCCTCCCACGTCGCCTTACAAGAATGGGCCTTCCTTTGTATATTCGTTTCAGGTAAGGCGATCCGACCTACTTTGTCGCCCCATTTGAGCATCCCTGACTTTCCTGTCCCCCGCAGGCCTCCTATTCTCCGTCATATGGGCATTTGTGTCGACCACTTTCGCCCACGCGAGGGCAGCGTCCTTCACCGATAGTCTCTCTCGTGCGTATAATTGCCTATCGATCTGGTTCCGTTTCACTGATGCTGTCTCTGCCCTCCTCATAGTCGGTGCCACATCAAGCTGCCCATTCCGGCGCCTATACGTCCTCCCTTCACCGTTTACTGCGGCCACTGGTGGTGGCGGAGGCGCCCCACGTCGCACCCGAGTCGCAATGCGTAGGGGTGGTGTCGCCTACCCGATGGCCGCAGGGCGCCGATGGTATCAAGCTCAACGTCAAAGCCATCGTATATCGGCTGTATGACTTTCACCACCCCTTCCGGACGTTGCGCCCCCTTGATGCCGTCATCTCATTCCAATTATTTTCCTTATTTCTGCTCTTTGTCTATATTTTTACGTACGGCCCACTGGTTGCGCCGCTCGCTACGTTCATCGTATCTTTCTCCCGGCCTCGGGATCATCATGGAACTACACTTCGGTCTTGACCTCCTTGCCGATTTCGCTTTATCCACACCCACCTATTCGACCCATCCTTTCATGACCGCACGCTCCCTTCCATGTCGTCCCTTACACATTAATCTTACTATTTCACTACCCCCTCCTTACATACCGCACCTTCAATGTCATGTGTCATGTTGCCCCGTTTTGCCATACCCATAACTCAGGCATCGCCACACCAAGTCATCGCGCAAAGTTGTCCTAGTCTCGCGCTAAGCTGTAAAACTAAGCTGAGCACGAGGTAGTTTTATTAGTTTAACGATCGAATGATGCGTCACAATAACTACGGGTTGACATGGGCACGGAGCTGTCCATGGCAGACGTTGGTTCCCGCGCTTAAAGGCCTCGTGGATCTGTTACGGTAGCGTTGCGGTGGATAGATGAGCACTGCCAAGCGACGTGAGGCCACAGACCACCGTATTCAATTCCCGAACCGGCGACTATCAAGCATGCTACGACGGAAGCACTTTTCCGTTCAGGTCCGCAGAGGGGGGCGTACTATCTCGTTAGCATGGGCGCGGGCGGGGAGGCGGTGGTGGTGCCCGGCGCGCAGGTCACGCGCGGGATCGGCCGGGCGAGATCGCTCATGGTACAATGGCACCATCCCGAATCTCGGCTCCATTCTGATCTAGAGAGGTGGAGGTCGTGATGGCGGGATCGCCGAACCGCGACATTTAATCAACGTAACGGGCCTTTGGGGCTAGGGGAGTTAATGCCCGGGCGGGACGGCAGGTGCCCGAGGGTTGCGATCAGTAGCGACCCTGAGCATACTTATCTACCCCCGCCCCCGGAAATCGGCGGGGCTGTTACGACATCTGAAGATGAAAAATATAAATAAAATAAAATAAGGAAACACAAAGGGAGGGACCTTCTGGGACAGTAGTACTGTAGTGGGTCGTGCAACTGATTGTCCCCGATAAGCGAGCTTCCAATCATTTTCGCTATCGGCCTCGGCACTTGAAACCCGTCCGACTGTGGCACGTGTGGGTTATAATCGAAAAGCAGTTGCAAGGAGTTGGTGCATTAGGTGGAATTCGGAATTCAAGATAATTGGACGGTTCGGGTTCCTCTGAACCGGGATCGAATCACGCCCTGAGGTGAGGCCTGAGGCCTGAGGCATCACCTGGTCATGAGAGCGTCGCCTCGCGAAAAAGAAAACAACGTGTCTTTAATGGGTGGGGTTGCCTTGTGTGGCCATAGAGCACTGTATGACGTCAAACAACACTCAAACAACACGAGGCTATGTCAAACCGGAACCGTTTGTGGCGCGGTAAACAAAGAAACCCGTGACGCCGCTGATGGGGGTACGTCGTCGATGATTGCGTTTTTGCTGTCTCCGCTCTTGCTTGCGCCGTGTTTTCGCTCACACGGCCTCTTCCAGTTTACTGGGCCGTCTTCTTTTCCAGCCCTTCCGCCACACTGATCCCTTGGAGCGATCGGGAATTGGGAAAATTCGGTCTCGAAAACGGTTCGGTCAATCCCGAGACAATTCCTCCAGTCACGGACACCTCGGGGGAGTCTTTTGTTTCAGCAGCTGTGGCATACGGAAACTTCCTTTACGTCCCCTGGGCAACATGGATGGATGCACCCTTTTAAAAAAATTTCATCCGAGGAAAGGGACACGGGCGTGTACTACAGTACTGTACGGCCGAACCGACGTGTTTCAGGGGCGACTTATCGAGTGGCTACCGTCTTAGAATTGCGGGCGTTATCGACGAAGGCTGTACTGTACTATACTATACTTGCCTCGCGTTTGCCGTGCGGACGCGTCTGTGTTCCTGATCCTATGCTTTGGTGCCACGGCACGTTGCTCTGGCCAAGGAGAGCCAGTCTCGGATGGACACGCATATCCCGACTGGGTCATATTCGTTTCATTCGTCGAGAAGGGTCATTGAACGTCTTGCGGTCTGGCCGGGTCTCTTTGCCCCTGGGTTATTGTGATCGTATTGGCCTTGCGTGTTCCTCATGGCCCACCACCATATCACTGATCCGGGTTTCCCTGTCTGGGCACTGTCGCTCTGCCTGTCTTGTCCATTCAAGGAGCGCTCGGGAGTCTGTGCGGCCATTGAAGTGAAGCTTATTGGGGGGCCAGAAATTCGGTATATGCGATCTGGTACTGTATGTATCTGCCTTGCGTCTTGTGCGTGCCCACGCCTCACGATGAAACCGAATATTGTCGCGAGGACGCCTCGCTCTCCTTGTCATTCCTATCTATGGAGGGAACCCAGGAGTCCGGGCATGCCCAGATCCGACTGTATCACACGCTCGTTGTAGCGGCTTTTTTTTTTTTCTTCCTTTCGTTTTTTTTGGGGGGCCTATTATGGTGCGCCAGCGCCTGGGCTGCAGAATCCCGGGCCCAAGTAGCACTTTAAACGGATTGACTTCTAAGATGCGTTTTGTACCTCCGGAATGTCTTCTCCCGATAGAAGTCGCCCAGAGTTGCATTCCACCCGAGGTTTTGTCCGACGCATAGCAATCGCGACTTCGTCGGCCCCATGGTGGCCCTGTGGTAAGATTCTAGGTAGGGCACACTCTGATGGTGACGACTAAGTTCCTAAATTTTAGGGCATTCCGCCAAGACTCCTGCTCTCTTCGGACACGTACTGTACATATCGTATCACCCTTAAATGCGAGCTTCTGAAGAAAGGAGGGATAGGGATACCTGGTTAAACACGATTCTATGAATTCCCCCACGAATACATGTTAACGGGCGATGCATCTACGGACGTACGGTCCAATCGTCACTCTTCGCCGAGCTCTTCTTCCTCCGCGATCAGCTTTTCTACTTCTAGGGCGGCCATACATCCACTCCCTGCACTCGTAATTGCCTGGCGATAACGCTTGTCTTGTACGTCGCCCGCAGCAAACACGCCGCGCACAGAAGTCTGGGTCGTACCAGGCACAGTAATGATGTAACCGTCAGAATCCGTTTGTAGCTGATCGCGAACGAGTGCCGTTGCTGGTTCATGGCCTGAAAATCGATCATAAATGGGAAATCCATCACCATATGTCTAAATTTGGCACCCACCAATGGCGTAGAACAATCCCTTTACGGGGAGATCCGATTCTTGCCCTGTGACAGTATTCTTGATGCGCAGGTTATTTAGGAGATCCCCGTCTCCCTGACATTCAACGGCCACGGTGTTCCATAAAACCGTCTTTTGGTGATGTCAACGCACGTGTGTTGTGAAAGTAGGATCGGACACGCACAATTTTTGCATTGCTCAACAACCTCTTGGCCATGATCTTGGACGCCCTCAGTTCTCCACGACGCACCAGCACATAAACGTGGGATCCATACTTCGTGAGATCTGTAAAAATAACGTGAGTATGCCTGGCTGGGCTGATCAGCAATTCCGGCGTACATGTGGCCTCCTCTGCGGCGGAGTCTCCACCACCAATGACAGCTAACGGTTTGTTTCTGAAAATCGGGACTGCGCCATCGCAGACAGCACAGGCAGAGATGCCGCTCTGCCAGTACGTCTGTTCGCCTTTAAGCCCGAGGCGTTTTGCGCTCGCACCGGTGGCGATGATGATGGTATCGGCGGTTTCCGGTTCTCCGTCTTCTTGGTATTCGCGCCAGTATCTGAAGGGTCGGCGTGAAAGGTCGATCTTCGACACGGTCTCGGTTATGATGCGGGTGCCAAATCGCAGAGATTGGGCGCGGAATTTGTCCATCAACTCAGGTCCGAGCACCCCACTCGGAAAGCCCGGGAAATTCTCGACGTCCGTTGTGGTGGTCAGTTGTCCGCCGGCCGCGAATCCGTTCGCCATGAACCCTTCGAAGAGGACAGGGCTGAGATTCGCACGAGCAAGGTAGATTGCTGCGGTGTGTCCCGCAGGTCCCGAGCCGATGATCACCTACAACAATTGGAGACGATGTGAGTCTCTGAAAACGGGTGCGCACATGAAAACTGAGGCATCAAAATTGGGTCATCCCACACGAATGCCGTCGCCGACCGCTCAAGACCCCGGCGCTGATGCTAAGATGATGGAGGGAGTGGGAAGAACAGGACAACACTTACCACTTTGGAGTGCAACTTGGAGCTCTGATTACCCCTGGAATTGGTTCCGTTGGGGCCATTGGGCCCGTTAGTTACGGTGGGTGCCATGTCCTTCGCGGTGGTGGAATAACTTGAGTGGGATTTTACAGAGACGAAGACTAAGGCTGCGCGAGCAGAGTCTCTTAGGAATGGATGGATACGGGTGAACAGCTTCAAAGCGAGTGGGAAAGCGAGGGACGACAGTACTAATCAAGGGAACACGAAACGGCAGATTATATTGAGAGTGAGAAGAGAAGAAGAAGGAAATCGAAGATTTGGCATCCTCCCATCAATCCCACGTGATCTTAATTCATATTACTCAGCCAATGCGCAGCACGTGTCACGCTGCTGCACTGACATGCAAGCGAATAAGAATTAAATGTGCCTCCTCATTCGTCATTCGGCACTAATCAGAAGACTGGACATACTTTAGCCCTATGATTGGTGCGCGAACAACTACATCACCACACACTAGGGTGTACCGTACCCCGCGGTGTTGACCAGGCGGGGAATGACGTGACGAGAATCGGAATTTGACATGCCCGTGATCATGATGCTGTGGGACGCCCTTCTGAAACGACATTCGGATCTCTTCGCACGGCCAATCAGCTACGCAGCTTACACAGGAACGAATCATATGATCATGACCGGTCGGTGGTATCATGTTTCGAGCGCGACGGATCCCAACTCCGTCTACGTATGCAGGTGCCCGTCAGCTCTCAAGGCATGTTACACGTCAATATCAAAGCGGAGGGGCACTCTTCGTGCGCCACAGGGGGATTACCCGGTGGGATCGCATGATGTGCGGCGTTTGGTTCTTTTAATTTGCTGTTCGGCTCCGGCGTGTCCCCCTAATAAAAGTTTCACTACAGCTTCCTCTCGGATAGTGCTCAGCGATGGCTCTTCCGATCAACGCCTGATCCTTAGGTTATTTGAACGGCATAGACGAGAGACACCGCCAAGGACGATCCAGAGGAGCTGAGCCATGCATCGGAAACCACTGCAGCTTGTCCGAGCGTTTCTATTGCCCATGACGGTAGACCTCGTGAGGTGTGTTCCACTCCCTGGAGATTCTTGTCAAATTTTTTTGCTGATGAGGTACAACCCACGGCGATAGAAGACCCGACTTCCCTAGCACTTTTGGTCATGGCGCCCATGTCGGTACCCACGGAAGCTGATGCAAAAAGTGTCTAGGTCCAGAGTGCGGGCATGCCCTGGGGAATCTTTCATGGACTCGGTGATTAGGAAGGGGCGCTTTAGCATTCAACAGGTGCGAATTTGATACATTGGCCAATGATACAGGTAATCGTGAAATGTCGTGAATAGGGCGCAAACCTTAAAGAATATTGAAAATTTCGCGCGAGCATCTACGCGCTGTAAAGCTAGGTTACGGCCAATGGATTGCCAGACTTGACGCTTTGAGACTCAAACAGGAAGACAGGCGAAGGGCACCTATTTAATTTCTGCGTTTCGTGGTCATTAATGCCCAAATTTATTCAACAATACTCTTCATTGCTCCCTTACTGCTGTTTAGTGTGAGCCAGCACAGAGACGCAACACCATGGAGAAACACAACTCCGATTCAAACACATCAAAACATCTCTGGTTCTCCCAGCAGCTTGCTCGCTCAATCGCCCAGGGATCCGCCGATCATCCAAGACCTTGAACAAGTACTGCGACATTTCGACCGCTTCGAGTCATCACCGACACTGAATGCCATATCTTATGGGCCATACCAACAAATCTCTTCCCTCGCACTGAACATTCTTAGGGCCATCCTCCCAACAGGCGGCCTATAACTCCCGGATCTATCAATCTGGCCACGTTACACGGACGAATGTGCCCTGGTGTTTTTTATCACGATCACGTCCTCCCATTATCTCTTGGCTTCTCTACCCCTGAAAACGCAGACGTCCGGATGCACAACAGCCTCGTTGATCATCACCAAAATCCTTTTTATCCACAAGTTCAAGTTGTACGATCAGCGCGGTCATGGGGACCCGTATTTCGGTTTATGAGTATGGAACAAGGATTGCAATGAATACGATTCCTTTGGTAGCCATTGGATGCGATGCTCGGGCGTGACGGACGTCGCGTCCGACGTCTCGGATCGATGGAACCATGAAGTGTCGGAAGATTCCGGGGATCAGAGTGATGGGGGAATAAGTTGCGACGATCAAAGCCTGCAGTGTGGTATGTGTGAGAGATATCACAGCATGTACGTTATTATCATCGCCTCTTTTTCAATCTCTCCGAGGCTCACCTGGTTCTCAGCGAAGCCACGAACATCGTTGACATCATCTCGCCTATTCTTTGAGCGAATTTCTTTGTGGTCGTCACAGTACTTGGTTCCAAAAATAAGTTGGTAAACTCGGCGCCGATGAAAGTCCCGCAACCGAGGGAAGGACGACAAACAGGCGACCTGCAAGGGCGATTCGTCAAGCAACAGCGCTCAAGTTTGTCCTTCTCTCCTGGTGTGGACATGTCACGCTCGTCACTATCCTTCGCTCTAGGATACGCAACGACAGCCTTAGCAGGCTGTAGGAGCAGATCGATAGGAATATTATCTCCGAGTCATTACATTGCCACTAGTACATGTACATAAGGTACTGTTTGTGTTAGAAGTGCTACGTGAGGTTCTACACGCCGAGGTTCACGCGAATGGATTTAAAAAAAAAAAAAAAAAGAACTTGATAAAGTTGTGATGGTGGACCCCTTGAGTAGGAAAAAAAATCAAAGCTTGGGGACGAGAGCTCGCATCATTGGTTATCGATAATTTAATATGCGAGAATGTCAGCTTGGATTTACTCGTATGAGAAATCGGAGTATCGTGATCGAATTCTTATAATATGCGGGGGGTGGTCGGCTAACGAGCTGCACGATTCAATGAGCAAATGAATGTGTGGACAAAGGACGGACATCACCCAATCGACTGAAGGGACGAATCGCTGTGTGGTAGCCCTCGCCAACCTCGCGGAGGAATCCCCAATTTTACGGGAGCGGCGGAGGTCCGTCTGGAGCTTTCGCGATTACGACAGCAGAGTCTGAGCGGAGGGTGGACAGAAGATTAAGCCGAGGTCAAATTTTGCTCCACTGACGCAAAGGAGACTTTATTGATAGGTTGAAGGTGCACGCGAGAGATGCTGTGGGGGAAGGCTAGGTGAGACACGCCAGTGTGGGGAGAATCATAACATAAGACTCGGTGAGCATCAATCTGAGTGGATCGCCGCCGTGATGTTGAGGGGGATGGTGATGGTGGTGAGAGTAATCATCATCACAATGGAAGATGATGGGTCCGTGATGGGACCTTGACCCGAGAGCAGAGAAACCAAAGTGCCGGTGATGCCATCATTCTCCATTATCTCGTGCTGTGACGAGGTCACGAGAGAGCTTTCACCAGGCTTCTGGGATATGGCCGGTGAATGGTACGTGGTACTACCGTTCATTAAATGCGCGTGTTTTTCTCCCAAATCCCGGTCACGGGACAACTGACCATAACGTGATAGCGTGGGAACGTCCAACACAAGACATACGTATGTTGCGGCGTTGCGGCACAGGCGTCGTCACATTGGGAACTCTCCCCATCATCATAGACACTCACCTGAGACTTGGTATCCGCCTTGACCATCTATAGCCGTTCCACAAGGACGCGTCAATCCACAAAGTTTGATGTTGGTACCTCGGGGTCCCTTCACCGTTTTCAGTTCCGCACTAGCCATTTCAGTTAGGAGTCTCGGTCAAATTCCCCAACACCTCCAGTTTCCCGGTGGCGGGGAGTGTTTGCTGTCATTGGACCTCAGGTCCAGATCGCAGCCTTCGAGGGTCTTTTGGGGTGTTACTCCGAGTCGTTGGTTCCTGAGTTCTTCCCATCGTGGACGCGATGAGGGGTCACGCTACTCACTGACTTTCGCAACCTAGGACTCCATCAGGTACCTATTATCCCCCCCTCAGCCGGCATTAATCTGTTGTCCGAGGAGATTTATGCCCGGTGTTTGAGCCTTCCCGGTCTTGGAGTGTCTTGGCCTGCTATGTTCATATCAATCTCGACTGCGCAGGGCATAACAATCGAAATACCAAGCTGGTATCTGTTTAGTCTTCGCCATAGTTGGCGTTCTTCGTGGGTTAGCACAAGAACGATAGGTGGTTTAGCGCGTAAGGCAACGGAAATGCCGTAACACCATGACATTTCATTAAAAATTAAACGCCCTCCCCTCCTTTCTTCCCCTCGAACCCCCCTTCTAAACTCGGTTTTGCCGGCATCCGGGTGCATGTACGAGTTTTGAATCTGATTCACTCCGATTTTCGCCCTCGTACTTACGTACAAGGACATGCGGGGGAGTTGTGTGTCGCGCTCGCGCTGGATTACACGCCCTAGCGGCGCCGTGCGAACGATCTTTCTGTAACTGAAGCTCCTTGGATTGCTCTTGCTGAGTCCGTCCCTTTCCATTGCACCGTTTAAGGATCGGTTTGCCTGACACACCCTTGTAGTTTCTCGGCTCGGACGATTCCCCGGGCGATGATTCCAACCAATTACTTCAACTATTCAATAACAAATCCAACGCCCAAAAAGGCGGTGAGGTTACTAACGGTTTCTTCCCAACTCTCGGGTTCTTTGAGCCATGTCCTTTGTATTCTTCGAATGGAACACAACCGCGTTAGGACTGGTCTAGCCCCCATAACTTGGGAGGTAATTGTGGGCCGCGCTCGTGCACCCCTGTACTTGACGTTATTCCTCAACTTCTTCACATGGACCGCTTTCCTAGTGTTATGCCCCGTGTTCTTGAAACGCAATGTATCCGGCCCCCCGGCAGCCAAGTACGCCAAGTATACGGCGCAGAGTGGAAGTCTGGCCCCGGGGGATTTGATGCACTGCGTTGCGTTGCCGCGTGTAGCGTCGCAGGAAGAGCCAATGAGAAACCTACCAAAGGTGGCCATCTATAGGCGAGGTATGTCCCTTGTAGTTGTACATGTGACCGTAGAGTGTGCAGTGATTGGTCAATCTCCCGTCTTACCAATGAGGTGATAGTAACAGCGACCCGCGGGGAGCTACCTCTCCGAGCAAGGCCCTGATAGGCTTTGTGTTGGGCCTCGAGCACTTCTGGGGCTACCTTACTCATCACAGACTCGGAGGTGGCGGAGCAGTGGAACGGCGAACTCTTTCGTGTATTCGTTTCTTGGCTCCCTCTTGTGAGAGACCTCAATAAGTCCAGACCGACCCGTCGTCGCCTCGGTCACTTTTATGGGCCGTGATGGGGTCCAGGCCTATCAAATCTCTCACGAGTTGTCTATGGCATCTCTTAGTCATGACAGGCGACCAGCGATTAAGTTTGTCCTTCTTCACCAATGCCCAGCACGTCGTGGTACAGTACAGTATGTAACGTTTGAATTTACAACTGTTTCGTCCTCATCTTCCGAGATCTTGGCCCATTCCTCGATTGCATGGTTGTTTCATCGCTCATTTTCTTATCTCAAAAGGAAGCCAGGAAAGTTTCCGAGAGCGCCCCTGCAGCTGGCTTGGAACACGTGTTCTGACGAATTGGGAATTTCAAGCAAGCGCTCAAGGTGGCTGGTGCGGGCTTTAGAGTGGGTCGACTCAGGTGTGCTTACAACATTCAGGATACTGTTTGATGGTAACCCTTGTCTCGTCGACGTTTATTACGCATCCTTATCGCTAGGAAACCTGGCTTGCCTCTTCCTATCGCGTGACCTATAAATCAGCAGTCTAAGGCCGATAAGGAAGATTGGCACTTGGCACCAAGGGCGGTGCCAGTCAACCGCGCTAGCACCTCCTGTTTCAAGTTACTCACCAATCAGAGACCTGTGTTTTGAGTGTGAGTTGAATATACGGCATTGTAGGAAAAAGTGGCACGTCCAACACTGTCACGGCCCTTCCCTGAGGCTATGAAGCACGTCGAAGGTATCAGAAACAGTTTTTCGAGACGCAAGCAGAAACATCGCCTCCGGGGCTGGGTACATCTGTTCGGGACACCTGTAATAGCTAACGGATGAACCAGTGGGTGGAGATGGGGTTAGGGGTTGTGCCAGGTGGATCAAATAATCGTTAACTGAATCCGAATGACTCATCGCACTGACCGTCCGTGAACTCGAATTTCGAATCCCTCCCTCCGCCGCCGAACTGCAGGACAACTCCCAATGATCTAGAATGTTTTTGAATAGGTAAACGACATTTGACAGGACACGCGGCACTCGCGAGGACAGTTTTTCTTGCCCGTGCTTCGGAACTCGGAAGGACAAATATGGAGACCCTTCTCTTCAATTCACGAGTCAGTATTTCCACCACACAACAGACACCCGCAAAAGGCGAATATCTAAGCTGATTAATGTAATGTGGATCCCTGTCATCGAATCCAGACCCAGGACTAAGCGGGGCAGCAGGCAACTGCCAGTGTTGGTAACCGGTAACCGATTGAAGCATTTTGGGATAATTGGGATGTGCGAAGGTCTGCATTCCTCCGTAGTTTTTTTTTTGTCTGGTTTTGTGGTGGAGCTGCGGAATGAATGCGTATCGTATACCCTTATTCTTTCTGAGGCTCGACCTTCGGTCTGCGCCCACTGTCACCCTGGGCACGCTGCCATGCACAGTTCCACTTCCACTTCCCTATTCGCTCCCCAGTCGCATCCAGTGGCGCAAATACCCGGCAATAACTGCTTCCTATTCGCTTAGTTACTGCCGGTATGTCACACAACCTCTTTGGGTGAATGATTTCTTCTCGATGACTTAAGCACACTGATCTGATAGTCTTGACCCGTGACCAAAGCAGCCAGCCTAACGGGTGAGCGGGCTGTTCTGTGTCCGTGCGGTGCTCGTCATTTCCTTACCGCTCTACTGGTCACTGGCCATCCCCGTTCCTTGGATGGGTGGAGCTCTACATTGAGTTTACAGCCAGTGACTTGGCGTCTCGTTTGGTGGATGTTTTAAAAGCTCCCCCGTCTCTTTCCCCGTCTTCCCCCTCATACTCCCTCATGCCCCCTTGCCCAATGCTCATCACCACCAAATCCACAGAGGGGGACCTCGCTCACCACTCATCAACTGTGATGTGTGTGCTGGTGGTCTTCGCCGGTATATATTCTCTATCGTTTATGGATGAGGGTTGCCCAAGGCTGACTCCTATTTCCCCAGTGCTCTTTTTATTCGGCGCGGGTACCTTTGCTCGTCTGGCATATCGTCGCTGGTCTGAGGAATCGTCGACAGGGGACACCCGTATCCACACCCCCCACCCGCCGGTCCTTCCCAGGAGGAAGGTCTCCTATCCCGCCTCGGGCATCAACAGAGTCCACGCTAATACGAGCCAGGGCCCTTCGCCGCCACACGTGTCATTACCGTCGAAGGGAGAGCAGGGCCGTTAGGGGTTTTGGGTTCTGGCCGGCCCACACGGATTCGACTGTAGATCTGTCTGCTGTCCGTACCGGTTGATTGGCGGTGGCGGTGGAACAGGGATAAACAGGGATATAGTACTGTTAATAATATTAATGTGGTTCTGTCGCGACGACTTAGCTAATATGTTATGTTTTATTTTTTTTCATGTTTGTTCTCATGGGTTATTACTTTTCCTCAATCCTCCGTTTCTCCCCCCTTCCCCGCCGCATGTTGCTCCATAGTAGAAATTTCCAAATTCGATTTTCGCAACCAGCGATCGAATATATTAAGTCTAGGCCACATTTGGGGGGCAGTAATTGAGCAGCCAAGGGTGAACATTGGGCCGCTTGTTGACGTTGACGGTGGGTCCCTCCAGTGGGCCGAGAGCTTGGTCGAAGGAGGGACCACTGAGGCTCCAGTGAGGGACCTCGTGTCGTACGATGCACGGTGATTGGCCCCTCCAACGAACGTGCAATCTTCGTATCGTGTCACAAGTTATCCCGGTACTGTACCCCGTGGACAGTGGCGCCGGCGCTTCATCAGACTGGGGTGGGTCTCTGCACTGCATGGGAGTTGTTCAGTTCCGTTGTGATGCCGCTATTACGTACATGGAAAACGAAGTCTGATGTGACTCGATCCGAAAATGTGCACTAGCATTGGTGGATTCACGTCGCGATGCCAGAGTGAGTCGAGTCGAAGCAGATCTGCGGCTGGAGAAGGTTAAGGTTAGGGTTACATTGCCTTGCCCATCTGTGACTGCTGCTTGGGGCGTAGCTCTCATTTCTCACTTTCATTTCTCACTCGACGGCAGAGTGCAGGTCCTTTCTTTCTTATCTTCATAAAACCGCATATCAGCCTTGTCCAGTATCGTGACCCGATGGCTATCTCCCCTACCACTAAGAAGGTCATGATTGATGGTGAGTGTCTTCCGAATTACCTCGGGTTCCACTCATAGACTTACGGTCATATTTAGTGGCAATTTTCCTGGCATCACAGGTATGTTGCCATCCATGGACATGGAGGATAAGGTTCCCTGACAACCGAGCAGGCTGCTGCATGGTACACCGTCCACGTCAGTACCCTTTCACATTCACCGAGGGCTGCGAAGTCGATGTCATTTCTAGTGGCTTCTCAATAATTATGGACCCGAAGGATCGAGGGAGGTCAAGGCGAAACCGATGGAAGCACTGAAGAGGCTTGGGCATGAGAAGCTGAAATTGAACGAATATGAGAGTGCGCTCACACATTTTTTGCCTACCTCTGGGAAATCCTCACATATCTCTCCAGAGCGAATTGCGTCCGAAGTTATCCATCCAGATGACATCGATATTACATTCCAAGGTATGTTCTCGACCGACGATTCTGGTACACACTGTCCTAAGCAAGTCCGATAGACGTCGGAGGTCTGGAAGACATCATATCTTCATTACAAGAATCCGTCATCATTCCGCTTCTATATCCTGCCCTCTTTCGTTCATCGTCGAATCTGCTAGCGGCGCCCAAAGGCGTCCTACTCTATGGGCCACCAGGATGTGGTAAAACGATGCTCGCCAAGGCCCTCGCGAAAGAGTCTGGTGCCACGTTCATCAACATCGCAGCGTCCGTATTAACGAACAAATGGTTCGGGGAGTCGAATAAATTAGTTGCCGGGCTATTCAGCCTAGCGCAGAAGACCCAGCCAAGCATCATCTTCATAGATGAGATCGACTCGTTCCTCCGTGAACGGAGCAAGGGCGACCACGAAGCGACCGCGATGATGAAAGCGGAATTCATGACGTGCGTCATTTTCGGTTGTTTTTGTCATGCTTTCAGCATCTCACGTTCATCGCAGCCTTTGGGATGGTCTTCTCTCGGGCTCGGATCGGATTTTGATCTTGGGCGCGACGAATAGGATACAAGATATCGATCCAGCATTCCTCAGGCGGATGCCGAGACAATTCACCCTCTCTTTACCCGACGTCGCACAGCGCGAGAAGATCCTTTCACTAGTAAGTCGACCCACCAACGCCCGAGATTCCCAACCTTCCTGACCCGTGATCTCGGCGCGTGTAACTAATATCATTTCCTAGATGCTCAGAGATGTACCGCTTGTGTCCGGTTTTCCTATGCGACTTCTAGCGGAGCATGCGAGGGGAAAGTCGGGTTCCGACTTGAAGGAGCTGTGTCGAAATGCCGCGATGTTGCCCGTCCGCGAATTTGTACGTAAGGCCAATGGGGACGTCTCGCTTCTTGCGCGTGGCCAAGAAGAAGTACGTTTGCACCTACCCACATCCATTTCCGTTCGGTCACTGACACGTTGAATCACGCAGGGCTTCAACCTTCGCCCTCTTACGATTGAGGACTTTTTTGAGCCAGATGGCGCTTCGACAACTGTCGACTCCGAACTGGATCGCGTAGAACCACTGGACTGACCACACTATTTAGATCACTCTGTACGTACCTCTACTCAGCACTCAGCAATATACTTTAGCAAGGGTTCGTATTCATCGTTGTTTCGGGTGGGACTTTGAGCTTCACCTCCGCGTGTCCAGTCATTTGATTACTAATCCATGAGTCCCAATGAGATAGACTCGCGGAAACCGATGCCAGGGTAGAGGAAATGTGGGCCGTGTACGCTAATATCCACGTTGAGTCTTTCATCAACACGTGGACGACTACGGTTGCATAACGACAGTACTCTTAGAACAAAAAGAATACATTGACGTGACATGGATGGGAAGATCGCATTACAACTGAAAGCGACTTTGCTTGTCACGCCTTTCAAACATCCTTCAGGCATGTCGGGGCCCACAGCCCCGTCTGATGATGTCCTCCGAATTCATGCCACCCGGACCGGAAAGGTACCCGGTCAGAACTGTGACGCCTCCCAGCCCCAGTGGGCCAGTTTCGGGCTGGCTCTTGCGCCCAAAATTTTCTACCGAGTACTACAGCATGGCACTTGGGCGGGTGCTTCTCAGAATAACCATGGTGATGAAACAGGTCACGATGATTTGGGCGGCAGGGAAGCATGCCTGACTGTATGTGCATCGCTTCGGACACACATGCCTGCCAAGCCAGGTAGCCGAGTTCATAAGACCCTATGGCGGCGGTGGCACCGGTCTAAGTGGTGTATGCTGAAGTCGATATGAGTCAACTGACTATCTAGTTACATCTGATCTCGGGCTGGGAAGGCGCTGGTGACGTTTTCAGAACGGGGACGTTTGCCGATAGCTCGCAGATCCTTGTCCACTTATCTTTTTGTTCTGTTGTAGATGGCGCTGTTTGTCGGTCCAACACGAATGACTTCTCTGAGGTCTCGACATCGCCTCCTGGAAAATTTCCGCACCACAGTATATGACAGGTGGCAATGGTCGTCAAGGCGGAAGGGGGTTTCGTTGGGTTGAGCGCCAGTGGTATCAACAAAATAAGTGGAAATGCGAGATGTCGACAGTAGGAGCCGCAGGAGTTTTAGACCAATGACACTGCTATGGGTGTATCGTGTAAAAGTCCAGCATAACATCTCTTGACACACATGGAATGAGGATGAGGTGGCGAAATTTGTGCAACAAACTTTGTTAAGGCGAGGGCGACTGTACGTGATGACTGTACAGTTTTACCAACACAACCAAACCGTACGAAGCGGCTCTCTGAGCGGTCCCATCACTCCCATGAAAAACACTACTTTCACCCTGATATGCTACGTCGTCGATAGCTCAGACGAACCTATCAACCTCGATCCCTCGCTCAGAGTGCCAACCACGGCAACTGCGGGCGTTTCTACAATGCGCTGGCGCAAGCGATCGAGACTTTTGAGTCGGAGTTCAGGATACAAGCACACCAGTAGAATTGCCCCTCGAACACGGAGACAGTTATGAAGCAGTAAAGTGTTCCTCTTTTGCGTCGCGTGGCACGGGTTAACGATCGATTGTCGCCCGTTGCGGGCTTAAGGCCAAGCTCAAGGAACCTGCCTCCAGACCGCGGTTTCGCACTGGAAACATCACGCCTATCCCGATGTACGTAATCTTTATCGGTTACGGATTCTTTAATGACACTACTCACACAGCATTGTATGGGGATATACGCAATGCACCGTATTGTCCCTGCTCATCGATGCTGTCGCTGGCCTATACATCAGCTTCCTTGGTTCTCAAGCTGGTTTCTCCTTGTCCCTATTGTTCCTACATTTCACCGACGACATCTATCTGGGAGGGCAGCTTTTACCAGGGGTCCGTGCCTTGCATTTGTCTTGTGTTTTCCACGTCGCCTCTGAGACGATTGATACTCCACCCAGGGAACACAGACGAGTCAGAGAAACAACAGGAAACAGGATAGAGGACTCATCTTGCGTCCTTCGATGCTTGTCGTTTGGCGTGACCGACCACGAAGGCCTCTCGCTGGTTTACTATGAGAGGATCAACAATGTCAGCAAATACAGACAAGCGATCTGTGGGAGGGAGGTCGACGCCACGGATGTCGTAGTTGTCAAATTCTTCCAGACGTAATGTCCTGATGCGCACAGGTTGCTTGCTGACTCGGACTCCGGATTCACCTCGAGTCTTTATCACCTTGGCAAACCACGATCATGTACAGTCTTCCAGGAGTCCCAGGAAGGTTGCACATGATGGTGATGATTTTCTTGTCGTGGGCCGACGCACATGCCTATTTCCAGCGGGCACTTCCACAGCGGCGGAGGGCATGTATGTGCACGTGTCGTTATCAGACGATGTCCGCAGGTACACCACCGTTGCAGTGGAGCTTTTGCATGATTCCGTGGTTGCATTGGGGGGTCTTCATCCACCAAATATGGTTATTAAGATGGAAATGGCATAGAAATTGATTTTTTCCTGTTCTCATCTATGCCTATTTACGCCTTGACGACCATGATGTTTGGTCGCTGGAGATCTCCACATACGAACGTGGAATTGTGA
>Ga0307512_10003044_pt1 | contig 20110 bp, 19 predicted proteins | sample 14_EM_MG_FD_200267 | JGI IMG/M metagenome (GOLD analysis project Ga0307512, IMG submission 200267) | Populus trichocarpa ectomycorrhiza microbial communities from riparian zone in the Pacific Northwest, United States - 14_EM | ecosystem: Host-associated > Plants > Roots > Unclassified | place... | reverse complement strand
TCGAGGGTGGTCGACCGCTTCCCGAACCCCGAGTCGGAGTGCTGGCCGGGCAGTTCGGGCATCTGCGGCGGGTCCACGCGCAGTACGTCCGCGCCCAGCAGGGCGAGCGTGCGGGTGGCGACCGGGCCGGCCAGGACCCGGGTCAGATCCAGGACGCGCAGGCCGGCGGCCGGCAGCAGGGGAGACCCGTCGGCCGGGGCGAGCACGCGCGCGTGGCCGGAGTCGAGCCGCTCGCGTTCCACGAGCGGCCGCGCGGCCACCGCGGCCGCCTGCTCGTGCGCGGCCCACTCCTTGGGCGACCGCAGCGCCACGGCCAGCCCTCCGGCCGCGTACACGGCCTCCTCGACCTCGGCCGAGGACCGCTCCGCGAGTGCCGCCTCGATGGCACTCACGTCCTCGGGCACCCCCAGCACGTCCACCAGCCGGGTCCGGTGATGCGGGTAGTTCGCGTGCGTCCGCACCCACCCGTCCGCCGTCCGCCAGAACCGCGACAACGGTGCGAAGCTGACCGGCGCCCGCCCGTCGACCAGCAGATGCCGCTCACTGTGGAAGGCCGCGGCGACGGCCCCGTCGTCCACCAGCGCCCCGGGCACCTCCGCGAGCCCGCCCCGCCGTGCGCCCAACTCGGCAGCAGCCAGCGCACACGCCCCGACGCAGGCCCGCGCCAACTCCCGCACAGGAAGCCGCGCTTCGAGCGCTCCCCGGCGTTCGACGGTCGAGACCCGCGAGGCCAGGGCGGGATCGCCACCCAGCGCCGACCATGCCGACTTGATGCTGTTGATTTCAGTCATGACAACACTATGCAGTATTGATTCAATCAACATTAAGAGGACCGCAAAGGCAGGGAGGGATCGCAAAGAAGGGCCGGAGGGGTGCTCCCCGTCCGGCCCTTCCTTTCGCGCGCGAAGGTCTTACTTCACCGCGCGCAGGGCATTGACGATGCCGAAGCCGTAGAAGCCGTTGAGCCGCTTGCCGCCCACGCAGGTCGCGTCGACGACGCCGTCGCCGTTGCCGTCGTACGGGTCGGTCGGGCAGCCCGGGTTGTCGGCCTGCGCCTTGAGGAGCGCCTGCAGCCGGGCCGGACTCGCGTGCGGGTGCGTCGACTTCAGCAGCGCGGCGACGGCCGCGACGTGCGGCGAGGCCATCGACGTCCCCTGGAGGAAGCCGTACTGGTTGTTGGGCAGGGTGGACAGGATGCGTCCGTCCTTCGACGGCGTGTCCGCGGCCTTGTACTTGTCGCCGCCCGGCGCCGCGACGTCGATGACGCCGTCACCGTAACTGGAGTAGTACGACTTGGCGCTCGTGACGCCCGTCGCGCTGACCGTGACGACACCCGGCAGCTGGGTCGGCACGTCGAAGCACTCGTGCGGGTCGACCGTCCGGGTCACCGGGGTCGAGTCGTCGGGGCTGGAGGCGTCGGTGAGGGCGTCGGAGTCGAGGTCGTCGTTGGAGTTGCCCGCCGAGGCGACATTGAGCGTGCCCTTGCGCTGGGCGTACAACTGGGCCCTGTTGACCGAATCAACGATGGCACGTTGATCGGGGTCGTCCATGCAGTTGTACAGCCACGGGTCAACGTAGTAGCTGTTGTTGGTGACTTCGACGCTGTGATCGGCGGCGAACACGAAGGCACACACGACGCTCTCCGGGAAGAACAGCGAGTTCGCGTCCGGCTGCGCCACCGTGATGCTCGCGACCTTCACACCGGGCGCCACGCCCGCGACACCGATACCGTTGCGGGCCGCGGCGATCTCCCCCGCCACATGCGTGCCGTGGTAGTGGTTGGCGTCCGCCGGCCGCCAGGCGCCGTACGTCGTGTCCGCCTTGCCGCTCACGCAGTTCGCGGACTGCGAGGCGGAGAAGTTGGGTGCGATGTCCGGGTGGGTGTCGTCCACGCCGGTGTCGATGACGGCGACGGTCACCTTCTTGCTGCCCGGGTCGATCCGGGCAGCCTTGTCGGCGCCGATCGCCCTGAGGTCCCACTGGTCGGCCTCCAGCGGGTCCTGGCCGGCCGCAGAACTCTTCGCGACCTTGGCCGCCTCGGCCTTGGAGAGGTACTGGACCGCTCCCTCGTCCGTCGTCCCCGCGGCGGTCACCGGCGAGGTGCGCGAGGCACCCGCCGACTGCACGCCGCGCACCTTGCGTATCTCCTGTGCGAAGGCGGGGTTCGCGGAGTGGGCGACGATCACGCCGATCTTGTCGTACGCGACGACAACGGTGCCGCCGGCCGCGGTGATCGCCTTCTCCACCGACTTGATCGTGTGATGGTCCGTCCTGGTGTTGACGAGGTACGCGAAGGTCTCCGCGTCGGCCGCCTGTGCCGTGGACTCCACGCGCGGGGCGGCCTGCGCCGCGGCCGGCAGGAAGCCGAGGGAGGCGGTCAGCGACAGCACGACCGGCACGGCGAGGGCGAGCCGGCGTCTGGAACGCAGATGAGCCATGGGATCTCCACATCATCCGGAAACGGAACCGCCCGAGACGCGGTGGCGCTTGGGCAGGTGCATGACGGGTGGTGCAGGCCGAAGCTATATCCCGAAGTCGCTGGCCAGCAATGCCCGACGGGGGTGACTTCGGAAAGAAGTCAGGGGAGTTGAACCTGCTCTCGCGTGGCGCCGTGACCTTGGACAGGGAGCACTAGGACACTCGCCCCCGATCCCCATGACAACCGCACCCGCAACGCGAGGAGACTCCGTGGCCACCGAGACACCTCCCCCCTCGAAATCCCAAGCCCGACTCCCCTCCACCGAGGAGTTCGTGGCAGAGCAGGAGAGTGCGGAGTTCGGTGAACTGCGCCGTGCCCACCGCTCCTTCGCCTTCCCGCTGACCGTCGCCTTCATCGCCTGGTACCTGCTCTACGTCCTGCTCTCGAACTACGCGGACGACTTCATGGGCACCAAGCTGTTCGGCAACATCAACGTCGCCCTGGTGCTGGGCCTGGCCCAGTTCCTCACCACGTTCCTCATCGCCTGGTGGTACGCGCGGTACTCCGCCGCCAAGCTCGACCCCAAGGCCGAGGCGATCAAGTCCCGTATGGAGGGCGACGCATGAGCTTCACGCAGCAGACCGTGCTGGCCGCGGGTGAGGCCAGCGAGCACCGGCCGCTGATCATCGGCCTGTTCTCGGTGTTCGTCGTCGCGACCCTCGTCATCACCGTATGGGCGGGCCGCCAGACCAAGGACGCCGCCGACTTCTACGCCGGCGGCCGTCAGTTCACCGCCTTCCAGAACGGCCTCGCCGTCTCCGGCGACTACATGTCCGCCGCGTCCTTCCTCGGCATCGCGGGCGCCATCGCCCTCTTCGGCTACGACGGCTTCCTGTACTCCATCGGCTTCCTGGTCGCCTGGCTGGTGGCCCTGCTCCTGGTCGCCGAACCACTGCGCAACTCGGGCCGGTACACGATGGGCGACGTCCTCGCCTACCGCATGCGCCAGCGCCCGGTCCGTACGGCGGCGGGTACGTCCACCATCGTTGTGTCGATCTTCTATCTGCTGGCCCAGATGGCGGGCGCGGGCGTCCTGGTCTCGCTGCTGCTCGGCATCACCAGCGACGCCGGCAAGATCGGCATCGTCGCCCTGGTCGGCGTCCTGATGATCGTGTACGTCACCATCGGCGGTATGAAGGGCACCACCTGGGTCCAGATGGTCAAGGCCGTGCTGCTGATCGCGGGCGCTCTCCTGCTGACCTTCCTGGTCCTGTTGAAGTTCAACTTCAATGTCTCCGACCTGCTCGGCAAGGCCGCCGACAACAGCGGAAAGGGCGCCCCCTTCCTGGAGCCCGGCCTGAAGTACGGCGCCACGGGCACCACCAAGCTGGACTTCATCTCGCTCGGCATCGCCCTGGTGCTGGGCACCGCGGGCCTGCCGCACATCCTGATCCGCTTCTACACGGTGCCCACGGCCAAGGCCGCCCGCAAGTCCGTGAACTGGGCGATCGGCCTCATCGGCGCCTTCTATCTGATGACGCTCGCACTGGGCTTCGGCGCCGCGGCGCTCATCAAGCCCGACGAGATCATCGCCTCGAACAAGGCGGGCAACACGGCCGCACCACTACTGGCACTGCATCTGGGCGGTGTCGACTCCAACTGGGGCGCCATCCTTCTCGCCTCGATCTCTGCCGTCGCCTTCGCCACGATCCTCGCGGTCGTCGCCGGCCTGACCCTGGCCTCGTCCTCGTCGTTCGCCCACGACATCTACGCGAACGTCATCAAGAGGGGCGGAGCGACCGAGAAGCAGGAGCTGCGCGCGGCCCGCTGGGCGACGGTCGCGATCGGTGCCGTCTCGATCTTCCTCGGTGCCCTGGCCCGCGACCTGAACGTGGCCGGCCTGGTCGCCCTCGCCTTCGCGGTCGCCGCCTCCGCCAACCTGCCGACCATCCTCTACAGCCTCTTCTGGAAGCGGTTCACCACCCAGGGAGCCCTGTGGTCGATCTACGGCGGCCTGGTCACGGCGGTCGGCCTGGTGCTGTTCTCGCCGGTGGTGTCCGGCAAGGAGACGTCGATGTTCCCCGACACCGACTTCCACTGGTTCCCGCTGGAGAACCCGGGCATCATCTCGATCCCGGTCGGCTTCCTGCTCGGCGTCCTCGGCACCTACCTGTCCAAGGAGGAGCCGAACACCGACAAGTACGCGGAGCTGGAGGTCCGGTCCCTGACCGGCACCGGCGCCCACTGACCGTCCACCGGGCACGCCCCCTGAGCGGCCGCGTCGTAGATCCCTACGACGCGGCCGCGTCGTACCTCGTGGGTTCGGGCCGCTGTCGTTGTCGGCGGCGTCACGTAGGCTCGCAGGTGACGGAAAATGATTGATCGCACTGATTCCGCTCTGATCCGCACTGATCAGCTACGAGGGAGGGGGCCCACGTGCTCATCGACACCTACGGCCGAGTGGCCACCGACCTGCGGGTCTCGCTGACCGACCGGTGCAACCTGCGCTGTACGTACTGCATGCCCGAGGAGGGCCTGCAGTGGCTGGCCAAGCCCGACCTGCTCACCGACGACGAGATCGTCCGACTGATCGACATCGCCGTCACCTCCCTGGGCATCAAGGAGGTCCGCTTCACCGGCGGTGAACCCCTGCTGCGCCCGGGCCTCGTCGGCATCGTCGAGCGGGTCGCCGCACTGCGCCCCCGCCCCCAGATGTCCCTGACCACGAACGGCATCGGCCTCAGGCGCACGGCGGCAGCCCTGAAGGCGGCGGGCCTGGACCGGGTGAACGTCTCCCTCGACACCCTCCGCCCCGATGTCTTCAAGACCCTCACCCGCCGGGACCGGCACAAGGACGTCATCGAGGGCCTTCGGGCCGCCCGCGACGCAGGCCTGACCCCGGTCAAGGTCAACACCGTGCTGATGCCGGGGCTGAACGAGGACGAGGCCCCCGACCTCCTCGCCTGGGCGGTGGAGCACAACTACGAACTGCGCTTCATCGAGCAGATGCCGCTGGACGCCCAGCACGGCTGGAAGCGCGAGGGCATGGTCACCGCGGGCGACATCCTCGCCGCCCTGCGCACCCGCTTCGAGCTGACCCCCGAAGGCTCCCAGGACCGTGGCTCCGCCCCCGCAGAGCGCTGGCTCGTGGACGGCGGTCCGTACCGCGTCGGTGTCATCGCCTCCGTCACCCGCCCGTTCTGCGCGGCCTGCGACCGCACCCGCCTCACGGCCGACGGCCAGATACGCACCTGCCTGTTCGCGAGGGAGGAGACGGACCTGCGCGCCGCCCTGCGCTCCGACGCCCCCGACGAGGAGATCGCCCGCATCTGGCGACTGGCCATGTGGGGCAAGAAGGCGGGCGCGGGCCTGGACGACCCGTCGTTCGTCCAGCCGGACCGACCGATGTCCGCGATCGGGGGCTAGGAACCTGTCGGGGGCTGGGAACCGCCGGGCTCTTCCCACTCGTCGAACTTCACGACGTCCTTCAAGAAGCCCCGTACTCCGAGAAACTGCGACAGATGCTCGCGATGCTCCTCGCAGGCGAGCCACGTCTTCCGCCGGTCCGGCGTATGGATCTTCGGGTTGTTCCACGCCAGCACCCACACGGCGCCGGCACGGCAGCCCTTGGCGGAGCAGATCGGGGTCTCGTCACTCACAGGTTCGTCTCACAGGCGGGCTGAACAAGCCGATGGACAGAGGCACAAAGGCGATGAACAAGGCGACGCCGAGCAGCCACGGGGGGAGCTGCCCGGCGTCGGTCTGTCGCTCCGACGGGGGATGCGGAGCGCCTACGAAGTATGTCACGGGGAACCCATCGCCCGGCACTGGAACAGCATGATTGATCTGAGCTTTTCTTGAGCTTGGCGCGGAGTCGACTTCCGTCTGCGACCCTGCCACCGTGCTCATGTCCGGTCGTGCGGCTCGCTTCGTGCGCCCGGTGCGGCCTCGGCCGCGACATCTTCCGGGACCGGTTCCGCGAAACCGTCTTTCGTCCGCGGCGGCGTGATCATCGGACGCGTCGGGGCGCTCACGAACGTCGACGGAAGCGACGGCGCGTTCTCCCGGCCGGCGTTCGCGATCACCACGGCGATGTAGGGGAGGGCCGCCCCGAGCACCAACGCCACGATCGCGACGTGCCGTTCGACGTTCCACAGCGAAGCGGCCAGGATCACCGCCACCGTTCGGACCGACATCGAGATGATGTACCTGCGCTGTCGCCCGCGCACATCCTCGTCGAGGCTCGTCCGAGCACCCGTGATCCGGAACACCTGGCCGTTGCCGCCGCCGTGCTGCTTCCGCATCACATTCCACCATCCGCCCGCATCGGACTCGCCCCGTCCCCGTGCCCGGTCCACCCCCGGTCGAGGGACGGTGTCCGGACACGTCCCACGTTACGCCGCACCTCCGCCGCCTACGAGACCGGGTCATCTCCCGCCTGGGCGAACGGCCTCAGTCGCAGCACGTACGGCCGTACCCGACATGCGCCGTACGGTGCACGGGCCGACACTGGCCGTAATGCTCACGTCGAGCCGTACGAGGAGGCAGCCATGGGCTGGTTGTGGGCGATCATCGTGGGATTCGTGCTGGGTCTGATCGCCAAAGCGGTCATCCCGGGCAAACAGCACAGCCCCCTCTGGCTGACCACCATCTGCGGCATGCTCGGCGCCATCGCCGGCAACGCCCTCGCACGCGCGGTCGGCGTCGACTCGACCCGGGGCATCGACTGGAGCCGGCACGTGTTCCAACTCGCGGCCGCGATCATCATCGTCTTCGTAGTCGACATGGCGTACATGGCGACACTGGGCAAGCGCAAACAACGGGCCTGAGTCTTTAGGGGCGCGGGGAACCGCGCGACCAGCCACGACGAAAGCCGCGGCCCGCAGCAAACCCGCACCCCAACGGCGCTTACGCCCCAGTCACCTCAACGGCGGCCAGGTTCTTCTTCCCCCGCCGCAGCACCAGCCACCGCCCGTGCAGCAGATCCCCCGCGACCGGGACGGAGTCCTCCGCGGCGACCTTGACGTTGTTCACGTAGGCCCCGCCCTCCTTCACGGTCCGCCGCGCAGCCGACTTGCTGGCCACCAGCCCGACCTCGGCGAACAGGTCGACCACCGGACCGAGTTCGGCGACCCGCACGTGCGGTACCTCGGACAGCGCCGCCGCCAGCGTCGCATCGTCCAGCTCCGCCAGCTCGCCCTGCCCGAAGAGGGCGCGGGACGCGGCGATCACGGCGGCCGTCTGGCCGGCGCCGTGCACCAGCGTGGTCAGCTCCTCCGCCAGCGCGCGCTGGGCGGCACGGGCCTGCGGACGCTCCTCGGTCTGCTTCTCCAGCTCCTCGATCTCCGCATGGGACCTGAAGCTGAAGATGCGCAGGAACTTGGAGACGTCCCGGTCGTCCGCGTTCAGCCAGAACTGGTAGAAGGCGTACGGCGTGGTCATCTCGGGGTCGAGCCAGACCGTGCCGGACTCCGTCTTGCCGAACTTGGTGCCGTCGGCCTTGGTGATCAGCGGCGTGCCCAGCGCGTGCACCGTGGCGTCGGGCTCGACCTTGTGGATCAGGTCGGTGCCCGAGGTGAGGTTGCCCCACTGGTCGCTGCCGCCGGTCTGCAGTGTGCAGCCGTACCTCCGGTACAGCTCCAGGAAGTCCATGCCCTGCAGGATCTGGTAGCTGAACTCCGTGTAGCTGATGCCTTCCTGGGACTCCAGTCGCCGGGCGACGGCCTCCTTCGCGATCATCTTGTTCACGCGGAAGTGCTTGCCGACGTCGCGCAGGAACTCGATGGCCGACAGGCCCTGCGTCCAGTCCAGGTTGTTGACCATGACCGCCGCGTTCGGACCCTCGAAGTCCAGCAGCGGGGCGATCTGGGCGCGCAGCCGCTCGACCCACTGGGCGACGACCTCAGGGGCGTTGAGCGTGCGCTCGGAGTTCGGCTTCGGGTCACCGATGAGGCCGGTGGCGCCCCCGACCAGGCCCAACGGGCGGTTTCCCGCCTGCTGGATCCGGCGCATCGTCAGGATCTGCACGAGGTTGCCGAGGTGCAGGCTGGGCGCGGTCGGGTCGAAGCCGCAATAGAACGTGACGGGACCGTCCGCGAACGCCTTGCGCAATGCGTCCTCGTCAGTGGAGAGGGCGATCAGCCCGCGCCACTTCAGTTCGTCGACGATGTCCGTCACGGTTCTCGTATCTCCTTGGTGATCATCGGGCAGTCGAGCGACTACCGGCTACGAGGTTATACGCCCTGACTGACAGAGCTCATATTGAAGTCCGGCACCCGCAGCGCGGGCATCGCGGCCCTAGTGAACCAGTCGCTCCACTCCCTCGGCAGCGTCTTTTCCGTGCGCCCCGCCTCCGTGGCCCGCCCCAACAGGCCCACCGGTGACTCGTTGAACCGGAAGTTGTTGACCTCGCCGGTCACCTCGCCGTTCTCGACGAGATAGACGCCGTCCCTCGTCAGGCCGGTGAGCAGCAGCGTGGCCGGGTCGACCTCGCGGATGTACCACAGGCAGGTCAGCAGCAGCCCGCGCTCCGTGTTCGCGACCATCTCGTCCAGGGAGCGGTCGTCCCCGCCGGACAGGATCAGATTGTCGATCGCCGGAGCGACCGGCAGCCCGGTCAGGCCCGCGCTGTGCCGGCTGGTGGCGAGATGCTTCAGGTCGCCCTCGCGCACCCACTCGGTGGCCGCGAGCGGCAGGCCGTTGTCGAACACCGACTGGTCGCCGCCGGAGGAGTGCGCGATGACGAACGGCGCCGACTCGAGCCCCGGCTCGTGGGGGTCGCTGCGCAGGGTCAGCGGCAGTTCCGCGAGCTTGTCGCCCACGCGCGTGCCGCCGCCCGGCTTGGAGAACACCGTGCGGCCCTCGACCGCGTCCCGGCCCGACGCCGACCACATCTGGTAGATCAGCAGGTCGGCGACGGCGGTCGGCGGCAGCAGCGTCTCGTACCGGCCCGCGGGCAGCTCGATCCGGCGCTCGGCCCACCCGAGGCGTACGGCGAGCTCCGCGTCCAGCGCCGCCGGGTCGACGTCCTTGAAGTCGCGCGTGGAGCGGCCCGCCCACGCCGAGCGCGTGCGGTCCGGCGACTTGGCGTTCAGTTCGAGCGTCCCGTTGGGCTGGTCATGACGCAGACGCAGACCCGTCGACGTACCGACGTAGCTGGACACAAGCTCGTGGTTGGCGAAGCCGTACAGCTCACGGCCGCCCGCACGCGCGCGTGCGAACGCCTCACCGAGCGCCGGAGCGAAGTCGGCGAACACGGCGGAGGTGGTCTCCGTGGGCGCGTCCGTGAAGTCCGGGGACTGCGGCACGTCCCTGACCAGGGGCTGTGCGTCCTCCGCGGGCTCGGCGCCGCGCGCGGCGGCCTCGGCGGCCCGCACCAGGGGCTCCAGCTCGTCGACGGTCACGGCGGACCGCGAGACGACGCCGGAGGCCGTGCCCTCCTTGCCGTCGGCGGTCGCGATCACCGTTAGCGTGCGCCCGCGCGTGACGCCGTTCGTGGTGAGCGCGTTGCCCGCCCAGCGAAGGTTGGCGGTCGAGTGCTCGTCGGCGATCACGACGCAACCGTCGGCGGTGGACAGCTCCAACGCCTGCTCGACGATCTCGTGCGGCTTGTTGGTGCGCGCGCTCATCGACCGGCCTCCTGCGTGGTGTTGAGGATGTTGACGCCCTTGAAGAGGGCCGACGGGCAGCCGTGCGACACGGCGGCGACCTGGCCCGGCTGGGCCTTGCCGCAGTTGAACGCGCCGCCCAGGACATACGTCTGCGGGCCGCCCACCGCGGCCATCGAGCCCCAGAAGTCGGTCGTCGTCGCCTGGTAGGCCACATCCCGCAGCTGGCCGGTGATCCGCCCGTTCTCGATCCTGAAGAACCGCTGGCCGGTGAACTGGAAGTTGTAGCGCTGCATGTCGATGGACCAGGACCGGTCCCCGACGACGTAGATCCCGCGGTCGACCCCGCCGATCAGATCGTCCGTAGCCATCCCGGCCGGATCGGGCTGCAGCGACACGTTCGCCATGCGCTGCACCGGTACATGCCCGGGGGAGTCGGCGAACGCGCACCCGTTGGAGCGCTCGAAGCCGGTCAGCTTCGCGATCCGACGGTCCAGTTGGTAGCCGACGAGCGTGCCGTCCTTCACCAGGTTCCAGGACTGGCCCTCGACGCCCTCGTCGTCGTAACCGATCGTCGCGAGTCCGTGCTCGGCGGTGCGGTCACCGGTGACATTCATCGGTTCGGAGCCGTACTTCAGCTTGCCGAGCTGGTCGAAGGTGGCGAAGGAGGTGCCGGCGTAGGCGGCCTCGTAGCCGAGCGCGCGGTCCAGTTCGGTGGCGTGGCCGATGGACTCGTGGATGGTCAGCCACAGGTTGGACGGGTCGACGACCAGGTCGTACAGGCCCGCCTCGACGCTCGGCGCGCGCATCTTCTCGGCGAGCAGTTCCGGGATCTGTTCGAGCTCGCTCTCCCAGTCCCAGCCGGTGCCGGTGAGGTACTCCCAGCCGCGTCCGACGGGCGGCGCGATCGTCCGCATCGAGTCGAACTCGCCGCTCGACTCGTCGACCGACACGGCCGTCAGCTGCGGGTGCAGCCGGACGCGCTGCTGTGTGGTCACGGTCCCGGCGGTGTCGGCGTAGAACTTGTTCTCGTGCACGGTGAGCAGCGAGGCGTCGACGTGGTTGACGCCGTTCGCCGCCAGCAGCCGCGCGCTCCAGTCGGCCAGCAGCGCCGACTTCTCCTCGCCGGGCACGGAGAAGGGATCGATCTCGTACGACGAGATCCACGTCCGGTCGGCGTGCACGGGCTCGTCGGCGAGCTCCACGCGCTCATCCGAACCGGCCGCCTTGATCACCTGGGCGGAGAGCTTGGCCATCGCCACCGCCTGCGAGGCGACCTTGGCGGCGGCGTCGAGGGTCAGGTCCACTCCCGAGGCGAAGCCCCAGGTCCCGCCGTGCACGACGCGCACCGCGTATCCCAGGTCGGTGGTGTCGGACGACCCGGCGGGTTTGGCGTCCCGCAGTCGCCAGGACGCGCTGCGCACCCGCTCGAACCGGAAGTCCGCGTGCTCGGCACCCAGCGCACGCGCGCGGGCGAGCGCGGCGTCGGCGAGGGCGCGTAGGGGGAGTGCCGTGAAGGCTTCGTCGATGGAATGAGGCACCTGCGTCTCTTCCTGTTGGCATGACAGTGACCGGCGGTTGCTCCGATCATGTCGCGGCGACCGGGTGTCGGACCACACGTTTCCCGGTGCAGTCGCCATCTTTCTGTAGGGATCCGACAGCGAGTCCCGTACGCCACTGTCGGTGCCCGATTGTCCGCCGGAGCTCCGGGACCGATAGGTTTTCGAGGAAGCCGCCTGTCATCCAGGTGTCCGGGCGGAGGCATCAGACCGCTATCGAAAGGGTGATCCGTTGAGCCGCTCGGTTCTCGTCACCGGAGGCAACCGGGGCATCGGCCTCGCCATCGCCCGCGCATTCGCCGACGCCGGCGACAAGGTCGCGATCACATACCGATCGGGTGAGCCGCCGGCCGGCTTCCTGGCCGTCAAGTGCGACATCACCGACACCGAGCAGGTGGAGCAGGCCTACAAGGAGATCGAGGCCGAGCACGGCCCGGTCGAGGTCCTGATCGCCAACGCCGGCATCACCAAGGACCAGCTCCTGATGCGCATGTCCGAGGAGGACTTCACGTCCGTCCTCGACACCAACCTCACCGGCACCTTCCGTGTGGTCAAGCGCGCCAACCGCGGCATGCTGCGCGCCAAGAAGGGCCGCGTCGTCCTGATCTCCTCGGTCGTCGGGCTGTACGGCGGTCCCGGCCAGGCGAACTACGCCGCCTCCAAGGCCGCCCTCGTCGGCTTCGCGCGCTCCCTCGCCCGTGAGCTGGGCTCGCGCAACATCACCTTCAATGTCGTCGCGCCCGGCTTCGTCGACACCGACATGACCAAGGTGCTCACCGACGAGCAGCGCGCCGGCATCGTGAAGCAGGTGCCGCTCGGCCGTTACGCGCAGCCCGAGGAGGTGGCCGCGACGGTGCGGTTCCTCGCCTCGGACGACGCCTCGTACATCACTGGAGCCGTCATCCCCGTTGACGGCGGACTGGGAATGGGTCACTGATCACCATGAGCGGAATTCTCGAGGGCAAGCGCGTCCTGATCAGCGGTGTGCTGCTGGAGTCCTCCATCGCCTTCCACGCCGCCAAGCAGGCCCAGGAGCAGGGCGCCGAGATCATCCTGACCGCGTTCCCGCGGCCCACGCTGACCGAGCGCATCGCCAAGAAGCTCCCCAAGCCCACCAAGGTCATCGAGCTCGACGTCACCAATGATGAGCACCTCGGGCGTCTTGCCGACGTCGTCGGCGAGGAGCTCGGCGGCCTCGACGGGGTTGTCCACTCCATCGGTTTCGCGCCGCCGGACGCGCTCGGTGGCAACTTCCTCAACACACCGTTCGAGTCGGTCGCCACCGCCATGCACGTCTCGGCGTTCTCCCTGAAGTCGCTGACCATGGCATGCCTGCCGCTGATGCAGAACGGCGGCTCGGTCGTCGGCCTCACCTTCGACGCGTCCTTCGCGTGGCCGCAGTACGACTGGATGGGCCCGGCCAAGGCCGCCCTGGAGGCCACCAGCCGCTACCTCGCCCGCGACCTGGGCAAGCAGAACATCCGCTGCAACCTCATCTCCGCGGGCCCGCTCGGCTCGATGGCCGCCAAGTCCATCCCGGGCTTCGGCGAGCTGGCCTCCGTGTGGGACAACCGCTCCCCCCTGGAGTGGGACCTCAAGGACCCGGAGCCGGCCGGCAAGGGCATCGTCGCCCTGCTGAGCGACTGGTTCCCGAAGACCACGGGCGAGATCATCCACGTGGACGGCGGTCTGCACGCCATCGGCGCGTGATCGCCGCCGCGGTCTGACCTTCGTTCGAGGGCGCGCATCCTGCCGGATGCGCGCCCTCGGCATATCACCCGTTCGGCCTATCCGGCCGGGCGGAGCCGGGGCTCAACTGCGCACTCTGGATTACGTGTTCAGCACGTGATTCCCTCCCCAGCACGGCCGAGGAGGTCCCCTTGTGCGCCTGTTCCGCAGCCTGGCCTCAATGACCGTCGCCGTCGTTCTTGTGATGTCCCTGCCGTACGAAGCGATGCCCCACGCGCGCGTGCAGCCCGGGAAACCGCCGAGCCCGCAGCCCTTCGGCGCGGAGTGTCACGCCAAGATCACCGGGTCCCATGTGACCGCGTACTGCCACAACCCGTATCCGCAGACCGACGGCGTCAGCCTGCACGTCGAATGCGCCCGGTGGTGGGACCTCGACACCGATGGCGCCCCGGTCGACACCGGGCCGGCGATGACCGTACGGCTCGGCGGACGGTGCTGGAAGGAAGTCCGCTCGGTGTGGATCAGTCACCAGAAGCGGTGAACCGCCCGGGACGGCACAGGAACGGATAGCTCGCCGCCGCCGCACCGGCCGCCTCGGCGTCGCCCGCGCGGATCGCGTCGACCAGACCCGTGTGCTCCATGTACGTCTCCGGCGTCAGCTCCTCGCCCACGTCCTCGCGCAGCCAGTCCCGCAGCACCTCGCCGAGGTCCGCGTACATCGCGCTCATCACGTCGTTGTGGGATGCCGCCACCACCGCCAGGTGGAACGTCGCGTCCGCCGTCACGAACGCCTCCGTGTCGCCCGACTCCCAGGCCTCCTCGCGCCGCACGAGCAGTGCGTCGAGCTGTTTGAGGTCCTTCTCCGTGCGCCGCCCGGCAGCGAGACTCGCGGCGGCCGACTCCAGCGTGGAGCGCAGCTCGGCGATGTGCCGCGGATCCGCGTCGGCGAACCGGCGGTGCATCACGCCCGCCAGCTCACTGGTCGCCACGACATAGGTGCCCGAGCCCTGGCGGATGTCCAGCAGGCCGTTGTGCGCGAGCGCGCGGACGGCCTCACGGACCGTGTTCCGGGCGACGCCGAGCTGCTCGACCAGCTCCGGCTCCGTCGGGATGCGCGAGCCGACCGGCCATTCGCCCGAGGTGATCTGGTGCCGCAGCGCGGCGATGACCTGCTCGGACAGCGCGGACCGACGGGGATGACTCAAAGGCATGGCACACCTTCGCACGAGGTGACCGGGAACGGTCGACCCACGGATGGACAACCAATCATCCCATGATTCTATGATGGGCGTCATGGCAAGCCAGGAAACCCGGACGACGAAGTCCATGACCGTGCGGAGTCCGGTCGCGGACGAGCCCCAGCGACCCGCCACACGCGCGTGGACGATGCGACTGCTCATGACAGGCATCGTCCTGTCCGCTCTCAACCTCCGTCCCGCCATCACCAGCCTCGGTGCGCTCCTCGAAGAGGTCCGCGACGGGCTCGGTATGAGCGGCAGCGTGGCAGGACTGCTCACCTCGGTACCCCCGCTCTGCTTCGCCGTCTTCGGTGTCATGGCCCCGCGCCTCGCCCGCCGCTTCGGAGCGGGCGCCGTGGTGTGCGGGGGCATGGTCGCCATCACCGCGGGCCTGCTCATACGGCCGTACGCGGGAAGTACGGCGGGCTTCCTGGCCGCCAGCGCGCTCGCCCTCATGGGTATCGCGGTCAGCAACGTCCTGATGCCGGTCATCGTCAAGCGCTGGTTCCCCGACCGGGTCGGCTCCATGACCGGCCTCTACTCGATGGCCCTCGCCCTGGGCACCGCGGCCGCGGCGGCCGTGACGGTGCCCATGACCGAGACGCTGGGCGGAAGTTGGCAGTCCGGGCTCGCGGTGTGGGCGGGCCTCGCGGCAGTGGCCGTACTGCCGTGGGTGCCGTTCGTACGGCAGCGGGGTGCAGGGCCCGCCGAGGCGCCGGCCGGGCGGCAGGAGCACGCGCGCGTGGAGGCGCCCGCGCTGCGGATCACCCGAAGCCGTACCGCCTGGGCGCTCGCCGTCTTCTTCGGGCTCCAGGCCACCGCCGCCTACATCACCATGGGCTGGATGGCGCAGATCTTCCGGGACGCGGGCGTGCCCGCGGGCACGGCGGGGCTGCTGCTCGCCGTCACGATGGTGATGGGTGTGCCGCTGGCCTTCGTCATCCCGCGCGTCGCCACCAGGCTGCCGCACCAGGGGCCGATCGTGATCGTGCTGGGCGCCTGCGGCCTCGCCGGTTACGCCGGCCTGTATCTCGCACCGGCCGCCGGCGCCTGGGCCTGGGCGCTGCTGCTCGGCATCGCCAACTGCGCCTTCCCGCTGGCCCTCACGATGGTCGGCATGCGGGCCAGGAGCGGTGCGGGCGTCGCCCAGCTGTCGGCGTTCGCACAGAGCACCGGCTATCTGATCTCCATCCCGGGCCCGCTGCTGGTGGGTGTGCTCTACCAGCACAGCGGCGGCTGGGGTCTGCCGATCGCGCTCATGGCCGCGCTGATGGTCCCGCAGATGGCGGTCGGCGTCCTGGCGGGGCGCAATCGCACGGTGGAGGACGAGGCGGCCCGCTGACCCCGGCCGAACCACCGCGGGCGCGGGGTGCGAGACTTGCCGCATGCCAGTGCTCGACCCGAACCCCCAGAACGGCCAGAAGAAGATGCTGCTCGTCTTCGGCTCGTTCTTCGCCATCTTCGTGATCATCGCCGTCATCGCGACGATCGCCTCGCCGTGACGCCCGACGCCGGGACCCGATGGCGGGGCCCGGCGCAGGGGCCCCATGGTGGTGCTAGCCCCACCATCCCCTAGGGGGTGAGTGTCAGGGTCAACTGGGTGGATCTCCGGATGGGTTGAGGGCTCCGGATTCCGTAACTTCGAAGTGTGGCCGCGAGAGGCGGACCACCGACCACTCGAAGACCAGCGGAGGCACCCATGTCGGCCCCTACGCACACCCGGCCCCGCCCGGCGACCACGGGCGGCGTCGACATCCGGCTGCCGTGGTGGGCCCTGGCCCTGCCGACGCTCGCCTTCATCGTGCTCCTGGCGCTCATGCTGAACCCGACGGACGCGCAGGCGGCGGCGAGTGACCCGGCGATCACCCACCTGTTCGAGCGCGCACAGCAGCTCATAGCGCGCTGAACACCGGTTTCGGACGCCAGTCAACTACCTGCGCCCCATGGCCTGTTTCATGCGAAGCTGGGACCCATGAGCGTCGCAGAACCCCGCAAGATCGTCCTCTTCCGGCATGCGAAAGCCGACTGGCCACAGGTGACCGACCACGAGCGCCCCCTCGCCGAACGGGGCCGCACGGACGCCGCAGTCGCCGGACGCAAGCTGGCCGATACCGGCATCCCCTTCGATCTGGCCCTGTGCTCCACCACGATCCGGACCCGCGAGACCTGGAAGCTCGCCGTCCACGAGTTCCCGCACCGGCCCAAAACGGTGTACGAGGAGCGGATCTACGAGGCCTCGCCCGGCGAGCTGATCGCGCTGCTCAACGAATCCCCCGACGACGCGCAGAACGCCGTACTGATCGGCCACAACCCGGGCGTGCAGGGCCTCGCCGACATCCTGGCCGGCTCGGCCGAGGGTGACGCGCGCGAGCGGATGGACGGCCGTGGTTTCCCGGCCGCCGCCTTCGCCGTCCTGTCCTTCGAGGGCTCCTGGAAGAGTCTGGAGCCGGGCGTGGCCACCCTGCTCGACTACTGGGCGCCGACGGAATAGGCGGGCGCCGAGGGTATAGGCGGGCGCCGAGGGTATAGGCGGACGCCGACCGAATAGGCGGGACGCCCGGCGACCAGGCGATACGACGACCGAGGGGCCCGGCACCACAGCGGTGCCGGGCCCCTGGACGTGCGGGTGCGGGCGCCTATCCCTCGTCGTGCGTGTCCGCCGCCTCGACCTCTTCGCGGGTGACGCCCAGCAGGTACAGGACCGTGTCCAGGAAGGGCACGTTCACCGCGGTGTGCGCCGCCTCCCGTACGACCGGCTTGGCGTTGAAGGCGACACCGAGGCCGGCCGCGTTGAGCATGTCCAGGTCGTTGGCGCCGTCGCCGATCGCCACGGTCTGGGCGAGCGGTACGCCCGCCTCGGCGGCGAACCGGCGCAGCAGCCGCGCCTTGCCCGCGCGGTCGACGATCTCACCGGTGACCTTGCCGGTGAGCTTCCCGTCGACGATCTCCAGGGTGTTGGCCTGGGCGAAGTCGAGCCCGAGCCGCTCCTTGAGGTCATCGGTGACCTGGGTGAACCCTCCGGACACCACGCCCACTTGATATCCGAGCCGCTTCAGCGTGCGGATCAGCGTGCGGGCACCCGGTGTCAGCCGTACTTCACTGCGCACCTTGTCCACCACAGAGGCGTCCAGCCCCTCCAGGAGCGCCACGCGCGCGTGCAGCGACTGCTCGAAGTCCAGTTCTCCGCGCATCGCGGCCGCGGTCACCTCGGCGACCTTGTCCTCGCAGCCCGCGTGCGCGGCGAAGAGCTCGATCACCTCGTCCTGGATGAGCGTCGAGTCGACGTCCATGACGACCAGCCGCTGCGCCCGCCGGTGCAGCCCCGCCGCGACGACCGCCACGTCGACACCGAGTGCCGCCGCGTCCGTCACCAGGGCGGTGCGCAGGGGCTCGGTCTCTACGCCGGACACTGCGAACTCGACCGCCGTCACGGGGTACTTGGCGAGGCGGAAGATACGGTCGATATTGCCGCCGACCAAGGTGATCTTGGCGGCGATCCGGGCGGTCGCCTCCGAGGTGAGCGGATGGCCGAGCACGGTGACCAGTGAGCGTCCGAGGCCGCGTGGCCGGTTGTCACCGCGGCCGGAGATGATCTCCGCCTGCATCTTCATCGACTCGGCCCAGCTGTGGACGGTCGCCCGCAGATCACCTTCGAGTCCGGCGGGCGGCGGGGTCACGAGCGCGCACAGCACGATTCGGCCACGGGTGACGACCTGCTCGATGTCGACCACGTCGACGGAGTAGGCGGCGAGGGTGTCGAAGAGGCCGGCCGTGATGCCCGGCCTGTCCTTGCCGAAGATCTTGACGAGGAGAGTGGGGACGTCAGAGGTCGAGATCTGCGAAGCGCTCATGGTGCACCCACCGTATCCGGCACGCAGTGCCTACCGCCGCCGCGGTCCGCCTAGCGGACACGGAACAGTGGGTGGCGGCTGGGTGGCGGGAGGCTTAAGTGTCGGCCACGCACGCACCGGCAGGCAACGGCGCCGTGTGGGCCATGCGCGCATCGCCCACGTGTGCATGGCTCACGCGTGCATGGCCCACGCCTTCAGCTCACGGCCGGCCCTTGGGCCTCCCCGGCGGCGGAGGCGGCGGAGGAGGCGGGGGCGGAGGAGGTCCCCCGTCCGGTGGCGGCTGCGGCCGGTTTCCGGACCGTGGCCGGGGCATCCGGCGCGGCGATCGCGGAGGCTGGCCCCCGATGGGCCTGGCCACCGTGGGCGCGCCGTACACGCCGCTGTTGCCGGCGTCGGACGGCGGCGGTTTGCCGGGACCCGATGCGTCGCCGGACGGCGGCCGTGCGTCCTCCGGGTCCCGCAGCTCGTCCGGCAGCTGCAGATACGGATTGGTGGCGGGGTTCGGCGCCCGGTACGACGCGCTGGGCGTGTACGGCCCCGACGCATCCCCGTGCGTGTCCGGCTCACCCGCAGGCATCCCGGCCCCGGACTCGTGCGCGTACCGCGGATGGCCGGCACCCGCGACCGGCGCCGCCGCTGCCGCGCCCGTCAGTGCCAACGGCGCCGCCCGCCGCCCTGCAGCGCCCGACGCCCACGCCAGCAGCGCCCCGACGGCCCCCGCCCCCGCACCCCACAGGGCGCCGAGGAGCAGGGCCATGCCCATGTGCCCCTGCAGCTGGATCCCGGCGCCGAACGCATCGAAGCCCAGCACCGACAGCGAGGCGTTCACCGACACCTCCGTCAGCCACGCGAGCAACGGCAGCGTCAATGCCGTGACGACCCCCAGCCGCAGCGCACACCGCCCCGCGAACCCGAGGGCGCCCGGCCCCCGTACACCCGAGGGACCCGCACCCGCCGAATTCCCGGGCTCCCAGGCCGCGCCGGCCCCTGTGCCCGTGTTCCGAACGGTGCCGCCCGCCACGGAGGCGCCCCCGACGGCGACCGGCGTCCGCACGGCGGTCAGCACCCCGGCCAGCAGCACCATCAAGGCCGCGGCCACTCCCAGCAGCCACACCCGCCCGTCCAGGTCCGCCAGCCGCCCCAGCGTCACCGACTGGTCGGTCTTGGCGCCGAGCAGGTCGTCCAGGGGATCCGGGAGGAGCTTGGTCAGCGCGCCGGTCGCCTTGCCGTCGTACGGCACGAACAGGCCGATCGGGATGCCCAGCCAGGTGCCGTTGGGCGCGCCCAGCAGAGCGGCGCCGAAGATCCGCTTGGGATGGTCGTCGCCGATAGCCGCGTACGCCGCCGCCGCGAGGCCCGCCGCCACCGCCACCAGCAGGACCGTGACGATCGCCGACACCGCCGGCCGTACGACCCGGTGCACGGCCTCCCAGCCGCTCGGCAGGGGGGTGCGGCGCGAGGCCAGCAGGGCGATCAGCAGGATGCCGGCCGACCAGGCGAGGCCGCCGAGCAGCGTGGGCGCCGTGTCGACGGTGAAGCCGACGGCCGCCTTCGCGTTGATGAGGTTGCCGATGTTGTCGGGCAGCAGCCCACCGATGTCCCCGATGTCACCGAGGCCGGGAATGTTGACGCCTCCGCCGCCGCCGCCTCCGCCTCCGGGCAGTTTGTCGAGCCCCAGCGACTTCCCGTCGATCGTGATGACATCGTGTCCCGCCCAGGCCAGTCCGCCCAGCGTCGCCACGAAGAG
>Ga0307512_10003043_pt1 | contig 20111 bp, 22 predicted proteins | sample 14_EM_MG_FD_200267 | JGI IMG/M metagenome (GOLD analysis project Ga0307512, IMG submission 200267) | Populus trichocarpa ectomycorrhiza microbial communities from riparian zone in the Pacific Northwest, United States - 14_EM | ecosystem: Host-associated > Plants > Roots > Unclassified | place... | reverse complement strand
CAGGACGTCAAACGTATCTAGAGTCGTGATGAGACTTTTGGACAAATTAAGGGAAGAAATTTGACGACTGACAGTTCCCTCGTGTGGCCTCCCACTTCCCCTTCACGTTCTCTTCCCAAACGTGGGATATTGCCTGTGTGATTCGTCTTTCCATATCCTGCTCGTTCAGGAAAGCGTAGTAGTTCGGATCGCGCTGTGAAATGCCTGGACACCAGTGGTCAGAGTCAACTAGGGGAGTAAGGGGTCATTCCATATACCGAGGAGTATCTCCTGTCGAACAAAACACCGAAATTCCCGTACCCGGTCGACCGGGTACCACTTCTTCAAGACGAGTTCCAGTTCATATGCCTGGGGGCGTTCCTCGCAATGATGAAAGGTTTTCTCAGGGTCGAGATCATGGGAAATGAAGTCGGATGACTTGAGGAGGAGGTACACGTCCGCCGGACTTGTGCATCGCAACGGGGAGGACATGGGAAGTACCCAAGCAGCATCCTATGTCCCTTAGTATGTATTTGTGAGCGGGCGCGGTGGGTGCACGCTCACTCTTGGGGACGAGAAGTTTAGTTTTGGGAAGACTGCCTCATACTCCGATATTGTTTGTCTTATCTTGTCGTTCAGGTCTGGGAAAGCGAAATTTTTTTTCCCGTATTCGCTGTCTGGTTCACTAGCAGAATCATCCATTCCATCCTCGTCATCAGACAACGTGCTCTGGGAAGGACTACAATATGCGAATATCAGCTTGCGGGGTAAACCGAGTGATCAGGCGCTGTACCCATTTTCCGACCCGTCTGGGACAAACACGCCGTCGGAGTTCAAGTACTCCAGAAAAGAAGCCTCCAACGGTTTTATGATCGTCGATTTTATGCTAATTTGCTTGAACCTTGGGTACCATGACGAGAACTGGAAGGCGAGGATGCAATCCGGGGTAGAGGGGGGGAAAATAGGTTGTGGATGAATGGCTGTGGGCATTTTGGCGTGGGAAACAAACTGAGAATTTTCCTCCAATCTCTGGCTGTATGCCTCTAAACAGCCACTCGTATCTCGTCGGTCAGGGATGGCAGGGCACGGGGAAAGCACTCCGGGAGGGTGGGATTAGCCGACCCGTGGTCATCGCGCAGAAGAAAAGTCTCGCAGGAGTCGGAAAGGATCGAGACGAAGCGTACCCGTTCTGGGACCAGTGAGCCTATCTTCACACCCGTACCCGTACCTATGCTAACTTTTAATCAGTGTGTTTACTGCCGCGGCTACATCAATCAAGGTGAAGCTTTACAAAGACGATGGCGACGAGGACACTGTAAGTCGTTCCCTACAAGCACATACCATCCTCATTATATGTCGTCAGGATACCCCACAACCCTCTGGTTCGAGCACTCCCATTGACCGTACATCCACTGGAATTATCTCGAACAAACCCCAAAAGGTCGGGTTGTCTGCTCTCGGAACACTCACTGCCTCGAAGAGCACGGTAATGAGCGTTATATCTCTTGCTAAAAGGGAATCCGCAAGGCGTGGCCTTTACTCCCGGTTCTTCCGTGGTCCAGTGCTAGGTCCAGATACTGAAGAGCCACAGGCCTCTGAGGTTGCCCAGCAATCATCACCGTCTCGTTCAGAATCAAATAATCCCAGGTGCAGGGTATCGATTACAGAACTGAGGAAGGGAAAGAAGCGCAAATCTCGGGAAGAAGGCGAAGAGGAGACAGGGTTAGTGCGAAAGAAACGAAAGTCGAAGGGAGGGAATGAGTCAAAGGAGGAGAGGAAGGAAAGGAGGAGACTGAGGAAGCTGAAGAAAGAGGGAAAAAAGGGGGAGGTTTCTGAGGTTAAGTTGGATGGTAACGCCAAAAGTGGACTCATGAAAATGCCGACAGCACCAGAAAGCTCAGTGCAGGGTGGTGATCTTGGGGACCGTTCTCGCAGAAGGGATCGCAAGAAGAACGTAAAACGGAAAGAGAAGGAAAGTACTGTACACCACGATGGTTGAATGTACCAGACTGGGTGCTAGAGTAGACTGCATTTCATTTGATTATACAAATAGTACAATGCTTCCGTCCGAGATGAGTATACACAAGAGAGACGGGTGAAGCAATGAATATCACGCATGTGCACTACGCCAAGCACTCTGCATGGTAATTCTACGTGCCTGTGAACGACTTAGAAGTATTTCCGGATGATCTGGGGAAGCCGCATACCTGTTCGAATGTAATCGAACCTTCACGCAATTCGATTTTTTGTCGGCCAGGGATGGAGGGAGTATCCTCATCTTCTTCTTCTTCTTCGTCATCCATACCCCCGCGTCCGCCTCTTATTGCTGCGAATGCAGAGTTGCTGCCGGCCAGTGAGAATGGGCTGGACTTCACGGCCGTCCCAAATACACTAGTCGTAGATGGAGCACCAAAGGTTGCGAAATCCGTGACAACCTTGCGTGGTGGCGAATTAGTAGGCGTCGGTGGCATTCCTGAAGAGAATAAGGACGAAGGAGAGCCAAACACTGTCCTCCTCTCAGGCGATCGCGGGGGTATCGACGGCGAGTAGACTGCGATGACGATTAATGGCGTGATGGGGAAAGATATCAAGCACGCACGTGTAGAGAATCGCGATCCAGAACTGCGAGCAGCTAGGTATTTGTCCGTAAACCTCGGCGTCGGGACCTGCACGGGCAGTGAATAAGAGCTTATGGCTGAAGGTGTCAATTGCGTGCACCTTTTTGAGATGTGGTCGGGCTTCAGCAAGGCTCGGGGCGTTGATGAACACGTTGACGTTGTGCGTCCCTTCCTCAGACTCCCTGTAGATACTTTCGATAACAACCTTCTTCGTGCTTTCATTTCTAAGCAAAAGTCGTTCGTGTAATTCTCGGGCAACGTCATCCACGCTTTCGTTGTTCCCGAGAATCCTTTGGGCGACAGCTTGTCCGACTTCTCGGACCAAGCGTTCCATATCGAGATTTTCTAACACACTACCTACAATTGCGTGTGTGAGGAGATCTGCAGTGGTCAAGGGGAGCATTAGACCGGAGGTGACAGTGGTGATTGCCTTGAAGAAGTCGGTGGCAAACTGGGGGAGGTCAACACAGAGAGCACGCCCAACTAAAATTATTCACTCACAGAGTACCCGCTCAATGCTGGTTCGCAGGCCACAAAAAACTGCGACGCAGTGATTAGTAGAGGGTCATTTAAGGGAAGAATCTGAAATTCACCAAGGTGATACCCTTGCTGGCCATTTGCCTGGCAATTGCCAGTGGGTCGTGGCCATCAGGAGATCCCTCCTCGAAGCCTTCGCCAAGGTTAATGTCGCCCTGGAAGTCATCTTGATGAGGAGTGAAGCCTACCATCACCACATTCACCGATGCCGTGGGGTGGTGCATCTGCGATTAACACGACCATCTTGCTTGCGGGCTCTCTCCAATCCATGCACAGGGCTTCGTGTAGAGCGGCAGTTACAGCTTCGGGGCCATCTCCCCCTCCAGATGCGTAGAGACTGCTCAGATCCTTGTGGACCTTGGAAATATCGGAAGAGAACCCAAAGTTTTTGACCACATAAGTGTGATCCTGTGGTGGGTGATCACGATAGGCAACTAATCCAACGCGGAGGTCCTCCTGGGACTGCAGCTTGCCGGATTCGAAGATATGGGCGCAGATGGACTCGATGTTCTTGGTAGCGGAGGTGATGTAGCTTCCCTGGCTTCCCGTGCAATCCTGGACGAACACAAGATCCCTGGGTGAAAGAAAGATGGTAAATAAGGAGGTAGATGATTGATGATGGCGAGGACAGTGATGACGATTGGAAGAATAGCGGGCTTACAGCATCTTCCTACCACTGTGCGGCGGCAGTTGAGGGTTGTAAGAGGGCTGACTCGTGGAGGATGAGCTATTGTCGAAATCCATGTCTTCGTCCATGTCTAATGTTTTCGAAAGATTCTGGGGAGGTGGTAGTTACGGGTAGAGAGGAGCTGGAATGGGTGGTTAAGGGGATCTCTTGATCGTTCTCTTGTAGCTCACAGGTGACGACGGGGGACAGAATCGATGAGATGTTGGCAGTAGCTGGACAAGTTGTGGAAAATGAGAAAATTGTGTGATTATTTCGATTTTTAGACCTCGAGGCCGATGAGGGAACGCAAAGACGGCGTGTCTGATTAAATACGACGACGGTGCACCTGATCGCATCCGACCAGAGATTAGTTGCTATTACCCGGCTCTAGATATCGTAAATAGTCCAATGTTGTGTCAAATTACCGCCCAGTGAACAACCGTCGTAGCCACTGCCCAAGAGGTCCAATCTTTCCATCCTGTTTCCAAAATGCCCGCAGAAGAAGCCCAGCAGAAACGCCCCCGATGAAGACAGCCACGAATGTCCTGAAACGGGTTGTTGCCGTCAGGCCACGTTCCCCGCCGGCTGGTATAGAAGAATTGCTGTAAGCGATGTCAGATCAGCCTTTATTGAGCGAATTCGAGGGACAATGACACACGGTCTGATTGCTATCCCGCAAATGACGTGGAATACATCCGCCATCTGGTTCTTTTTCACACTTACTGCGACCGGAACCTGCAGTCCCAACCGCCTGCAATACACATCCGGCTGCACCTCATGCCGCTGATCATTCGTCAGATATGAGGTGCTGATCTGCCTTGTCACCTACCTGCTGCGCTAGATCCAAATCCGATTTCGTCGCAACGAACAAAGTAGGGATATGGTCTAAATTGTATTGTTGCTGGTCATCATCGATTAGATGATATAGCATCCGGGCGGCCGGTACCGAGCACACTCACCCTTAGGTTGCTGATGTATGAAAATGAATTGGTGTCGCTCGAGTCGTGGACATAGACAATCACGTCAGCCAACTCCGTCTTCTTCGAATTTCGCAGGGTCTCCGCTTCGAATGACGATCCAAACTCTTGTAGCTTGGAGCAGCGTTAGGAATAGCGATTATGGATTGTTGCGGAAACTTACCACGATATATTTCTCAGATCCATCGATATCGACCGAATTTACAACACTGATCGGCTTCTTGGTCGGATGATATGTGTCCAGGTATGGTTTTCCCGCAAAGTTTCTCAACAAGGAGGTCTTCCCGGAGCCGGCAGCACCACACACAAAGGTCAGGAAGACATTGCGCGAGGATTTCCCTTTCTTTCGATCAAATTTACGCGGTTTCGTCACCTGTAAAGCACTCGTCGTGGAATCGCCAGGGTAACCAAGGTATGCTAGGTACTCCAAAGTTGTCTTGTGGTCCAAGAGTGTTGTCATACTTGGAAAATTTAGTTGTGGCACAGGGGATACATGAACAAGCGAACGTGCGCACCTCCATTGGGCAAGCCATCCTTGCAATGTAACCGCACCCGTCTCGTCTGCTATCGTTGTATCTGGGAATTTCTGTGCTGTCCACGGGTTCCCGGGGGATGTACTGAACAGATCGTTCAGTTCCGTGGCATTCAGTGAACCGTCCCTGTCCTTGTCGAACATCATGAAAATATCTGTGAAGAACTGATAACCAAGGTGACTCAATTCCACGGAGCAATCATAGGGTACGTCGAACCTAAGGGATTCGGTTAAAACGACGATGGTTTGAACAATATACGAACCAATCACTTCGGGGATAGGAAGGACTCTACAAGTTTCAGGTCTTCTCCATAGCCGAACGATCTGAGGATAGTCCAAGTTGTTTCCAAGCGGCCGCCTTGAATGAAAATGGTGTTGAGGTACAGGAATCCCGTTTCAGTGAGGCCATCGTCGATGACCATCCCAGGACCATGCCGTTGAACCATCTCCTTGATCCCTTCGAGTTCCTGCGTTTGCAACGGTGCATCGAAGCATTTACTCTGTAGGAATCCGTTTGTCATCTCAATTTTTGGACCCAGAGATCGAATTACCTGGAAATCATTGAGTTCAGCAGAGTCCAGCAAGCCGTCCTTATTCTTGTCGCATAGTTTGAATATCCGTTTGAGTGCGTTTACGCAAGCGGGTTTCAGTACCTATAGACGGATAAGTATTCTTCACGGGAACGGTCTGCGGTGGCATACGTGATCACGAGAGTCGTATAGGGGTGCTGTTGGATGGAGTACGGCCTTTTGCGCGAAATAGAACACCTCGGAAACGTTCAAAGACACCTTCGCTGAACACTCCACACAAGCCTCAACTTCCTAGCGCAAATCTCAGGTACTTAGCGGGTGGGAGGGAGTGGGAAATACCTTGAATTCGTTCATTATCGGTATGATCTCATCCTCGAGTGCTTCGTTGGTAACCTCCCCTCCCCTAAGATCGATTTTGTTCCCAATGAGAATGACTGGGACGTTGACCCCAAGCTGGCGGAAGTACGGAAGCCAATACGTCGGTATTCGGTCGAAGGAGTTGGCACTTTCGATCGAGTATACAACGCATATAACGTGGGCTTTACGGATTTCCGACTCCAGGTGTTGTTTGTCGTCAGGGTCACCTGTGAAGACATCAGGCGGGAAGTCCCAGAACGGAGCATCGAGACGTACATCCTGAATCCACGATGTATGTTGTCACATTTTCCGGCGTAACTTCTGGAGGGATAGTGACTTCCGGGACAATATGTTGAACCTGGCTAAGTCAATCAGGCGACCGCTCCATTGCATGAATATGTGTATTTGAGCCGACCTGGGAGACGAAGGATTCCTTGATCAGGGAAGTGACGATTGTGCTCTTTCCGACGCCCTCTGCAATGTAATTGGTTGGCAACGGTGCTGGGAGTGGGGTGACGAGAGCAGCTCACCGTCACCGACGAGCAGTATGCGTACATCTCTACGCATGTCCCTCTATAGGAGGCAATAGCAGTGTTCTCGGTTGCGCGTAGGATGCGCGAACGCTGAGGTCGTTCAGTAAGCTTGGCCCACGCAGGCACGGCAACGATCGTACAACCCGCTCACGTGATCTCCCTCGCCTCCGCAATGTCGAATAATGTCGCTCACACGGCTACTGAGAGTCATCCTGACGCTGGCTATCACCCCAAACATAAATATAAGGATAGGCCTTCCTGGTTGAATCATCCCTCATGATTGCGACTATTATCGCCCTCCCAACCGACGTCTTGGTCATAATTTTCGAGTTGCTAGGCATACCAACCTTGGTTGTCCTCTCTCAAACGTGTAAACACCTTCACTTTGCGGTAAGTGGTATCCACACACACACCCTAAGAACAATGGCCCAACCAGTTGTGTAATAGGTTAACCGGTTTGGCTGGACATCGCATTTGCTTGTGAATCCCCATTTTTCGCCCAGCACGAGCCATGTCCTGTCTCTGCTCCCTCCGATAGACCAGGTGAAATACCACCACCTGTCCGACATCGCATGGCGCAAAGAAAAATTTATCGCCCGGCCGTTGTCTTCAGCTTGGCCGGGAACCTTCCGCAGACCCGCCCTCGCCATCTCTGATTCCCGTCTCGTCGTCGCCTCCCGAACCCATGTCGATTCATACACCTTCCATGCCCCTCAGATATCCACACACTCCCCCCAGATCCGAAAAGAAGTAAACTTAGAACTGGGAGGTGGTGGGGCCGCAGTTGACGTCATCACGAGTATTGCGCCAGTGCACGACCAAGATGGTGCAGAATTTTACGTCGGGCTTGCCAGCGGAAATATTGCACGAATGTCTGTTAAAATCAGCGGCTCAGGAACCCTCCACCCTCCTACATCAATCAAATCTACTCACTCTGGGGACTCTGTCCTTGCCTTGTCATCCCAGAGGGATGTACTTCTTGGGGTATCCCAGAACGGGATCGCGACTGTATCTAATGCAGGTTCTGTCGAAATTCTGGACCTCAAAACTCGATCCTGGACTTGCCACCTTTCTACCAATCACGCAACGTTCGGTTTGACATCCAAGACTCCGTTGATCGTCCACACCATACGACCGTCGGGAATATCAAAACAACCTACCTACACCCTAAACCCTACTTCCCAGGACACCCACTGGAAGTCCGCCGTATTTGGTATATGTGGAGCGCCGCCCTCTACCACCTGGGGTTCGGATCAGGTCCTCGTTTCCGGGTGGTACAATGGGAGTGTAAATATCCACGATCTCCGTACTCCCACCCGTCACCGTGACCCCTCATTCCCGTCATCCGTACCCCGCCTTCTCCCGGTGTTGACCTTTGTCGAGCCTTCCGTCGATCCGATCTACTGCGTTGCGACAGGCGGAGGCTCATCCAACTATATTGCCGCAGGTCTCGCACGGCACGGAATGGTGGCCTTCTGGGACATTCGTGGTCGTCGGTCCACTGGTTGGAGTGTCTATGCCCCGGGGAACGATTCATCCCCCGTGTACTCCGTGGTTTTGGAAAGTTCGCGGTTATTTGGGGTCAATCAAGCACGACCATTCGTTTACGACTTTGGACCGGGTGTCGCAGAGGATACGTACCCATCGTTCCTTTTGAGCAGGGCAGAGGCTAGGGCATTGAAGAAACAGGGGGATGGTCCAGGATATTACGTCACTACCTGGAGTCACTCTCAATTAGCTTGACCCTCACTTGCATAGACGATGGTTGGCTTAGCATGCCCGCACTCATCCCGATGGTCCATCATGACGACAGCCGTCGCAGTAAATCCGGGAGGAGCGGTTCGAATAGAGGCATACGCTGAAAGCCCGTAACGCGTGTTACCAGCTATTTTTACCTGTAGTTTGAATGTAGCGGATTGGTAGCGTCGTTGTACATGTCAGGAAATTGTGTTTGAAAATTCAGAAACGTGAGTCGCGAGTCTTACGCTTTACATATCGGTAGATACAATGGAAACACTTGGTACTACACACGAACCATGCTGGGTGAAGTCACTTATCCGATCCTTGTCAACACGACGTCCTTATGGACCTTCTCTGCGTTCTTCAGATCATCATGCAGTACCTTCACCTTTTCCTTAATCATCCCTATCGCATCCAATCCGACTGCCAAGCGAATGGGGAGCTGGTCGGTACCGTTAGCAAAGTCGTGAATGAATTTGATGGCCTTGTCTGGGTCGCCTTGGGCTTCCCACTCGCTGGCAACTTTACGCATGAAGACGCTGGACAACGCGGGATTCGTATAAGAGGTGTGAGCAGGAAAGAGGACCATCGATTTTGTGGCGGCGGTATGGAAACCTCCGAATTCGAGGAGAGAGACCTGAAGCACACGGATCGGTTTGATGTCCCCTGGATTATATTGAATAAATCAAGGACTTACCTTGATGTTCCACGCAGGATCCAATTCGCGAGAGAACACTTCCGTGACACCTTCGAGAGCTGTGATGTGATAAAGTTGGTATTAGCCAAAATAGTCCCCCTGCCTTGAGGTAAGTGCCTACCATGCTTAGAGGCGACATAATAACCCATGAGGGGTTGTGGAACGAGGCCCATATAAGACGAAACGTTTAACAAGGTTCCACCCTGAGGTTGGTTAACATCTCGGAAAAACTTGACGGCCTCCCTCGCCACATAGGTAGCACCCCAGAAGTTGACCTCGAACATGGCCCTGGCAGCATCCTCCGGGGTCCCCTCGACTTCGCTCATGAGGCCGTAACCAGCGTTGTTGAAGACGAAGTCGATGTGACCAACTTTTCCCTTGGCATGTTCAAACGCGGTGTTGATATCCTCGCGTTTTGTCACATCAAGCTTAAGGATTATCAGCTTGTCTTCGGGCCACCGAGCACGGAGGTCGTCCAAGGCGGAGGGGGCACGGAGAGTCGCGATCGCGATTCCACCTTGCATGAGAACGAGTTCGGTCATGCTGCGACCAAAGCCAGTCGAAGCACCGGTGACTGCAGTGAGGACGTCTATGAGTCAGACCGGAAAAATACTCTGAAAGGGATGGGACTTACTGAACCAAACTTTAGGAGAACTCATTGTAAGGCGGATTTGGGTAGGATTCCGAGCTATGTGGGTTGTGGATGTTGTTGGTCCTGCCTTTTTATGCGAGACAGAAGTCAGCCAAGAATCTTGGCCCCTTTACCCCGCGGCCGGCCTGGAGCGGAGAGCGATGGGGCAACACACTCATGTAGCTTTCTGCCCCACAGCCGACCCGCTGCTGCCGAGAGCTAGCTCTACAGGGGATCGTCGATCATCGACATCCTCGAGACGGGGGTGAGTGGGGGCCAATACAAGGCCAATACGTTCCTATCAAACAATCGTGATTCTGAAAATCGCCCCACATGTAGTCCGAGTCCGCCTGGTTCGTGCAAAACCCGTGATTATGAAACGCGCTCTCCTGGGGCAACCTCCGGCCGGTCAAAGATCGAACATCCCCCACGTGGGACATGTGAGCCGGATCCAGTGTTGTCGCGAGCTGAGCTGAGCTGAGCTGATGTGAACCATTGCATCAGCGCCAGCTCACATCACAAAACGGCCCCGTGGGATGCTATAGTCTCTGAAGAGACATCCGTCCTTCAATCAGCCTCAACTGGGTAAAACCGAGCCCCACACCTTGATCCGATGTGGATCGCCGCACCGCTCCCCGCTCGCGGTCATCGCCTGGCCGTGTGGTGGGTTCAGAGGCGATTTTCCTGAGCCCGGTCACGAGAGGCTGCTGTGTACGATGCATAGTCATATCCCTTCTCTTGGAGAATTTAGAGACAACAGACTCCGTTGGGATTGTACATCTGGATCGCACGTGGTCTGGGAACCCCACTATGTTGCTCACTTGTTCCTTAGTTGGTGAAATTTGAATGCCGGAGATACAGACCCTCGTTGCTTCACGACCCTACTTCTGCCTGCTCAGCTTCCGATGAAGTGGGTAAAAGGATGGACGCAGTAATTTGTACTTTCTAGTTGTTTGCGGATGTGCAGGTAGTGTTAAGTACTTGTTTTGCAACCAGTGCCACTGCTGGGGTCGACGCTGGTAGCTGAGTCTAGGGAAATGATCCCGTGATCTGATGTGCATCTTAATTTCTTATCTCTCTCGAATTCATCGATATCCGATGACCGGCTCATCCCTTGGCAGATAAGACTCCTTTTAACTGAACTTGCGAGTCTGACCCCAGGACTTAGCAGGATGTCGCTACCACTGCATTTGAGGCTCCCCAAACTTACCATCTTTGGCCGTTCGCTCCTCCTCATCTTACTCGAGCTCTTCACGAATGCCCTGTTCTGGGTCGTGGCTGGGATTTTGTTTGGAAAAGATAACAACACGCGACCCGTCTTGAATCTGGCGCTCCTTGCCTGGGTATGTGTTCCGAATTTTGCATGTGTCCTTGTAGTCGCTCAATGAAATCCTCAGACACTCGGTCTGAGGCACGGTACGCACATTATACTTCGTTGATAAGCCCAGCACCTGAGCTACTCTTCAGCATTGGATGCCGACCACATAAGGTCCGTACTTTCGCGGTTGACACACGGTACGCGTAAAGCCACATTCGTAACACGCTCTTGTTCATCCCGCGGTCCTAGGATATCCCCCACTAACACCCAACGTGACTCCTCCCCAGTGCAATCGATAATGCGACCAGGGGGTTGATCAGCATGGGCCAACTCCCCGTCACCTGTGGCCTATACTTCTCACTCGGTCACAGTACCATTGTTATCATTGTGGTATGCCCATATTTCCGGCGAGCTACGGGGATACGGTTAATTGAATATTTCAGAATACTGCCATTGCCATTAGCACCGATATCTACGACAAACTGGATAATGTGGGTCGTGTGGGGGGTATCGTTGGTATGACCAGTTTACCGCGAGCACCCGGTGATCCTATCGCTGAGCTGAACCGAGCACTACAGGAGCAGCAATTAGTGGATCTTTTCTCTTTATTGTTGGTGTAGCGAACTCCGTCATTCTATATCGAATTATCAAGCAGCGTCGAAGGGTGCGTGTCAAAGCTTGCCTCGCTTAACCCCGCTGAACGTACCCAGGATCGGATGCAAGGAGCCGATTCTACTCCAGCGCCGCCTGCTTCCGGTGACGGGGAGGCACCTAGCACCAGCGATGGCCATCTGTCACGACCTCAACATCATGGGAACACTTTGCTCATGAAGATAATTGGTCCTGTGATCACCTTCGTGGACCGTCCCTGGAAGGCGAGTGTCGTTCAACTTGGTCGAGGAGGAGGTTCAGATCTCGAGATCTAGATGTATCCGGTGGGGTTATTGTTTGGTTTCGGTAAAACGACGCCATATCAGCAAATTTACCACGACTAAAGGCGAATCCAGGGTTTGATACCGCATCGTCGATCGCGATCCTCGCGATATCTGCCATCGCAAAGCATGGACCAGACGGAAAGGGGATAAAACCCGCCTATATCATCATTCTCCCCGTAAGTGGTTTTTCTTGGCACAATTTTCTTCGCATCTACTCACTTCCAGGTCCAGTTGTTGTTCACAGCAGGAATGACACTCATCGACTCCCTCGACTCTGTCCTGATGTTGTATTCCTACACCGGGTTCCCGGAAAGTAAGTTTGCATTGTTCGTAAAACGGGGGGAGCTTCCTTCGCCCAGTTCTTCGGGAGAAACTCCTCTGGTTGGACACGGGCCAGATCTCGACGAGGATCGGCCAGAGAAGATCAACATGAGAGTGAAGATGAACGCGATGTCTGGGTTGAGCATCATTCTAACGTTGATGAGCATCCTCGTCGCATTCAGGTAGGTGTTTTTGAGCGCGTCACTGGCTTGAATTTACCCTATCTCTAGCATATCCTTGATTACAATCATGGGTCTCATAGGAGAGGAATGTACGCCCTGTCGGGAAGCAGCGGATGACGAAGATAATCATTCCCTGGCAGCGATGTGGTGGAGAGGTTGGGCACAGGCAAACGAACAATCCGGATACATCGGGGCTGCCATCGTTGGGGCTTTTCTTGCCGTTGTCCTTGGTTGGTATGGAATACGTTGGATGATGAAACGGAGGTCGGGTATCCAAGGGCCGATCATGCCACATGAATGAACGGGAAAGATTAGGATAAGGGGAGCGGGGTGGATTTGCGGTTGGAAACAGATCAATGAAATTTTATGGAATTTGCTATCTCGAAATCTTCCGGTAAAGTGCCGGGTCGCCTCACATGACCCCGTCTGGGCCTGGAAACGGACCGCTGGAAGGTTACAAACGACTTTTCTCCTGCTACTCTGACTTCAAGAACCTGCCCAGGGCTTTTGCCTCGACCTTTTTTTTTCGGGCGAGGTTCAGACGAAATCGGCCATCAGTTGAACTTGGCGTTGAACTTGATCGTGGTCAAAGAGTTTGCGCCTGTTTGTCGCTGGTTCACCCACACCTCCGCCCGACACTAGTCGCGACGTCAAGCACACGCGTGCTGTACTCAGCGTTGTACGCCCAGTATACCTCCAGCAGGCTCCACGAAACGCCTCGTTCGGACGAAGACCTCCCCGACACGATAATCATAATCTACCGACGAACCATAGCCTACGCACCCAACACGAATACCCACAAGCCAGCCTATCGCCCATTATCTCTTGTAATCTTCTCCGGCTCGTCTCGCTCCTGTACTACTCGCTTATCACCACCATCGTGCTCGGTTTTTCCCTCGGTAGTTCACGCCTTCGCCTTCACCGAAACCCGCCTATCTTCCCGGCGTCTTACCCGGACCAGCCTAAAACACGACAGCCTCGCAACGTGCGTGCATTAATTTCCCGCCCGTTAGGCGTTTAGCTCATTTCGCCGTGCACCTTCGTGCATGTGTTCAGACCCGCTCTATTTGCCCCGCTTAACACGCAGCTCCACCCCCACAACAACTTCTAACGAGGACGAGCTACCCAACACCCCCATACCATGCGTTTACAAATCGATACATCTCCTCGGGTCGTTTCGCAGGACCCTTCTCGCCAGCAATCAGCCCGTAGCTTCAGGTCAAGGACCCCGGATCCCACATCCGCTGCCTCCGGTCACAGCACGTTCTCCCGAGCCTCATCTCCAAATCTCTTATCCCCCGCGCCCTCTTCGTCATCATCATCTCCCATAGATGCACACCCGATTCGGCGCTACACACCCAGTCCTTCTCCGTCCCTCTCCGAAGATGGAGACCCAGACTACGTGCTGGCCATGCATGATTTCACTCCCGATCACCGCAATGCGACGTGCTTGGCATTTCACGCCGGCCAGGTTATACACGTACTAAACCGTGATCCAAGTGGCTGGTGGGATGGCGAGGTTGATGGTCGCAGGGGCTGGTTCCCCAGCAACTATGTTGCAACTACTGCAGTTGCCGCTTCTCTGACCGAAGAAGTATTTCCTGGATCTGAGGTGAGTTCTTCCTTTGGGATGTCTCCGTGGAAATTTTAATTTTTGAGATAATCCCTCTTCGTGCAGTCTCCCCACAACGGACAAAAATCGTCAGGCAGTTGGTCTAACCCACCATCCCCAAAACATACAACTCCGAGTGGGAAAGGACACCGACAATCTGCAAGCGAGTCGATTGTATCCGATGTGGACGTGTATTGTCCATCAATAATGGTCTCTCTCTTACACGCCCTCTCGCTCCTCCAGAACGCTATCCGCTCCGAACGACTGGCGCATTTCCAACCCTCCACCGCTTGTATAATTTCCTGTGTTCGGTCAATTCTCGCGACCACTGGTTGTTTATCGCGGGATGCTATCGTCCTCCGGAGACATCCGATGTTGGCTGAACAACGCAAAAGGATCCTTTCCGACCTCGCCTCATTGGTTTCGCAGGCTAAGACAGCCTCTGCGGGGGATCTGGACGAAACGCACCAGGCAATCGCGAGTGACTCTTTGATGCGGCGCGGTGGTAGAGTGTTCGCCCGCGTTCGGAGGTTTTTGGTTACTGCCGTACAATGCGGTGTGGAAATTCCAGAAGGTGATGAGGACGAAGGGTCGACAGCTGGTCCATCATCAGTGACGGAGAGCCGTAGAAGACCTTCCAGGGATCTCCTCGCCGACGATGGCGATACCTCAAATGACGATGACAACCACGATGAGGATGACACCTACAGACGCAAGACCCCAGTTACTGCACGGACGACCAACGGAATTGTGCACCGACCCGTCTTCTCTCGGTTTCAAACAGCAAATAACCAGGCAACCCCTCGCGCCGCCCTCAGGACGAAGAGTATGGGTGACCTTCGAAATAACAAGTCCGCCTCCAAGGTCACGTCTCCGAACTCCCCACTTCGGTCGCCACCTCGACACATGTCCCCAGTTCCTCTAAGGCCCGCTCCCCCACCACCTAGTCACCAAAGGGGACCATCCCTGAGCAGCATGTCCTCTTTCTCCTCAGTATCTTCAATGGAATCTGTCAAGACACCAGCCACTCCGCAATTCCCCAACGGACCGTGTACCGTCGCGGAGGTGATTGAGACACTCCGCAACACTCACGATCAATACCTCTCCACAATCGCAGCCTTCATCGGCCACGCCCACTCTCATTCCAGGACTTCTCACGCTTCGAGCACCGGTCACATGCTGGAACTTGTCCGTGAAGTGGTCGAGATGGTCTGCAGGCTGCTGACGATCGTGGATGGCGTGATGAAGCACCCTGGTACCCCCGCTCCCAAGATCCCGAACCTAAAAGCTTCCAAACATGGATTATACAACGTCACGAGTTCTCTCGCCGAGTCGGTTCGAGTCCTCACGAGTGGTGCGAACGGAGAGGAGCGGTCTGAAGAGGATGAGAAGGCTGGCTTACTCAAGTCAGCGACTGATGCTTTAAAAGCTGGGAGTGACTGTGTCAACGAGGTCAAGAAATGTTTATCACTGTCAGTGGTCGATGAGCCGATCATTCTCCAACTACCAGTCCCTGGGAAGCTCGCTTCAGATCCCCTCGGTGCCTCTAAGCGGCCTGAGCTCCTTAATCCAGATCCACAGAGCGTTAACAAACTCACTCTGGAGATTGACGAGGATGCAACCGTACAGGGTGATCTCTTGCCTCTCGTATCCCCCCAGCAGCCCTTCGTTGATAGCGAGGTCGCGTCCATTGACGAGGAGGCAGTTCCTTCCCCCGAAATACCGCTGGACGGAAGGGATAGTGCATGCTCAATACGTTCGGCGCACGGGCGCAAGGCTCCGCCATCCCCGTTGACGTTTACTAGCGAGCCTATTGCACCAGAACTCCCCTCCCCGGCTTCCTTAGCCCGTACCGACGATGATGGTACGACCTGGGAAGGCAGTCACAATCTCCACGATCGACCTTCTCTGGATACCACAGGGAGTGGTAGGACAACGCCTCGATACGCCGGAAGCGAGTTCGACGGCCGCCTATCGCTTTCTCACGACTATTCTCTCGAGGACGTTGCCTACAACAAGGATGGCGTCTTGGTTGGTGCATCCTTGGAGTGCCTTGTAGAGAAGATGACACCCCATGACAATATTGTTGACCCCGCCTTCTCTGCAGTCTTCTTCATGACCTTCCGGATGTTTTCTACACCCCAAGAGCTTGTCGCATCGGTCATCAAGCGCTATAACCTCTTACCGCCCGCAGGATTGAGCGACGAGGATCTTTACGTCTGGCAGCAGCGGAAAGGTGTCCCCGTGCGGCTGAGAATCGCAAACTTCTTGAAGCTGTGGCTCGAAACCTACTGGAGGTCGGGAACTGACGACGCGGTTTTGGGAGCACTCATGGCCTTCACCCGTGACGCTCTCGCTGTCATGTTCCCCAATCCTTCACAAAGGGTTATGGAATTGATAATACTCCGAAGCCAACAAACGAACTCTATCATCAGTCCCCGTGCAGACCGATCTAAAGATGCCGGAATGCCCCTCAATCCTCCTTCCGCCGGACTCAGCTCGGATATACCAAGACCGATTATGACCAAGACTTTGTTGACTCAACTCAGGGCCCGCAGTTTCGGTGTCATTTCACCGCTCGATTTCGACGCTTTGGAGCTTGCTCGCCAGCTGACGATCATGGAATCAAAGTTATACTGTGCGATCACCGCTGAGGAAATCCTCGAGGCTGGCAAGGAGGCTCCACGCGGGGCGGCAATACCCAATCCGAACGTGAAAGCGGTCACCTCACTGAGCACTGCCATCACCGGCTGGGTCGCAGAGACAATATTAGACGAAACAGATGCGAAGAAGAGGACGGCACTAGTCAAATTCTTCATCAAGCTAGCCGATGTGTGTTTTTCTGCAATCTCTTGACAGCTCCTCTCCTCACATTCCAATCTATAGCGATGCAATACCCTGAGTAACTTCAGTACTTCAAGAGCGATTCTTGCCGCGCTAGATTCGTCGACTATATCTCGCCTCCAACAGACCTGGACCGGTCTCCCCCAGAAGTACAGGTTACAGTTGGAAGGCCTACGGAAGCTCGCCGATCATGCGAGGAACTACAGCGAGTATCGCGGTAGGCTGAGGAACACAAGTCCACCAGCGGTTCCTTTCCTTGGTGAGCAACCCTGATCTTGTCATGCCGAAACTACCTGACCAAAATCAGGTTTATATCTCACGGACCTCACGTTTTGCCGAGAAGGCAATCCTTCTACCCGACCCTCGCCAACGGCGCCGGAAAGGAAGCTGATCAACTTCAATAAATACCACAAACTGGCAAGAATCGTTCAGGGTATGTCTTTCCAGTGTGCAAGCCAAGGATACTCAGCCCATCCTCCACCAGATATGCAGCGATTCCAGGTTTCATACAACCTTAAGGAGATTCCGCAGGTACATGAATACCTCAATTTTGCACTGGAGAAGTCGAAGAAGCAGGGGGACCTCCAGGATCTCTACAGGCGGAGGTGAGCATGCCACCGCACTGGATGATATGCTATGGACAAATGCTGATGCTCCAATCTGTAGCTTGCTCATTGAGCCTAGACAACCTGCCGACACGCCGCCTGCGAGCGACGTTCGACAGCTTTTCAGTTGGGCTACCCGACAACCCTCGGCGTTGACGCCTACGTCAGCGTAGACAAATGAACCACGAAATTCACGACCATCTCTTCATTTACTATTTACTAATTGGACTACGCTCCCTGACACATGGAACACTTTCTATGCATCACTTTCTATTCCCTTGGGCACACGCAATACGTTCTTATTCACTCAATCTACCATACCCTCCCCTATTCTTCTTCAGTCCTCTCAGCATCTGTTTTTTGTTGTTTTTGCATGTCGTCCTCTTTGTGAATACCAAAAGCTGATGTACATCTCCCTTCTTGCTATCTATATCGATTATGTTTTGTACTGTACTGTGGTGTTTAATCGTTAGACTCGCCGAGACTTTCCTCGCGACATCTCCCCATTCCAATCCAACTCCTTGATCCATGTAGCCGGAGGGAAGGAAGCAGATTCCAACACCAATATCGATACTCTTGCAGGACAAGAGTGGGAAAACTTGGCCGGAGACCAAGTCGTTGCAGGCTAACGCTGCTTTGCCACCTGCAACTTAAGATTGTCCACATACATCTGGAGAGTCTCATTGCTGGAAGCCAGCTTATCGACATCGGCTTGGACGGCTTTCACTCTCGAAAGAAGGGCTATAGGGTGAATATAAGCGCAGTCTTCAGGAGCAATACCATGGTCTGTGACTAGCCTCGAAGATCCTCTTGTGCGGATGTTATTTCCCTGTGGATTTCGTGAAGGTAAACAGTTACGACCAGTAATCTGTGGGGGAGGCAACGCACTTTATCATCTGCTCTTTCTTGATGGCATCCTTTACTATATCGCCCGGTTCCTTTGGAGGTTGAGCCCAAGTAGCGTCCTCCCCTTCCAAAGGTACAAAGGACATGATTAGATGGTCTGAGTCGGAACTCGAGAGGACGAAGTGCACGTGAGACGAGGTCGATCGTTTCTACTAAGACGCGTCATCTTTCAGGCTCGAGAACAGCGCTCCTGAACTTACCCACTCCGTTCGATGGAATACACCAACACTCAACGATTCATCTTGGCTTTTAAAGCCGGTCGCGCACTTCGACGCGATGGCACCGATTTCGTTGACCCCAAACCAGAGAAAGGCGCGATCATCCTCTATGATGGTGAAGATGATCTGCTGCATTTCGTCTGGAAGGATAGGACGACCGGAAATGTCGGTGAGGTATGCGTTGCCCCTGTTCTTCTCCGGTTATTTGGATTTGCTGGGTAGACTATTGAGACACGCATCCGTGTAGGATCTAATCATGTTCGAGGGGGATGCCTCGTTCGCTCAGATTCCCAATGCACCTGGGGGAAGGACCTACGTTCTTAAATTTCAATCCTCAGACCAGAGGCATTTCGTGAGTTCTCAAGTCACTTGAAATCGTTCCCGGATATGTATTCACGTATGAATAGTTCTGGATGCAGGTACGCTATGCTCAGATCACCTGCGCGAATAGACCGTAATCGCCTTCATTGACCTCAGGACGCATCTTCAGAACGCGACGCCGACTTTGTTCGAAACCTGAACGGCCGTCTACAGGATCTCGCCTTCTCACCCACATGGAATACCGAGGCCTCTCTCACCGCACCGTCTTCGTAAGTGAGGGCGAAATCTCCTGTTATCCAATTCGTTCTGTTTACCTGGAGATGCAGTACTAGTGGTCCATCGCGGCCGACTCAGCAAGCTACCCCGGAGCAGGTGGAAACTTTACGAAGACTGTTATCCTCTTACCGCGCGGGTGGTACTGCAACTGCCGCTGCTCCGCCAGGTGGGGAAGGCCCAGAACTTGCTGCGATAATTTACTGATCAAAACGCCTCAGAATATTCGCTCACAGATATCTTGACTCCCGCCAACATCACCCCGCTCTTTACCTCTCATCCCGAGCTCGTCCCAACATTGTTCCCTCACCTCCCATCTGATTTGCCAAACCCACCCAACGCAGAAACCGTGACTCAAATCATTGCATCCCCACAATTTCGATCCGCCGTGAGCAACCTAGACCAGGCATTGAGAACAGGTCTGCTGGGTGGCTTCGTCCGCAGCCTTGGTCTCCCTGAGGAGGCGGGCACGAGTGTTGAAGCCTTCTTGAAAGCCATCCAAGATCAAGCGGCCAGTGATGATTCGATGGAGACGGATTAGGTTCTAGCCCATGGTTTGTCGTGTACGGTATTATAGACGCAAATGAAAATACAAGGTCACGAGGTTTTATTGCTCGTGTCCGGAACTAATGACTGTGTTTGGTGAGCCATTGAAGCACGATATCCCTGGATTATCCCTAGTCAGTAGAAATTACAAGACACTGGCGAGATGTCACGAACAAGTTGTGTTGGCTCTTCATGGAACACTTCACCAACGGGTTAGAGAATTTTTTTGCTG
>Ga0307512_10003042_pt1 | contig 20117 bp, 30 predicted proteins | sample 14_EM_MG_FD_200267 | JGI IMG/M metagenome (GOLD analysis project Ga0307512, IMG submission 200267) | Populus trichocarpa ectomycorrhiza microbial communities from riparian zone in the Pacific Northwest, United States - 14_EM | ecosystem: Host-associated > Plants > Roots > Unclassified | place... | reverse complement strand
CGGTAGGCGGAACGAAGGAGCATCGTACCTATCCGAATGAAAAAAAAGTCCCAAGACCTAGGGTTCCAGATTCCAGGGCTACAGAAACAGTGGCAGTGCTGTATGTTGGGATCTAACTCATACCTACTGTAGATCGTATCCCGCGTGAAGCTTAGGAGAGGGTATCGATGGCAGGGGGAAAATGAGACAATCTGACATTTGCACCGAGATCACTGGAATGGGTTTGTGAGAGAGGGAATGGAAATGGTTTCCGCTCCGAAACCAGGAGCCGCACACTGGCCTAGTGATCGTATACACATAGGGGAGTGTTTGCACCATCGCATCTACCTAGCTACCACGCATCTGCTCCGACATAATCAGCGAACTCCTCGTTACCGTGCATCTGCCATTTCCGATTCCCAACAACCAAGAGCTCAGCCTTGCCTTCAAGTCTCTCACAGTCTCTTCAAGCCACAGCTTGGTCTGCCTTGCCAGAAAGCCAGGTTACGCGTTGCTGACGCCCCTACCGCATAAACCACGGCCACGGTGGTGCCAGGTTAAAGTGGCGGCGGCATCTACGCGCGAACGCAAACCATGAGACTCCCTGTGACAAAGCGGCTGTGACGGCGTAGGACATCGGGAGTATCTGAGTATCATCACCGCTCTCCTCCTCTTCCGGCCACAAATTCATTGAAAGGGACGTGTACATACCTTCACACCACAAGTCCGTCGGTGCCTTTCACCCTCCGACTCTCGACGCTCATTTTTGCGCTTCGTGCCCCAAATTGGACTGCACGTTTCGCCTCCGCGGCGGCAGTGGGCATGCCGAGCTTCTGGGCGAGGAGTCGCAGCACCTTCTTCCCGTTTTCGGCGCCACCAACTTCGCCCTGGCCGAAGGGACACTTTCCAGTAACAGGTGTGCGCATTGCCCACGCCACCACTCGCTCGTCGAGGAAGGGGTATCGTATTTCTTTCGCCCAGTGCGCAGCTACGCGGTCGTCACGCCCGAGGTTGCGCTTTCCTAAGCGGAGGAAGTCGAGATTCAGTTCGTCGAGGAGACCTTGGTAGCCGGCCCGACGAAATGCGGTCGAGTGCCGGGAGTACCCGCCTAGGAGTTCGTCCGCACCGAGGCCGGAGAGGAGAATCCGCGCGGGAGTAGTGTATTCATCGCTTTGGCCGCGAGCGGCGAAATAAAACGCAAGGGAGATGGAAAGATCCATCTCGGAGTTATGCGGATGCATCAGGTGGATCACCGTCGGCCGGTGTGCAAGGACTTCAGCGTACGGGATATTGATGGGGACGAAACGCCAAGGTCGGGTGGGACATGTTTTGCAGAGTTCATGAAATGAGGAGAGGCCGGTTGTGCGATCGGGACAGAGGGCGTAGGGATCTATTTGCACCGATAGCGCTGTGGAACCGGAGTCACCGACTTCGGCGCTCGTGTTCTTCGCCGCTGCGATACATGCAGCCACCACTCGGGGATTCTCGAAGGCGACGTTGAGGAGATCCACTGGCTCGCCGGCGGGAAGAACATCATGCGCAATTCGAGCCATAGTGGTACAATCCACTCCGCCGCTGAATAGGATCGCAAACCGGACGTCGTCTTCTGGACAGGCTTTTCTCGGGCGGGAGTGTAAGTCGAGGTCCGGAGGAAGTTGGATGTCTCTCACGCGCAATCGCAAGCTCTCGCGCAACGAATCATGGAACGACGAAACCTCGGGGGAGTCGATAGTAAGGATAGCGGATTCACCGTTGACCGTAGGAAGGGTCATATTCAGCTTTGGAACGTCGTAGAGCTATCTCTGGTCAGCCAGTCCAGCTACCACACATACTCCCTGCGTACCTTCTCCGCATTTTCTCCTGACGTGCGCCAGATCATCTCACCCGAGCCAACATCCACTCTCCACACACCTCCGGTCTCGACCTCTTCCCAATCGCCCTCGCCATCACCAACACTCGCAACTGCAACACAGCCCTCCCCCGCTTTCCGCAGGACCATGCTCCTCCTCCCAGCCCAGTCGCGTCCAAACCAACAAACGCCCAGTGGTGCATCGTAGAAGACAAACGCAAACTCTCCCTCGATATCACGGATCCCTTCTATCCCGCGCGTCAAAAGCAAATCGAATACCGCCAGTGTATCGCTTCCCCCCGGCGCGAGCGGCACACCGGAGATCCGCCATGCCTCGCCGTTCCAGCAGAGCACTGAACCCGTCGCTGGATCCTCCAACGGCTGCGGAACGGGAGCGGAGCCGCGTACCGAAAGCAGACTGGAGGTGAAACTCAGAGTCTGTCTGTTTTGTTGGAAGGTACGAGTGAGTGTGGAGTCGGGGCCGCGCTGGGAGATCAGTGCGACGTGACGGGCCGACGGTGAAAGGGGGACTGATGAAAGGGAAAAGAGAATTCCGCACATCGCGGACAGTGTGGGCTATTCAGATCATTTTTTTTGGGTCGGTGTTGTAGGGCAGAGACTGGGTGTTGGAAGGTTGAGGAGTTGTAGGGTAAACGTCTGGGATGGACAGTAATTGCTATGAACAGCATCCTCAACCGCTCACTGCAACCGCCTACGCTGCAGAGTACAAGTCCCGGCCCGTCTTCCTTATACAGACCTCTCACTACCGCCAACCATGTATAATCGAGTGCGTATATTAACGAGTATTTTGGAGCATTGGAACGCGGATTCTTGGGACACTAAACCTTCTCGAGAATGGCATGATTATCAGATGAGGATTATACTCTATACCATGGAATGAGAGTGGTAGTAGTTCATCACTCGGAGCGGTCTTCGAATGGATGCCCACAACGAATGCTGAAAAGCCCCGTTTATTGTCACCAGTTCGCCAGTAAAACCAACAAAAGACACAGATAATGCAGAGGAAGAAAAAATCCACCAGAACACCCCGTCAGCAAAGAGCAAAAGCACTTTTTTGTGTCCCATTCCCAAATTTCCGCATTTTATTTAGAAACAGTACAGCAGCAGAAGTACCCATTCTCTAGGTGCGGGCCGACCGAGCAAACAGCGAATCCATTAACCCTACCTGCCTAGAACTGCATCAGGTGGGGCCGGTCACCCTTGCTCAGCGAGAAGGACGAGGCGATGTATTCAGCGAGCATGGGCACCTTATCGATGTTCTTGCAGAGAGCAGCATCAACCTCCTTCTGGTCGGACTTGCGGATGTCGGGGGTCTGCTTCTTCTGTTTCGCGGACATGGCTGTCAGAACTCGTTCAAATTTTGGAACACGGAGCCGACATGTCACAACGTACCGTCACCTTGTCACCCTTGAAGAGCTTCTGCTCCTTGGACTTCTTGGCCTCCTTCTCACGGGCGAAGTACTTGTCGTCGAACTTGTCGACATTGACGCCGGCAAGATCGATGGTAGTGGAGGTGGCGATCACGTAGCGGGCATTGACACGGCGAAGAGGAACGCCGTTAACCTTGAAGGGACCGGTAACAAGTAGGATACCATTGGTCAAAGCCTTCAGGAACACAACACGCTTGCCACGGAAGCGACCAGCGAGGAGGATCAAGACTGCACCGGGCTTGAGGGAGGGGCGGAGGGTGGTAGGCCTGATGGACTTGCGGACCTGTCGTGGGAGCTCAGGTCAGCATGATATCCCCAAAGCTTCGGTCGTTGTGCGGAGCTCGAATCGGAGGCAATAGAGAACAGCAGCAGCAGGAATAGCTCTGCCCGGCAGATATGCCACAGACTTCCCCATCCGCTATGTGCGCTGTGCAAGCTGTAGACGAAACCCTCCACCACTAGACTCCCACAATTCCCAAGCTCTTCCTCTGTTCTTTCGTAGCTTCCCATAGCTGCTGCAGCAACTCGTGTGTGGCCCGCTGTCCAGTTCGCCTCTCGTAGCTCCTCCACATTGACCGCATCGCAAATAGAGAAAACCGACCTTCTTGGGTTCCGCATCCTCCTGCGAAGGGTACCACTTGGAGGCCTTCTTAAGGGGCACATCCCGCTTTCCGGAGCCGAAGGAGACTTGCTTGATATCGGCCGTCGACATTTCTAGGGTGGGGGATGTGTCGTTGGGCGTCGGTCGCGGGTTGCTTACTATCGTTTGGCGTTTGTCGTGATTTGGTGATAGAGAACTTTGAAATTGTCGGGGGTTGCCAGAGTCTGTGCTATTGTGGGGAATTGGGTTCTGGTGCGGTTTAGGGCTTGTGACTGGCATATCTTTTGTGGTGTGGGATTTAATTTTAGTGGACTAAAATTCAACATAGATAGATCTCGATAAGATTAAGTTGTGACCCTTGCCTGGTAACAAATGGTGCGCGGCCTTGTTCCACGTGCTACATAAATAACAGACAGCGAAGGCCGGGCAACTCTCTTTTAGCGAACCGACACTAACGTTTGAGCAGAGCTCTAACACGTCACCTTGCTTGCTTGCTACTTGTCGTCCGTGTTTACCGCCTACCTCCATCTAACAACCAAACAACTCATCCATCACAGCCACTATATGTCCAACATTCGACCTCTCATCGCCATCAAGGCGGGCAAGTGCCACCGGGATGTACGCGCTTTTCCTCAACGTCATATGCTGGATGTGAAGGTTAACTCTTGTTGCTGTAGGGAGATACCATTATACCGTCCCCTGAGCCTGGTCTGCTGTACATCTACACGAACCCGGAAGAAGGTACCAGTTTCCTCCTCATTTCGCTCGACACGCACTTTATCGCATCCGCCATCTAACTACATCAAAACTTCAGAGCTACTGCACCACTTCTGCTGGAAGCCCCGTGGAGTTGTCGAACCCGAAGACGATCTTTTGATCTTCCCCGGCGATGCGAGACTCATTCGATACGACACTGGGCCAACTGGTCGTATTTTCATGCTGAAGTTCTTGTCTTCCTCCCAACGCAATTTCTACTGGCTTCAGTCGCTGTCGGAAGACCCGAATCAGCCCGGTCTTTGGAGCGAACGCGATAAGGGTTGGATCAAGAAGATCGACGACATCCTGCAGGGCGAGGAAGCTGCCGACGACGAGGAGATGGGCGATGCTCCTATCGACAGTACCGAGATTGAACAGGAGGGTGAACAGCCCAGACGCGGCGGCGAGGATGGCGGCAGGGCGTAGGTTTTCATTTCCTTTTGCTTTTACACAGCTTCTGTCCTGTTTTCTGTTTTTGTCTGGCATCACTGCATCACTGCACCACGACACTGCAAGATATCTCTGTTGGGGTGGTCTGTAGACTTGGCGAGTACTGAATGGCATTAACTGCTTTTAAACGAATCGTTGCTCGGGCCAATGAGCTCAGTAATATACTCCATTTTGTAGAGGGAATAACGAGGCTGACGATGTGTCCGCCCCGATTGATTTGCCAGGTCTGCTACTCCGCAGTTCGATCTTTCTTCACTCATCTCCCAAATCAGAGTCCCCAGTGGTCCAGCCCGTCAGCAGGAGCCTCCCATCTCGCTTCACCATCTCCTCGATCTCGGTGAGACTATCGGCTTGATTGACAATGCGTCATCGGAGACTATCGACAACATGATCTCGAATCTTCCGCCCGCCCTAGTTCCCGAGAATGCCAGTGAAAGTCAGAAGAAGGAGATCATCGCCAAGGTCCTGAGATCCCCGCAATTCGCTCAAGGTGTGAAAAGTCTCTCGGCCGCCCTTCGTGAAGGTGCCCTTCGTGGTGTTGCAGAGAGTTTGAAGATTCCGACCCTGCCTGGAGAAGCGGATACTGCAGATCAGGTTGAGGCTTTCATTAGAGGCATCAAACGCGAGATTGAGCGTGAGTGGTAAAAGCACTTGAGAAGCTGTATACTACACTGAAAATGGACTGTAGAGAGTTGATGAGTTAATTGATTCCCTGCAAGAGATAGAAAGAGACATGAATTGAATTCGCGTGCAATCCATGAAGACTGTGGCAAATGATTTCCTGCCTACCTAGTTGATGTGTATAACCATCGAATTACGAGTGAGGTGGCGTGCATAGAGTTAGTCCAAATTTGGACAAGCAGTCAGCTCTCACTCACTCACTCACGCACCCTCTCTCTCCCTCTCATTCCACCGTCCCTTGCTCTGCTTCCTCACCGTCCTCACTCTATTAAGTTTCCTTCTTCCCCGCTCTCCTCCCGTTCTCCTTCTCCCATCCTTCACCCTCTCGCCTGCTCTTGGACTTCACCTATTTCACTCTAATCTCTTCCACTTGTCTGTCGGTTCGTCCTCCCTTCTACCTCAGTCAGGCACTCTTCGTTGTCCGTATGCCTCCTTGGGGTAGTCACATTTCTGAAGTACAAGGAACAGGAAGCAACCAATTTCACTCCTCCGTCCCAGCTTGTACGTGGTACCTGTGTAGCTTGCCATAGAATGCACTCATTTACTCACTTGTTCCGTCTAGACCCTGAGAGATCTCGCAATACTTTGACGAAACGGCTGCCAGTTCTGCCCCATCAAGACTCACTAAGTAGGCGGACTTCTATCACCAGGTATTTATGATCCGTAAGCCTATGGTGGGTACCGTTGCTAATAACATCACCAGAGTCTCGCCCTGCAAGCCTGCCGACACTTACTATCGTCCGCCTCCTGGAAAATCGAGCTTGAAGAACCCCCTGCCCATCATCCCGTCCCCGAGACCTATCGGCGAGTCCTCCATCCGGAATATCTCGGATAGTTCACTTGCTGGTCGCAACCAAAACACAGCCATGTCGGAAGTCGGCGCCAAAGCTACTCCCACAAGGAAGGTCGGAATCATGGATACGGTTGGAGAGGGATTGGTGAAGAGGACTCCAATGGTCGTTGGATCCAAGAAGTATCAAGGGAGTGCTGCCAAGGGGAAGGGGAAGGAGGTCGAGCACAAGTTCCCACCAGTCAGGTTCTCTCCCGAAAAGCCTGGGGCGAAGAACAAGATACTGCTCCCGGCTGCTGCTACTCCATCCAGAAAGATGGCCACCGAGAATAAACCGCCGGCTAGCGAGAAGAAGTCAACTCCTGGGAGGAGTAATGATATCTACGCCTGGAGAAATGCCGTGGTTCGCAGAAAGGTCCGCATCGCTTCGAGGTCCAAAACGACTCCCGTTTATCGCTCCAGGATCCCGATTGCTGCGAGGGAGGAGCCACCAAAGAGGTCTCCTCCTGCTCCTTACCTCGGTGTTTGTACGGCTCCTACTCCAGCAAAGTCCCTGACCTCTGAGCGAACCGGGGATGTTGTCCAAGAGCCATCCAAGGGCACAGCCGAGGATCCTACAGAGAAGCTTGTCGATGATGTCGCTGTAACCGAGAACGAATCCAGTGTCTCTGATCGTCCGGGGGAGATAGAGCAGGAGAGTGTCATCGGATACGACAACGACAGTCAGCCACGATTGTACGGAAGCAGCGAGACCATTTCCGAGTTAAGGTACCGGTTCCTACAGGCACTTGGAATCCAGGAGATCAGCTTGCCTAACCTTTCGGATCATATCGCAAATGTCAACTTCAACCTCGTACACAAGGATAAGCTCCGCGAGATCAAGATGCAAGAGATGCACCAGCGTATCAGCGTCGTCAAATTACTTCACTACTCTTCTAAGTACCATGGCGCTAACGAAAACGAACTTGGTTGCGTCAAGGGTTGGCTGGATGATCTTAACGAGGAGCTCTGGACGATCGAATGCGACAAGATGCAGCCGAGTAGGATCTGGTTCGATCAAATCTTCAAATGGTTGTGGCACAGGTCTGGAAACGAAGACTCTGACCCTATTGAGTTCAATACTGCTCCGACTGAGGACCTCTATGTGCTCTACAATGCGTCACCGCTCCGGGTTCTTGCGGCGAAGAAAGAACACGAGCTGTTCAATCTGAGGGATACCGGAGTGGAGCTTCTCAGGAATGGATTCCGGAACAAGGAGAAGAAGATGATGGAATATTGGGCAAGGCTTCGTGGGCTCAATAGCGCTCCAAGTCCCTGCGGAGAGGACGTTATTGGTGTTTATATGAGGAGGCTGACGAGGTGGGACGGAGTCGAATTGCCCGAAACTATGATCCAGCGTAGGAGGATGTGGTATTTGTGAGTCGAATCCTTCTTATGCACATCCTGCCATCGTCTGTTAACCTCGGCTAGTTGTCTCGAGCACTATGTCAGCTGGAAGGAAGCTGTGCCCTTCTACGCCCTGTCGGTCAAGATGATGAACCTTCTCATCGTCTTTCACGATCTCTGGGGAATGCATGTGGACGGCATGAGCAACCAGGAGAAGAAGGACTTTGGAGTGTTGCATGATAATCTTTATAGATTTGCAACCATCTTTATTAAACCGGTCGAAGGAACCAACGAGCCCATCTGGCAGGAAAACGAGTGCTTGTGTCAGTGGTACTACCTGCTATGGATTCAGTTTCTCATGCTGATGTTCGAGCAGACTGTTTTAGCAAGATCGCGTCCACCAAGATCTCCAACGAGGATCGCGGACGAAACCTTTGGATGTGGCTCACTCAGCTTGCCGGTATCGCTGGATACGGCAAATATTATGCTTCCGTCATGAAGATCATGACCGACGGAAAGGATCCCGATTATGTCAACCAGCTATTCGAAACGCACTTCTGGAGCCCGAGAACATGCTCGTTGATGACGGGCCTTAAGCGGATCAAGGATGCCATGAAGAAACATGCTGTCCCTGGTGACAGGATGGGACTTGGAGTTAAGAAGATGGGCGCTTTCAAGCACTCTTGATTCCGGACACCATGGGGCATTCATCCTTGTGGCATTTTTATTTGACCGACCTGATGATCGCGGTTGTCTTTATAGATTTGGCTTGTGGGCTAGATGATTATTGCGATTGTTTTTTTAATGTCTCTTTTCCTCTGTTTATCCGCTGAGCTCCGCCAAATGCAGGGAAGAAAGGGAGATGGTTCATCCTTGGTTCTTTATGGGATACCCGAATACCTAATTATTTCAACTTTGTTGTTTTCTAGGCACTGGGACTCTATTTGTACTTGTACTCTTTTTTTCTTTTGCTGATACGGTTGATGTTTGAAAAGGAGACGGGAATATGGTTTCGAATGCCGCGTTGATTGTGTTTATGGGCGGGAAGATCTTGAAGGCGTTTGTCGATACCTAATTTGTAGCCGGTCGCTCGAAGTGATGGGGTCAACGCTAGGCGGAGGTTGGAATCGATTCAATATGACTATGTACACGTTTCCACTGACTCATCGTGATGAATTGGTGATATGACATTTTTTTCTATTTTGTCATTAATCGCGTGCGACGTATCAAGATCATGGTGATGTAGATACACACTAGACTGCCGGCTCCTGTCCGTGGGAAACCTGGACAAAAAATGCGCCGCCATAGTCTAGATAGGCTTCGTGCGAGTATGAATAAACGAAAAAAAAACCGGCTCTTGTCCGCTGCCCGACCCCGACCTTGGTCTGTCTGCAGGTGGCCCGTTGTAACTCACACTTTTGCCCTCCGCCCAGGCTGGCCTCCCCAAATTCATGGTGGAGAGGAAGTCCAGTATTGCCTGGCTGCACCTTCCGTCGGCGAAGAGGTCACGGACCTTGAACCGGACCTTGCCCCTCCTCGTCTCCCTTCGCACATCTGGCCATAGAATCTTCTGCTGGGCGTTCCAGTGGGGCAATTCTTGAGTAGTGCTCCCAAGTCTGGGTCCGGTACAGGCGCCACCAGCACTCGGCGGTGAGCCGGTTCTTCGTCCACCTTAGGTCTGGCCAGTGAGACAGTGACCCGTTTTCAACCGGTAGAACCGAGCCTCTTGTCCGCATTGGCCGGGGTGAAGTTGGGCTTCTGATGCGCCTTGCGGCTGTACTGGTACTTCTTGTGAGTGAATTTAATGTCGGCCCACGCCTTCGCTTCCTCCCACTTGGTCTCGGTGATCGCGCGCTTCAAGTGGGCCAGGGTCCTGGACGGGAGACGCCTTCTCCGGTGCCGGTCGCCAAACCCGAGGAATTCCACGCCATGGGCATCTGGGTTGTCCACCGCCAGCTTCGCACATTCGTCCGCCTTGTCGTTCCCGGGCACTCCCTTGCGAGCAGGCCGCCACCGGAGCCCAATGGCCACCGCCGGCTCGCTCTGGCGGAAGGTGGCGATGCGTTTCCCGGCCTCGAGGGCGTACACGGGGCCGGGGCCGGGATCGTCGGGAGGATGGCCGTGTAGGTCACCTGGCGCTCGAACAATGACTGCACGCTCGGCATTGGTGGTACCTAATGTGGCTGGAGGTAGTGGTGGTGGCTGAACACACTGGACCTATGTATCACCTAGAGTAGTGTGGTGGGGGCGGGCCTGCCAGAGATGGCTAACAGGAGCTCGATCAAGAGAATTGGACGAGCAGGCAATCACAGACAACAATCACTAAACGTCCGCAGCTCTGCAAACACCTGCCCCTTCACCCCTCTTCCCACTTGCAGTCTTCCATCCAACCACTGCTTTGTCTCACGTCGCGGTTGTCTCTCATCCGCCTCGCCACATCCTTGCATCGTCAGACCGTCAGTCTACTTCCTGCTTCTTTTCGATACTTGATATCTAATCTTATGCCCTTTCCAGCAGCCGCGCGCTGTCGATCTCCGAGTCTCTTGTTTACCGCTCAAGCTCGCGAGTGAGCGCTTGAGTTGGGCGTCTGTTAAATCCCCCGCCGAACCACCACCCCCTCCACAACCATCGGTCCAGCGTCAAGCCTCACCTCCGACCCCGCCAAATGCCCTCACCCACTACAACCACCGCTCCTCTCGCTCCTGCTCCAAGCGACCGCGAAGACTACCCCCCCGACCGCAGCTCATACCAGCCTCTCCCCGACGGCGACACGCCCGACGACGGTGGCTCTCTCGCCCCCCTCGAAGCAGACCTGGACGCAGAACAGGACGACGGCGCGCAATACACTCTCGATACCTTCCGTGGCGAGTACAAGAGGAGCGCCCAGTACGCGGCGCCGCTGCCAGGCCTCGTGAGGAGGGATATCGGCATTGTGCGGAGGGCGGCGAAACCGCAACCACTATCGCCGGTGCTGTCGTTGGTCGGCGGAGTGAGAGGAGAGAAGGGCGGCTTTGCTGGTGTGTTATGTCCCCGCATCCCCGCAGCCTGTTTTCTATATACGTGATCCGTGTTGTCTGCCCTCTATGGTGGGGCTCGGGATCAGCCGTATCTGCCTGTCTCGGCGGCTCAGCGCCCGGACCAGCTTGCAAATCAATCGCGAATTGAAACCCGCTGTTCGAACTTCGCATCGTAGTCTGCCTCTTTCCCTAAAGCCGAGACTTCTTTGACCTGCTCCTCTAGCCCGTTCGCCCCATTCCTCTTCTCCGTATTCGTTTTGTCACCTCTTTCATTTTCTTTGTTGTTCGTCCTTACGTTCGGCACCCACCGCTCTCAGCTCGCACAACAACAAACGCCAACCAACCACAAGCCGCTAACTACCCCCGTCTTCTTCTGTCAAGCATCATCCACAACCAACACAACTACATCCTCTACTACTACCGCAAGGCCGGCCATCATCGCATCTACTACTACCTCCGGCGCCGCTGCGACTGATACCGCTTCCACCGCTGCTACCGCTGTGGCTCCCCAACCTCTCCATCGCCCCCACAACCAACAAAAACCTCGTTCGTCCGACGCTCGTTCGAAACTGCCGTCTACCACGAACTCCGCTCCCCGCACGCTCGCCTCCGCCGCCGCCATTCCTAATCTACCCGACCAGGACCAGGGCGACCGCGCACCGCTCGACGTTCAAGAACAGTCCGCTGCGCAAGACGACTCGGAATCCATCTCCGAGGAGTCGAGCATCTCATCCGTCGACGATATGGAGGAGGAAGAATCCTGGATCGCGAGCTTCTGCAACGTGATCGGTCACGAATACTTCGCTGAAGTCTCCGAAGACTTCATCGAGGATGACTTCAACCTAACTGGCCTTGGCGCTGTGGTTCCAATGTAGTCCCCCTCCCCCTGAATCCCTCCTCGATATGCTTGACGGTTCTAGAGGGATTGCCCCGGGGACTGACGCTTGCGGTTGACAACCAGGTACAAGGAAGCCCTCGAGATGATACTAGACGTCGAGCCCGAAGACGACTCAGAATCCCCTGGCTCTGCCTCTGAGTCGCTGTCGGAGAATGCAGGTCCTTCGTACCGTCGGGTGCGTGGCCATGCTCGCACGGCGTCGGACTACTCGATGATAGAAACCTCTGCCGAAATGTTATACGGTCTAATCCACCAGCGTTTCATCACATCACGACAGGGTATTCAGGTCATGTACGACAAGTACCTTGCTAACCACTTCGGCTTCTGTCCTCGCGTCAACTGCGTGTCGGCCCGTGTCCTCCCTTGCGGCTACTCCGACACTCCCGGCACCGAGACCGTCAAACTTTTCTGCCCCAGCTGTTGCGACATCTACATCCCGCCGAACTCCCGCTTCCAATCCGTCGACGGCGCCTACTTCGGCACTACCTTTCCTACCCTCTTTCTCATGACGTTCCCCGAACTCGAGATCATCGGCAACGGCCGGAAAGACGTCACGGCAAGTAACACCCTCAACTCCGCCGGCGGCCGCAAAGGCGCTGCAAACAATACCCTCGCCCCAATCAATGGTGTCCCCGCCAACAACATCGCCCCCGGCTTAGGCAAAGGCCGCCGCTACGAAATGCGAATCTACGGCTTCCGCGTTAACGAGCGTGCTCGCAGCGGTCCGCGTATGGCCTGGCTACGCGAGAAGCCGGAGGACCTGGAGGAAATCAATGAAATGGCCAAGTTTAACGGCGATGGACCTGAGAGCGACGATGGGATGGGAAGTGGAAGCGACGATGAGGAAGAGGGAGAAGAGGAGGACGAGGAGGACGAGGAGGATGAGGACGAGGACATGGTGTTTCCTGCCGACGGCGCGGGCAGATCCTTAAAGCGCGGCGCTCCCGCGACCGCGACAGGAAGTGAGATCGGCGTTGGAAACGAGGAGATTAGGTGATGGGTTTCTTTATCTCTTTCTCATTCTCTGTTTCATTCTCTTTCCCTTTCCCTTTCCCTCTTAAGTTTTCTGTTCTCTTCGGTTGGGGTTGTGATAGAATGAAGGGTGATGCGTGAACGTGAATGGGTGGCATGGGACTGTGTACAGGTGCTTTCTCTGTTTTCTTGATTTGGTACTGCGCGCGGAGGTAGCTAAATCGGGTTTGCTTGCGTCTGGATTGGGTTTGGTTTGGTTAGTTATTACGACACGAACGTCATTTTATTGCGGTCCTTCTATTGAGCGAGTGGTGATGGCCACGCTGGTGGTGGTGGATATTTTGATTGAGTGTGATCAGCTAGGGTTCCGATACCAACTAGATGAGATGAATGTGAATGGAGTGAGGTCTCTCGCTATCTATCTATCGCTCTCTCTCGCGCGAGGATGATCGATATATTGCTTGGCGGGTCTTCGCATCGAACAACGCTATAGTGAATCGCAGCCATGCATGATTGAGGGGTTTGAGGCCCCCCTAGCCGTGTCAACGCACCACGATGTCTCACTCGGTAATGTGTTATCTCAATTGCTAACCAGGTGGTTTTCCCAGTAGGTGCGCGACGAGGCTGTAGTGTGTTACAGACTTTCGTAAGCTGCCTCGTCTTATGAGACTGGTGGGAGTCGGGTCAAAATGGAGTTGGGTGCCTAGGATAGAACGCGGGCAGTAGGAAGGTGAACTGAGAAGGGCACTCGGAGAGAAGGGGGGGTTTATCATAGAGCGTCACCTGATCCGCGGGGTTATGCGGACGAGGGGTGCAGACAGGCGGTCCTGGACACCATCTCCACCACGGAAGTTCCGAACCCGGCCGAGGAAGACGACGCCAAGAGCGAGCCGTCGGAATGGGGGTTCTGGGAGTGGCAAGCGAGGGAGGAGGGGGGGAGGCGCTGGAGGCCGAGGAGGCAGGGCTGAGATTGGTTTTGGCATATATCTCCATTGGTACTTTTTCGGCCAACGCGCTATCTATCTTCTTCGGGGCAGGCCTGGGCGGAGGGCAAAGGGGAGCCACATCGGCAACCTGCAGACGGATCGAATTTGGACTGTGGACGGGAACCGGACTGTGTGTATCGCCATGATCGCGCCGATTAGTGGATAAATAAGGAATAAAAGCTCTATGTAGATACCTCATACATTTTGTATGCTTAGCTCGCATGCAATTGCATTGGCGATAAAAACAAAATGAGCTTAGTCAGTGCACGTGACTGTCCTGGATGACATACACAACACTGACCGAAGCGGAAACGGACAGGGTCTCAAACCGCTCACAACCGGCGAAGAAGAGAGAGTCCACACCAAATTTCGTGCGGACTTAATCTCGCCATGATCTGATAGGTCGCATGCGAGTAAGTAATGAATAACCAAATTTCGTGCATTCTAGGTATGCAGACGCGGATACCGATCCCACGCAACCCGCACCATCGACATCAGCTGCGACCAGTGAGCCCGCACCTTGCCATCGTGAGACGGCGGAGGGATAGAAGAAAGCTGAGAGGAAGCGTAACGGAAAAGAGAAGGAGAAGAGAGGTGCAGGAGACGGAAAACAGGTGAGCGTCCTGGCTTGGGCTGAAAAGGCCTGGGGCAGGGAGGTGCATGTAGCGGTCTTCGTCGGCGGGTGCAGGTACGCCAGGCACGCAGGCCCATATCAGACTTTAACTAACATAATGCATTTTTTTGCTTGTGATAGCCCAGGTGGCGCAGCGCCACGTCGTGACGGCGTGCTGACGTTTCCACGTCGACATAACCGTTCGGACAAGACTCGGTCTTATACATACAACCACGATCTATGCAGGTCGAAAGCTACGATGATAGGACAACAAAAGAACGCCTCTTCCTCAATGTCTCGACAGTCGAAACGTGCGGGCAAGGCGTCCTCTGGACTTCCATACGGACAACTGACAAATCTCAGGAGTTGCGGACGGGGACGGGCTTTTCGTTGCTGTGTGACAAAAGGAAAAGAGTGCGGTTCGTATATCGTCATGACCTGCTGGGTTGCATGCAATTCATGGCTGGGGCCTGAAAAAAAAAACACATCCGGTGGCGCTGATAGGCAGTTTTCAAGAAGTTTGACTTTCTACACATTTTTCGAGAGCATGTGAGCACTCTTGCAGCTTCTTAAGTACCTACACGTAGTACTCCATATGAGTTCAGACAAAGTCCCCGCATTCCCGGGAAAATCATAATGGATGCAGGTGCCGATAGCCGAAGCAAACTTCCGGCCCTGCAACCGACGCCGGGCGACCTCCCGTAGCTTGATATAATGATTTTATGTGGCGGTGGTCATCGGGGATATGGCATTGTGGCGGCTTGAGGAGCAAGCCGGCAACACTCGATGTCGGCGAACGGTGCCACGGCCGACGATGGTCCGCTACAGTGACCAGTGGCCAGATTCCCTTGATCTTCAACGAAAAGGTAGATATCGCCGCTAGCTCGGCGGCCCCCCCGAGCCACAGAGGCGAAAGAAAGGAACCAAACTGCAGAGTGCCGAGCGAAATGACGTACGCCATCCGAAACCGCTCCAACCGCGCAAGGGGCGGAAGCTCTCTGGTGATCGAAAGGAGGTCTGACAGAGCTAGGCGCTTCAAAGACTCACGGGAAAGCGCTTCTTTGTCGAGCAGGTGCCTGTTTTTTGTTTTGTTTTAGTCATTGATCGCATGCAACCTATATAGATCACGGCGATGTACAAACTGTCCGTTTCCCGTCCACAGTCCGCCCGAAGGCGGCGCATTGCAAGCTCCCCTTCGCCCTCCACCTAGGTCTGTCCCAAGAAAGACAAAAGGAAAAACCGCCCCCAAATCCTACTCCTCTTCCGCGGAAGCCATGAGAGAGCAGGTGACTGTTGATTGCCCACATGTAGGAAGCGGCAGTGAGGAATGCCAGATGGGTCGACAGCGCCATCGGCGGCAATGTCGGTGTTGGGGCGTAAATATTTGACGGACAGATCGACCGGGGGGGAGCAGCAAGGGGTGCGCTCTCCAAGATGGTTTTCGGCTTGTTGATCTACAGATTCGGAACCATCAGCAGGAGTTCTCACTCGCATGATATAATCAGGCTCCGAATGTTCGCCCTTCAACGTCAATGCAATCGAGGCCCAGAGTGAGGCACCGGAGGGTGAGCTCCGGGAGTGGCAAGCGAAGGGAGAGGAGGCGGGAGGAGTAAGGCGTCGTGATCAAGAGCCCAAATCTCATACCCACCGCTTCCAAACTCTTATACCCCGTAAAATATCTGACAGAGAGTCAGTGCCATCCTGTGTCAACATGATGGCTTCACCCCCCTTTTGGAATGTAGGCCGCTCTCCAATGCTGCTAACGAGATCCGATGCCTACAATGCGCCCTCCCCAATTTCTCCTGATCCCGAGCTGGCTTCCAACAGAAGTGCGGCCGGTCGGCACCGGGCGGAAACCCCTGCACTCGTCGACGCCTTGGGTCAAGAAACAGACCTCGGCTTTTTTTTATTTATCCATTAAAGGGAGACTACATAGTGGTGAGGCTCCCACCACTGTTCAGGCGGACAGGAAAAATGGCTGCAGTTTTCTGTGATCTAGATAGGATGGATATCCTGAAATATCCTTCTCTCCCACTCTCGGTTCCGGGTCTTGAGGCAACCGTTGCCCCTCCCTGTCTCCCTGCTCCCTCGAAGCCAGGCGTTTGTTCAGCTCGGCGGCAAACATGTCTGGTTCCTTGCGCGCCAGTGGTTCTTGCGGGTGGCTTTCGCGTCCGCCCATGCCTTGGATTCCATCCACTATTACTCGTGACATTCCCCCCGCCAAGCCGCCTTCAGGCTTCCAACTTCAATCAGCAATACGAGTCATTCTGTTGGATGTCAATGCGAAGGTCAGGCCAGGCCAGGAGTGACGGCGGGCCTAACTACTGCTTCGTATAAAGCCAGGCCGATTTCCCCCCCGTCACTCGGAAACTAACACCAAAAAAAAACAATGACATCGATAACTTGCATCCCGATCGACTTCACGACGAGCGCCATCGCGGGGCCGTACGACACGTTCTACGCGCGGATCCTGGAGGACGTGTTCACGGCGGACGAGTGCGCGGACCTGATCGCGCTCGCCGAGAGCGAGCAGGCGTGGGAGCCGGCCAACGGCGGGGGTGCGGACGGCGCTCCGGTCGCGGGCAGAGAGTACGCGCCGGAGCACGCGGTGTCGCAGGCGTTCCGCAACAGCGAACGCATCCTGCGCGACGATCCCGCGACTGCAGCCGAGATCTTCGCCCGCGTTTGTCCGTTCCTGGCCGAGGTCGCCGAAATCGGCCCCGACAGCAGGTTCGTCGACGTCACCGGCAAGGCCGGCCAGAAGTGGAGCGCGGCAAGAGGTGAAACCGGCTTCTGGAGGCTGACTAAGTGAGCGCCCCCTCCCTTCTGCGCCCCACCGAAAGGATGTTCGACTGACTCTCTCACGCAACGCCAAGACTCAATCCCCGTCTCCGCTTCCTCAAGTACGGCCCGGGCCAGTACTTCAAGCCGCACTGCGACGGCCTGCAAGCCCATGCTGCCGCCGCCGACGGCTCCGAGCCGCCGCTCAAGAGCTTCCTGACGATCCACCTGTACCTGAACGGCGGCGACGGGCTCGCGGGCGGCGCCACGCGCTTCCACACTCCCAACAAGAAGCGCTGGCTCGACGTCGAGCCCAGGGCCGGCCGCGTGCTCGTCTTCCAGCAGCGCATGCTCGTCCACAGCGGCGAGGAGGTCACCGCCGGCACCAAGTTCACCATGCGCACCGACTGCATGTTCGAGAAGGTCGTCGTCACCCGCGAGCAGCAGAGGCTGGCGGCGCTGGAGAAGTAGGAGGATACCCCTGGGGAGTGTATGTACGTGTACAGTAGCGATAGCCTTCCTTACCCCGCTCGTGGTGAAGGTCGTGGGTGCCGCAGCATCTCGAAACCACCATCCAGCCACCATATGCGTAGTGCCTCGTGCCGCCCCGAAAGCGTGCTCCGAGCCAGTTGGCTCTCGAGTGGGCGACCTGGTCGTGCTCGAGATGAAGTTGCACCCCGCAGTGGGAGACGGCAGTTCATCTATCCTTCGCCAAGATATCCAGCGTTGATAGTTACCACGTCCCATCCGCCTTCTGCTGGTCCGAGTGACGATGGATCTTTTGGTCTTCCGTGCGTGCCGGTCCCGCACTGGTGGGTCCTCCGGTTCCACCAAACCGGCATAGTAGGTGCGTATATAGTATTCGAGATGAAGTGTCTCGGTCGGATGGTGTGTAGTCCGGACCCTCGGGCGTCGGAATACCAAACGTATGCCATCTGGTAGAGCTGCTGTCGAACGTGCTTCGATACACACGTGTAATTCCGCCATGGGTTCGGTTCGCATTGCTACCGGACAGCCGGGTGGTGCTGGACGTATGTACGTGCTTCCTTTCCCCTTGCCGCCGTATCACTCGTACACAACTCCGTTCGCCGGTGATCCACCCGACAGCCTGCTTCGGATCTGTTCAGCTTCGACCGGCGGCGATGCACATCGACCATCTAAGTACATACCATCTGTCACCATCCACCGCACCGGCCGTCCAACGTCCTCCGCACAAACGTCCGGCAGTGGGCAGTAAGTAGGGTTCCGGTCGGGCTGTATGTGGGAGTGAGCGGGCGACTGTGATATAGGGACGTTCGGTCAACATCGGAGTCGGATGACATCGGTTAAGTTAGGTATTTCGCAAATCTTTCCCGGCGAACAATCCGCACCGGCGTCTGGTCGGTAAAAAGAGAAGAAAGATAGAAAGGTGAAGGATAAAGTCTTGATCAATAGATTCACAGCAGAATAATTTTAAGGGGTTCGCTCGATATCCGGGTCCGGTACTGTGGCAGTTGATACTGTCTAATCCTTCTCCTCGGGCGAACCACCCTCTCTAAATACATTTTGAACACAGTACAATCACAGCACGCCCCAAAGAATAATCCCCCTAGAAACAGTTCATTTTCGTGAGAGAACCCAAACATCGTCACCAAGACCTTGTAAGCCGTTGGGGAAACCGTATGCACTGTTGAGCGATCCTTGATCACACTCAAGCGTCGTCATGAACCTGAAGCGCAGTCATGCATCTCATTTTCTCGGTCAACAAAGTTTTCCTTTCAGCAAGCGGCGTCAGCGTTCCGGAAGGGGGTCCCCCTGGGGTCCCATTCGTTGGCACCGGATCGCAATATGGGCCTGGTCCTCAGGGCGAGTTTTCTCGCCATAACAACTTGTCCGTGACTTGACCAAGGTTTCCACAATGCGGGGAGGGGTCCTTCGAACGCCTCCAGGCCCTTCTGGCCATATTGTACTGACGCGTCTCCGACCCCAAAGATTCCGTTACCTCACGCCACTATGCGGATCTCTGCATCCTTGGCCAGACTCTGAAACTCTCCCACCAAACTCACTTTTTATTCGCTCATCAGCTGGCTCTGCTCGTGGGGTTGTTTGGCCAGTTTGGCTTAGTCTCGGCATTCGTCGGCAGTCCAGGGTGGACGGGGCAGTCCTCCCTCCTGTTGGACGGCGTAGTCCGAGCATCACGTGACAAACTGCGATGTAGTGACTTCATCACGTGACAGTATTAGCTAGCAATGCGCTACATAGAATACATAGAATGGCGCTGGAGTACCTACGTCACGATTCCGTCAGACTTTCACGGCCAGCTATATTACTGCCCATCCCACCTCCCTCTGCGCTAAACAACCGAACCCAGCCTTCACCCCGCTTCTTAGCACACATTCAACAGCCATCGATAGCTTGGGTCGTACTTTCCCACTGCTCCCGCCCGACGGCCAAAACTTCAGAAACAATGTCCGCTACCAAAGGCGGCTCCGCTAAGGTGAGTTGCCTTCGCTCGTTTCGTTCCGTTTTCACCCCCTCTCCTTGATGCCCGTCGTTACCGTCGGTGTTGCGGCTGACGATGAGACCGCGTCGGAGATAAAGCGCGACGCAGCCCGCCGCCACCTCGCCCGTTTCAGCGACGAGGAGAACCCGATGCCGACGAACGAGAAGGAGCAGGACCAGACCGACCTGCAACACGAGATCATGCTCTTGCTGCTCGGTGGCAAGCCGCACAAGGCGCCGCTCCACATGCCGCGGCGCATACACGACATTGCCGCCGGCACCGGCAGCTGGGCCGTCGCCATGGCCGACCGCTATCCGATGGCGGAGGTCATCGGCGTCGACCTGCATCCGATCCGGCCCTCGTGGTAAGCTCTTCCGCCGAGCGGGGGGGGGGGGGGGGGGGGGGGGGGGGGGGTGGCATAGCCG
>Ga0307512_10003041_pt1 | contig 20117 bp, 24 predicted proteins | sample 14_EM_MG_FD_200267 | JGI IMG/M metagenome (GOLD analysis project Ga0307512, IMG submission 200267) | Populus trichocarpa ectomycorrhiza microbial communities from riparian zone in the Pacific Northwest, United States - 14_EM | ecosystem: Host-associated > Plants > Roots > Unclassified | place... | reverse complement strand
CGTCAATTCCATACCAATGCTTTCGGGAATACCGGACTCTCACCTCTGCGACTGACTCAATTCGGACAAGCCTGTACACCGAGCCGTTTGAAAACCTCCCATGCCAACTCAAACCATTCGCCATCTCTTGTACTCCCCGCAACCCGTCATCCAAGAGTAGGCATTGGATCCCTGACTTTTGCATATTCATGTTACACAGATGATCGTATTCCAGAGTATCCCTGTGGCTCGTTATCTCCTCCCAATCCGCACCAGGATCTAATCCGTATAGTTCCGCAAGTTGTCGGGTTGCGCGATATCCTGGCAGGGAATGGACTGCATCCTTAATCGCGTCTGATTGCGCCTCCGAGATCACCCCTTCAAAAGGAAGACTCTGGCGAAGCTCTTGCTTGAGTAATGGGTGAGCGTGGTTGTCGATTGTAGGATAGTTGAACACAAAATCTCTCAGACTCATCGACGCCATCTCTTGCGGCCAGTGGTGGGTTCTTCACACGACCAACGTCACATGTCACATTCAGACTCGGCAATGCCCGTTCAAACTCTCCCAAGTGCGGCTAAGGAATCCCTGCTCCCCACACACGATGACTCTTCACGCCGATACTATTAGGGCCATTCTCAACAACTGGGATGCGCCAAAGTATGACGGGTCGCAAGACGTGCGCCAGTGGCTAAGGGCAATTGAGAGACTCTGCAAGATCTATGGCATTCCACCGGCCCAAATTACTGAGATGGCTGTCAAGTGTACAGCCGGGGAAGCAAACCCGATCCTGACAGCCATGCTCCAGGCCAAGGTCGCTGAAGCGGGTGTGTGGTTGTGGGTGGATTTCAAGGAATGCGTAATCCAGATTGAGGGTGAGCGCAGTCAACCATCCCAGCCACGATTTTTGGTTGTACTGACCAACCGTGATAGATAACTACAGGCAGAATATGAGAGGTTAGTACCTTATATCCAATAGCCCAGAACAACTGTGCTTATATCATTTCACAGATGCTCCGCAGAACGCCAAGGACGAAGACTTCCGCTCTCAGCACCCATATGCGGCAGCGGCACTGTCTGTTACCATGATTGGAATTGGTACAGCAGTAGTTTTACCTGCAGCAACGGTTTTAATATTAGGAGTGATTGGATTTGGTCCAGGCGGAGTGGCAGCTGGTCAGTATTTTCCTTATTACTTAAAAATCCTCCCCCTCCTCGTCACATACTAACATCACCATGTAGGGAGTATCGCAGCCGGCCTGCAATCGGTGTTATATGGGGGTGCAACTGGAGGGTTATTTGCTGTCTGCCAGTCCCTCGGCGCAACAATGGTGGCACCTTCGCTCTTCGCAACGTTTGCGGGGGTTGGAACGGCTGCGGCTGGGACGTGGCTCGGCTCTACCACCAGCACTAAAGAGGACCCCCCTACTGCAGAGTCCTAAAACGAGTTCACCCCTGAGCGCTGAGCTTCGAAGTCTATATACATTAATTTCTGAGACCCATTGTGATGTACGGTGTGATATGAAGGATGCCACAGTTTCTTGAAGAGGTGTTTGTAATCGACCAGATGAACTGTCGCTTAGGCTGACGACCAAAAGGGAGAGTTCAGGAGATGCCTGTCAAGAAACGAAGTGCAGAGGATCGTGCGAAGGACTTGAGGCCGAACAGGCGGGCCCTTGGGAGGAACCGACGTTCGGACGAGTTTGAGATTGAATATTGATCCGTTGATCGGGACCGAGCCCCGGAATTGCACCCACTGTCATGTCGCTCTTTGACTCTGTACCACTACCATTCGCCTCCCTCTCCTCATTTTTGGCTGTTACGGGATGGCTACCGCGGCAACATTTAGTGGGTCTTTCTGTAATCTTCAGACAAAGATTCGGGATCAATAATCCATACAGATCCCCTCACGATGCAATACCCAACCGCCGTGCAGACCTCCCTATCTGCGAACGCGATATTCGCCCGTTTTGACCCCTCAGGGAGGCTTATAGCTACTGCTCAACATCAGGGATCCGCGTTGATCTGGGACATGGACTCAAAAAACGCGATCAGATGGTTGGAAGGACATGTGAAGCCTCTCACGAGCATGGAGTGAGTACTTGATCTGAAGGTTCTTGAGACGCGACTGAGACAGATGTCTCACGCCAAAGCTGGTCTCGGAACTCTAAATACCTCCTGACAACGTCGAAGGATTGGAACGCTATCATCTGGGATATCGAAACTGCCGCAGAGGTCGATCCGTGTCAACGGAAGCGAACGATTAGATTTGACGCGCCCATAGTTTCGGGTTCATTTCATCCTAAGAACTGGTTGGTTAAACCTTTGGTTGGTTTCCATTTCAGAGAGCTAAATGGTTATCAGCAAGATCCTTCTGATACTGTTGAGCACCGGGGAGGCATTTATTGTCGATCTTCGAAAGGGGCATGCGGGGAGGTTTGAATTATACGACCAGCACGAGGGGGATGACCAGCGGTGTGTGCTTACGCCGGTATGAGGTCGTCCTGCTGACATGGCGAACCATGGTAGTCCTGCAGCGTTCACTGTGGTCCGCTTTGATCCCACAGGCAGATACGTCTTCGTCGGAACATCAAACGGGTCCATCCTGGTCTTTCATAGCAGGACTAAAACTGTTGGTAGTGCCTGCCTGTTAGCTCTCCCCTTTCTGATTCTCTTTAGCTCCTTGCACGCCACAAGGTTACCGGAGCCGGCATTATGCGGGGATTCGCGTTTACCAAAGGAGGGCGTCGTTTGACAACCAACTCCTCGGACCGTGTCCTTAGACTCTTCTATCTCCCGGCTTATCCGTCGCCTCCGGCACCTTCGACTACACCTCTCCCTTCACAACCTTCTACACCAAACCCTCAGATCGTAAATCAGACACTACCAGAACCACAAGTTCTAGAACAAGAACTCGAACCCGTCCATAGGTTTCATGATCCAATCACCAAAACTGCATGGCACACTATGTCATACAGTCCTGATGGGGATTGGTTGGCTGGAGGTGCCGCTGATCCAGCAAATCACAAAATATACATATGGGATATCCAGCATAATGGTCAGTTCACAACTACACTAGACGGAGGTCGCGAACCTCTGGTCCACGTGGATGTACGTCCTCTCCTCCCTTCCCTACTGAGTTCACTGACGCCTTCCGCCCAGTGGCATCCAAGTAAGCCGATGATCGCATCTACAACGAGTCAGGGGACTGTATTGGTGTGGCATTACCCCACTCCCGAGAGATGGGGCGCGTTTGCGGGTGGATTCGAAGAGGTTGATGAAAACGTTGTTTACGAAGAACACGAGGACGAATTTGATATTGTGAGTCATCACGAGGAGTTCTGCAGGGTCGAGGCTGATTGCTTACTTAAGGAGGATGAAAGCGAATTGGAAAGGAGGAAGAAGATAGAGGAAGAGCAATTCGTTGATATTGATACCCTGGACGACCTACCCATTTCAACGTCAACTGGCGGTACTGCGCCAGCCCCACCTCATCAACTCCACGCTAGGTTGCAGGTGCTGTCGAACTCGAGGCCAAACTCAAGGCTGGGGACTCCCGCCCCTACACCTAGCACGCCGAACGGACTGGCTCTGGGAGGTGGGGGTGTGGTGGGCACCCCAGGTGCAAACGGAGAGGTAGACGAAGATGTCGCCTGGGCATTGGATGAGCCAGATGACGATCTGTCGGGCTGGACCCTGAAGGTTGTGATCGAGGCCACACCAGAGTACTGAGCAAGGTATTGATTTCGGGTCATGTACGATAATGGTCTGCGAGAATAGATCAGCGGATCAGCCGATCGCTTCTGGTAAACGTTTTACCAAGCGAGATGGCCGACTAGGGTCGGCAAGTCGGGCTTTTCTCCAACCGTTTCCATCCCCCATGGACACATGTACTTACCCTGGTAAGGGTCTGTCGCTTTCGCAGCTCGTCTTTGCCCTGAACGAGGAGCTAAAGCACGCGGCGTACTCTCCATTGTACGTTGCAAAAGATCATTATGGACTCGCGAGGTCTTAAGGGCGATACGCTGATTTCCTCTACCTGCAGCTTCACTTTCGACGATGTCTCTCAACTCGACCGGGACGTTTCGGCCACACTGGCGAATATCCGCGAGTGGAGGAACTCTTTCATTCGCATAAACCGTGTTCCGTTGGATATCCTTTCCCTCATTCCCACCCATCTCCCTTCTCAGAAGGACCGTTTACGCGCCAGTTTTGTGTGCCGTCACTGGCGCAGAACCTTCCTTCAACATGCCCCGCTATGGTCCCAGTTAATCCTCTCGAAGGGCGTGGTCTACACGAAAACTCTCCTCGAACGCGCAAAAGGGACCGCGCTAGATGTAATCACCAAGAGCTATGGTCCCCCTGGCGCCGTTATTCTGCTTCCTCCCCACAACCAACAAATCAGGTACCTCGAGTTCGAATGGGGGTTCTGGACGGACATTCAAAGGTTCTCGGAAGTCAATTCAGGTCCGCTCCCGCTCCTCCGCACCCTCAAAATCAGTGCAGCCAACCAAATTAACTTTGACGACGAGCCTGACGTGATGACCCCTCCCACACTCCCCCTCTTCACCAGCGCCGTCAACTTGAAGGAGTTTGTTTTGCACTCGGAGAGGTTTCCATTCCTGAACCACTTCGTTTTTCCAAACCTCACTGCATTCGAATTATCGGCGATGCCAGGAAGGGAGAGATTCCGCGCTTCAGAGCTACTCAACTTCTTGGAAGCTTCACCCATGCTGCGAACGGCACAGATGAAGATCATTGCGGACCTAGTGCTTGGAGACGTCCCTCGGGAAAGGGTTGTCGTGCTTCCCAGTGTCAAGACTTTCGCCCTGGTGGTGAACGACGGCGGGCCCGGTTTCACAATCGCAACTCACATATCGTGTCCTTCCGCGAAGCGCACATCACTTATCCACGAGAAAGTCGCCAACGACACGATTCCCACAACAATATTCCCCACTTCCATTTCATGGAACACGATCGTTGGCCAGTATACGAGAAGCCCGGTCGAGAGCGTCGCGCTCAAATTAGAAAGGGACCGTGACCCTGTTTTTACAGGTTCTCTCATCTTCCGGTCCCCCGACGCGACTCTCCTTCAATTGGGTTTCGGAGTTGCCGCAAGCGATGACGACGAGGAGTTCCAGATGTCCCGCGACGAACTACACGACGAAGCCTCTTCACAGGCTTATAGGACCATCCGAGATCACCCATCGTTGGCCAAAGTCAAGTGCCTTCACATCCACCACAGGATCCGTTTTAATCCCGAAGAGCGCGTACCCGTCACGAACGAAGTTGGACGACTGTTCAGGTCCTTGGGCACTCTGGACGAGTTCACCATGTACGGCTGCGATCTTCACTCATACGTAACTCCCTCCTTCGATCGCTCGAATGGCAACGAGCTAGAGCAACCGTTCGTGTTCCCCGCGACTAAGGAGCTCAGGATCTCGCACCCCATATTCCCATATGATGGGGAGGAATGTGCGGTAATTATCGCGGAACTCGCAAAGTCGCAGCACGTGCTGGGGATACCCTTCGAACGTGTGACGGTGTGCATGGAAAGGCTTCCAAAGTCGATGGCGGAGATGTTGAAGCCATGGGTCGGTAGAGTGGATTGCTATGACGAGTTGTGTATGGAAGATAATGTGTAATCCGTATAGCGCACGCCCGTGCGGCCGCATCGGTGGGTTATTAGAGTCCGATTATGAACATGTACACAGAGTTACAAATTACACTAGTATGCATTATTGATCGTTCCTAAAACCAGTCCCTGAACCTTGCTCCATCCATCGTGCCGCGCTCCAGTGAAAATCTCCTTCAGCATCGGGAAGACATTCAGGAGCCCCTTCGCGACCAACTCTAGCGAACTGGATGATAATACAAGAGGGGTAGAACCGACATCCAACGATTCAAGACCACATCTTCCGCGCGATCGTAGGTCCCGCACCTCCGGATCTTCCGTCCCAAGTAAGGTTTCTACATCCCGAAGGATATCTCCCGTGTTGATGTGGGTCTGCAGGTAAGATAAGTCACTGCAATGGACAGAGAGTGACATAAAGCTTCTGAGGGTTGTCTTGCATGTATTCCGCCCACATAGAACCGAACCAAGTAGAAGATCGGTTAAGCGCGGCAGGGCAATAGCGAGATGCGTGATGTCGCGGTCTGTCAAGTTGAATGCGCACGTTCCATTCCACGGGGAAACGCATAACCCGCGAATATTCAGAGTCGTCAGGTGGGTGAAAGTTAGAACTTGGTTGATGGTGGCGGGTCCTAATCCTTCCCGAGCAGAGAGAATTAAGGTTTGGAGAGTGGAATGTGGGGTCTTAGACCCGCTTATCATGGTGGTGGGTGAAATGTTGTTGTGTTCGCTGTTGAGGAGGGAGAGCCACTGCGATTGAAAGGCCCCGGATAAATGGAGAGTTTGAAGAAATGGTAGAATAACCATCGGCTCGGGAACGTTTGGAGGCGGTTGGCTGTGGATCTTTAGCTGTCGTAAGCCAGGGAGTGTCATGACGTGAAGAATGGCCGGTTCAGAGAGTGGGATTACAGGAGTTAGAGAGGTCAACGCCGGTCCGCATCGTAGAACCAGGGAAGAGATTTGTAGTCGTACGTGAGGGGTCAGCGACAAAGGATCATCGACCGAAGGCAGACGAAGCTTGGTCAACGTCGAACCATCTAGTCTGGGTACGATCTCAGCCAGGACCTGGCTTGCGATCCCTGCGTATGGGTCCCAATCGCGATAACTGGAGGGGATGGAAACAGAAAGCGATCGAATGCCAGGGGGAACGAAGAGGGGGAGGAATCGGAGGGCTGGAGCGGTGCTCAACCAATCCAAGCTCTGGACATTTGGACACAGTGGGACGTCGGGCGAGTAAAGCTGAAGTGCCTCGAGATCTCCCCATGCAACACAACGCGCGGCGTTCGTTGTAAATACCCTTATCCAGGATGCGTACCGCAGTAGCCTCTCGCGTTCCATTGGCGTCGGGTAGCGCATTATTATCTAGAAAACCGTTTCCAGGTGAGTGTCACAACTCTGGATTCGAGCAAGGAAGATGTGGATGCGGACAATTGGGCCATTTCTGACACTCCTGCATGTGGGTTCCCAAAGTGCTAACGGAAGGAGGTGGGCTAGGGTTCCCAAATTCTGTCTCTCCCAGACCATGCTGAGGGCGGGTTCCTCGAAAGCTTTGCAACAGCAAGCCAAACTGATCACAGTTTTCTGCTTGTCCATCCTCACGATCCAGGAGACTATGTGTCGGAGGATCTCGTCGATGTCGAAGATTCTATGGTGCATGTGTGGAGAACGTTAACGATAAGAGTCGTGGGCGCGGTTCGCGCACTAGTATGGCAGAGATTACGCCATGCAAAGTCAGCGCTTGAGGCCCACCCCAGGCGGGTCCTTGGAATCTTGGGAAAGTACTACACAAGGTGAGCGTGCGTTGTGGGTAAATACCAATAGTACTGGTGGGGTGCTAATGTAGCGAATATGGACTATAATTTTTCGGGGACATGGACCGAGAGTTGTGGCGCCTTCATGTTTCCAACGTAGTCCTTCGCGAACCAGTGCGTCAGCACGTGCAACCGCGGTATCAGACCTTCGACTCACCCTGATCCATTTTTCCCTCTGCTCTGGGACGTGATTGAAAATAATGTAGCGCTTGTCGTTCTGGAAGACGGTGAGTTACCACTGGGTTAGAACGCCAGGACAGATCCCCATACCTTGAGAACCTTAACGATCTCCTTCACATCGACCGCCTTCGCCAGCTTCTTCATATCCACTCTATCTCCATCCTCATTCTCCTCCTCACCAATATCATCGTTCTGAATGGAGCTATCCACACCTGCTCCGCCGATCTTGCCCAACCGTCCCCAAAACTCAACAAAAGCGTTCTCTCCCAGCATCCCGTCGAACGCCTTTCGAGCTTCTGTGTTCCTTTCCCGTTGCCATCTCTCGAACTCGTGTTCGATGTCGCGTCTGTTGAAGCCAAGTTTCGTCGCGGGCAGTGAGGAAAGTAATAGGTCTACGGGAAGCGTGGAGAATGTGGTGGCAAGGGTTGGGGTGTGTGATTCGAATAAGGTGTGGAGGCTTTGGATATGCTTATGGCGTAGCTCCCCGACGTGGCCGTGGAAAATGTGAAGTTTGTGGTTCAGAGGTAGCGTAGACCTCGTGAACCTCGGATCTGTTTCAAGCTGTGGGAGAACAGAATCCCAAGTAACCTGAGAGTTGCACGGATTTAGCACACGGTTCCACTGCGGCGTTCAACTTACCTGTGGGTCACGAACTGCATCCGTAAGCAGAGTTCTGGAAAAGTTAGAGCAAACGATGTTTAGCGCCAACGAATATGCACCTCCAAGGTAAGATTAACTAGGCGCACCGGAAGTCCCGCTCATCCTCTTCTTTGTTTAATCCCGCCCTTGAGCGTCCGATTTGTGCTTCGACTTTGGACAGGTCGGCTTTGACCTTTTGCTCTCGCTCTCTCAAAGCACGCTCCCTCTTTTCCTTCTTCTTTCGTTCCCCCTCTTCGGGGTCTTCTTCTGCCTTCTTCTCGGGAGAGTGGGAGGTCGAAGCGGAAGGCCGCGAAGTGGAGGAACCACCAGCGTTAGCTTTCAGGAAGGCGTCAAAGAGTTCCTCGCGGAGAGAGGAGGAGCCAACGGCTTCATAGCGAGGATCCAAAGAGATCTTACGCTTGAAGTCTTTCCAAGCCGACTTCTCGTTGGCGTTTTTTTCGCGCAAAAGCGCAAAGAAGTCCTTCTCTGCTCTCTGGGCAGCAGCTCGCTTCTCTGGGAGCAAAAAAGTGGTCAGTGACAACCAAAGTCGTGGAATAAGATAGACAAACTTTCGCCCAATTCCTTCAAGAAATCTCTAAAACGCTTCTCCCTCTCCTTTTCATCCCGACCCCAACCGTAGAACCGTCGGTCCTTCTTCCACTGTCGACGGAAGTCAGTCCAACTCGTACGAGTACTCCTCACTTCCTCGTTCAACAGTTTCTCAAACTCCTCTTTAGGATCCTCTTTCTCCTTAGCGACTTTGGATTGCCGTAGCTCACGAGCTCGTTCGCGACAGTAATCGTCGAAGACTTCGCGTCGTGCGGAGACAGAAGAAAGGAGCACGTAACGAGGGTCTGAGATAAATAAAGGCAGGGATTTATCCCAGGGATGAAGCGGATTGATATCCTTCTCCCTCAAGAGCGTCTAAAACCTGTAAGCAAGGAATAAGAGGAACAAGGGGGCGGCCGACGCACCTTGAAAAGTGCCTTTGCTTCCTCTGGTGCTAGGTCGACCTTGGCAGGCATATTCAACTGTTGTGTTTTGTACTCCTCCTTTAGTGTCTCCTCATCCTTTATACGTTTCTGTTCAGCCTCTTCCTCTTCCTTCTTCTGTCTCTCGTGTTCCTCCGCCTCGGCAGCAAGCTGAGCAGCGGCCTCCTTTTGCCACTCTTCCTCTTCTTCGTCATCGTCGTCGCTAGTGTCTTCGTCCTCGTCACCCATCTCCTCATCCTCTGGCTCGTCGTCGACGCGAGCCTTCTTGGAGATAACGACCTCGTCAACGGGAACGGGATCCTGAGCCTTTCGTTTCGCGGTCTCCTTCGCGATCTGGGCTTTCACCCGTTCTGTTTCGACCCTCATAGCCTCCTCCTCCTGCTCCAGAATTAACCTCTCAGCCGCATCCTGTTCTTCCTCCTCCAAGGCTTCTACAGCTTCTTTGATCTCGTCCGGGACAACCCACACGCTTCGCTTCTCGATTTTATGCGAATAGAACGTGTTACCTTGGGTGGTCTTCACGCGGATCCAGTCGGTTCCTGGGATGGGCGTTTTGACCAGAGGCTTGTCCTTGGCGGGTTTGGAGGTAGGGGCAGGGGTAGCGGCAGCGGGGTTCATCGCAGGAAATGCGGGGAGCGGTCTGACATATGTGGATTCGCTCGTGTAGATGTTAAAGTAGTATGGTTGACCCCCTGGTCCTGTTGTCCAAGGCGTTTGCGGAACGAACGGTAGAGCACGAATTGAGACTCACCGACGTGTTCTGTCCACCCCGGAGGCAGTGGTGGTGGCCCTATTGGAACCTGACCAGGGATAGGTGCAGCCATTATGGTGGTCGATTGGAAAGAGCTCGGGGAGACAAATGCATTCTGTTACCGTGATCGGCGCAAGCGCCTTGAAGTTAAACATGTCTCACACCTCCACTCTACATTCGTTTATTCCTCCCAGTCCATTTGACCTGCGTTCCCCCTGCCCTGCCTTGAATGCACTTGCAAATCATGGATACATGTATGCGGTGATTTCTTTAATCCAATCAGTCAAACTCCGAAATAAACTTGTGCCAGTAATCGTGACGGCAGGAGTCTCACTGTACAAGCCCTCGTTGAGGCAATCCAACGTGTATATAATCTCACAAAACCGTCGGCTTATCTCTTGGTTCTCGCCGGCGTTTTTCTCTGCGGAAACGGTCGAACTGTCGACCTTGATCGTCTCGCCAGACACAACGTTATCGAACACGACGCGTCGTTATCCCGCCAGGATGCCCAACCGTCAGATCACTATTCTCCCATCCCTGCAGATCCTAATCTCATCGATCAGCTTATGGGCGTGTCTCCTGGTACCTTTCTGGGGTTAGAGGATCTTGCTGTGGCTCGTGTTATCAGGGAATACCAGGCTGTCGGTGGACCGCTCAGTTCTTTTCATGCCGAGATCGCCCGGGCAGAGTCTGGGTTAATACTTCAAGTCTTTGGAGGCGAGAATCACGAGGTTGACAAGGATATCTTGCGCGCTTGGCTCGTAGATGGTCGTCTCCCCGACTACTGGGAGCCCCCCAGGAGAAGGATTGGGATCCGTACGACGTGGTCCATAGGAAGGCGCATCGCGGATGTTATGAACTCTATTCGGAACCGTTTGGATTTCTTGCCTCAGGTCGCTACGCGTTCTTTTCACTCGCGCTGAGCTCGCTGTGTTCGTCTTTTAGATAGCTCGTTTATTCATTCGCGACTTTTTGGCCCGACACCCTAAGCACATGCGATCTTAGTTGCTGGGCTCATACCTATCTCGCATCTCGCCTCCTTGGCAGAGAGTTGCGACTTTTGGCTTTCTGGTTTATGCTATGACCCGATACGTTCGATCGTTTGCTGAACCCGCGAGGTCGAGATCCGGTTTCCCTATGTTCGTCACCTCGCATCGTCAGTGGAGCAGAATTGTCGCCATTGAATTGGTGTGAACACCGCAATGGCGAACAACTCCGGGACTTTGGACGTGGTCCGGTAGCTGGAGAAGTGGACTGTAGCCCAACCTTGAGGGTTAGGGCGTGAGATGACTTTGGACGACCCCGATGGGGCCTCAGCTGAAGGAGAGGAATGGCTCTAGGAAGGCGGTGGACGCTTTCGCGGTTTTTGGATGGTGTATGTCGACAGGGATAGATGCGAGGTCTTCCGTGGTCATGGAAGGACACACAGGGGTTTTCCGGAAGTTACGCGACTATAGACGAGAGTTGGTTGATCAATATGATATTCAATGGTCGTGATTTGCATTCAAGGCAACCATCGTCACCTTACCAGGGGAGTTTTTCGTTCCAGTTCTGTACGACTCGTTGGAAGTCAGTGTATTAATTATCCAGACGGAGCACTCTAAGAACACCACCCCAAGTGGCCAGACCAGGCAGTCTTAAGCAAAAACTACTGAGGATAAAATTACCGTTCCCGCCTGATATGACGAGCAGCCGTGGGAATATGGTGATGAAGTTGTTTGGTGAACAAGCGGCGACTGCGTAAGTCCCTGGAAAGCTGTCGTTGCAAACAGCTCCGGCCTAGTCCTAGTGACCACAATCGGTAACGTTGATAACCACTGGAGAAGAAGAAAAAAGAACGGGATCTCAATGTCGTATCCGAGGGAGCGAATCGGACGGGAGATACGACGTGATACATCTCCGAATGCAATCTCGATGTCATAAGTCTCGCCGAAAAGTATGGTCGGACACCATGGTGATGGGACATCGGGAAAACGTTGTGAATGTGTTTCGGGTAATTTTTGTTGTCGGTGGTCTACTAGGTTCTATGGATTCGCACTGGGGTTCCTGTGCAGATTCCTTGTCCTCACCCTCTATCCTTGATCGATGTCAAGATGGGGCCCAGCACCGACGTGACCGATAATTATCGCCCTCGTGCGCTGATCTTGTCATCGATTCTATAGTAATTGAACCATGAATGAGCGAGTCTCGTAGAACGACAGGCTAGGAAGTTATATGTGAAATCATCTCCGGGTCCGTTCCCTTCTTCTGGTCCTGCAGGAGACCCTCGAGAGGTGTTATACCATACTCTGGTTTCGCGCGTTGAACGAGCTCATCGAGTGGGATGTCATTGTGACCATCTGACCATCTGTGCTGAGTCAGGTTTCTAATGGATCGTCCGTCAGCCGAGTGGAGAGAACCGCCGAGGGCACCGGGGCGGGCTCGTATTTCATGGTGCTGAAGTGCCCCATACTCCACGCCCCGTCAAGTCCACCTCTAATATCTGCGGCCTTCTTGCGCGAAAGCACACCACGGGTTGATCAGGGTGGGGATCAAACTGGTCGTTATCAACGTCAGCTAGCCACGCATCATGCCAAAAGTTCTAGGAAAATTCACGCTACATGGAGGCTTTCAGATGCCATGAGTTAGTGAGATTCCACAAGTCAGACGGGGGTGTACGCACATGACTGGGAATTGACTGATCGTAATCTAAAAGCGAATGGGTTAGGAGTATGAAGATAGGGAGAGAACGGTGACGTACATCGGCGAGCGATAGAAAAAATAGCACGAGTATTTGTAGACCCATTACCATGATATAATACACCGTTGCATCTGCCACGATGGTCCTTACTAGGGAAGAGAACCGGAAAATCGTGAGGTTGGAATACACGAAGAAGATAATAATACCGAATGTGGAAGCGTCTGACACGACCAGCCGTGAACAACTGGCAGTGGCGACAAGCGAGCCGAATAACTCACCGAATACTGCAGCGATTGCATATGGAGAGATCTCGAGATGAAACGACCCAGTTGCCATGCATATTTGAAATGCCTCGATCAGGACCACCGGTAATACTGTAACTAATGTCTGGTATAAGCGGCGCGCGAGGGGGTACCGTACACAGCGAACGTACGATTTACACGTACTCCCGATATAGTAGAGGGTGGCGGTAATGGCTTTGGCACATGTCAGGGATGACAGGTACAGGGTGATGAACTCGTTTCAGTTCTTGAGGGCATAAGCCCTGTCATAAGCCCTGTCATAAGCCAAATCAGGATTGGTTCTCATCCTGGTGTGCTAGGGACCAACCTTAAAAATACGAAGATGTCCGAGGCGACGATGAAAAACACACTGAGGCTAGAGTCGATCCGAATATTGCGGTTACACCTGGGGTCCATTGTGAGGCTTTGTGCGAGATACTGAACAAATCCTTACTGATCCTGGTGAAATAGGCATCAGTACGTCAGGCTCAAGGGAAAAGTGTGGACACTGACCTTTCGGAACTGTTGATTCGCTGAAATTAAAATCGTGAGCTTGAGACGATGTCGTTGAAAACGACCACCAATAAATTTCGGATACTACCGCATATAAGAGCAACAAATAGCGGTTCTGTGATCGAGCCTTGAGATAAATACCGCCTCAGAAACCAGTGATCGTACGGCGAAGAACAAGTAGGTTACTAAGGCAGCGTGCCGGGACATCGAGACTAAGGTGTACTCACTCCAGCTTTTCTTTTTATTCCAGACGTAAGATATCTTGTGCCGGCTTAAGAGACCTCTAGACGCCGGATAGTGGGTACGATTGACATACCTCGTCGTCAGGGGTAGGAAAAAGTAGTCGTATGCGGTAACAACTCCCACGCACACGGCGATGTACGCAAGACCGGGGCCAGGGTACACCAAAACCAGGGAGGGAAAACCATAATCACTCTGTACACCGTTCTACACCAGGGGAGGCTCAACGACACCAGGATCAAACGCACTTAATTACGCACAACTTATTGACCGCACTTACCAAGGGTGCGAGGGTCTCAGACATCGTGGGTAGGAGCAGCGAAGAAAGGGATTGGAGGGTTTTAAGCTTAGGTACCCACTAGACACTGAGCGCTGAGCACTGAACTAAAAACCTTGCAAAAGTGCCCGGCGGTTGTAATTGGCATTTTGATGAGTGCTACTGAGTCGAGGATTTAAATATTTAGGCCTCACCGGTTACTCCGATCATCAGCTGGGTGATCTCAATCAGCCTCCATCCCTCAGTGGATATATCAGCCAGGAAACAAGGCATCGGTAGCCTAGCACACTCCCTCCCTTTACCCAAAATTTACGAGTTCCTGGTTTGTGTTGGCTTTTCAGCATGACGCCTGGAGGACGACTTATCGTAGTGGTAGAAATAAAATACGTGTTACCCAACGTCAAACGACTCAGACCATTAGTGCTGAGCTGTAGCCAGGTCTGTTGGTGCCAATACCGGCACCTGCACCTGAGGAGCATGTGTGCCGTCGAGATGTTCATATATAGTCAGACAATTGAGCGCCTTAATTTAGGGGGGTCAGGAACTTCTTCTAAGCATGGTAGCTCGCGAACTCGCCCTGCAATACTTCATCCCAACTTGCTGGACGGTGCTCATTGGGATTATGCCCGGGGCCGCAGGTCCCAGGCACAAGCAACGTAGCCACGCAACATCTGTGATGACCCCTCGATGTCTCGATATCATGAGCGGAGAGTGAGCCAATCATGAGTGAGCTCCGTGCCCATCCTTCGCTTGTATGTATAGATCCCCGAAGAGCCAGCGGATACCGACCATGGCCACACGCGTTGTCAGTGCCTCTGCTCGCTGGTGAGGTTCGCCCCTGGTGTTGGACGTACTCTAGATAGGCCGACTTGCAAGTGGGGATTACAATCATTGGGCGCTCCCCTCCTTCCTCCCTTTGTCCATCCCACTTTTCGTCTTTCGGACTTTCCGATACGAGCTGTAGAGCATGTGTGGTGAAGATTTGTAAAGACAACTCCGTCTTACTCCTGTATAGGTGGTTCTTGGAGGATAAACTGTGGATTTTTCCCAAAAATTGCGCGCTGCCCTGCGAGGCCGCGCCGATCGCGCAGAGGTCATGACGAGTCACGTCACGCCTTCCCCTTCCGCTAGCGATTCCAATGTCCATGGAATCTATCAACCGATTCCTCTACGGCCCTACACCAGAACAACGTGTACGGGAATGGCAGTCTAAGCTCCGACAAGAGTCAAGAGTTCTGGACCGTGAAATGAGGCAGGTCGGATGTTCGGACGTCCGTGGTTTGTACCCGCAGTTAACCTCGAGGATCCACAGCTGGATGTCGCCACGAAAAAAGCCCAACAACAAGTGAAACAGCTAGCCACCAAGGGAGATGTTAAGAACGCCAGGGTTCTTGCGCGCGAGGTTGTACGAAGTCACAAGCAGAAGGATCGTCTATCCGTTAGTAAAGCGAGGCTGGGGTCAATCAGCCACCAGTTACAGCAGCAACTTGGTGCGGTGCTCCGGATATTCGCGAGCTACTTGGGTACTCATGCATGAGAAACAGCGATGGTCAAGGTTACAGGATCTCTGCAGAAGTCGACCGAGATCATGAAACTCTCGAATTCGCTCATCAAGCTCCCGCAGATCAGTGAGGTCATGCGGAACGTGAGCATGGAAATGACAAAGGTGAGTAGTCTGCGGGCTTCGCGAACCGGGCATGAATTGACCTTTGTTACCAGGCTGGTATCATAGATGGGATGATGGAGGACATGCTCGACAATGAGGAAGACGAAGAAATCGAGCAAGAGGCTGATGCGGAGGTTGATAAGATCTTGTTTGACCTCACCGATGGCAAACTTGGACAGGCTGGAACTGTGGGAACCAAACTACCAGTATGTTCTTTGTCTTTCTGGTTTGGTCTCCGCTTATGTCCTTATGCACAGTCCGCGCAGGAGCAGTTGGAGGACGAGGAGACGGAACGTGCGATGGAACAGTACCGTCAGCAGTTGAATGGTATACTTAGTTCGTGATTTTATGTCTCTAGATTTTTGTGTACTGTACCCGGTAATTCTGTGCATCCACGCCTCGTCCGTGCTGTCTCGCCTGCCTGCCCGCCGGGGGGATACCTGATATCCTTGCAGCCGGAATCCAGGTCCTAATGATTGGCGGAAGTCGTCACGTGGTCTAACTGGTCCTTCCGCTCATCGCCGACTTTTCAAATCTTCACTTTTCTCCATACCATGTTAAGTTCCAGGTATCTCTCCGGCGCTGCCCAAAATACCCTGAGGCGTTCTCAGGTACGCACTCGGGTAGGAAATGCTTGCGCCCACACTGACTATCAGTGTAGGCACTCAGAAGTTACGCAACTGCCAGCCCGACTGCCACCTTCTCTGGACAGAAGGGTAGCAACGTAGGAAATTTCCATACTCGCGTTGGAGTCAAGTACTGACGACCTCTCAGGGCAAATACACCGTCACGCTTATTCCCGGAGATGGTAGACGACTTATCTCTTCCGCTACGCGTCACGATATACTGAGGTCACACGCTCGCAGGTATTGGTCCAGAAATCAGCGAGTCCATAAGGGATATTTACACCGCTGCCAAAGTATGCGCCTTCGAATGCGCATTTTTATCATCTGACAACATCCCGTTAGGTCCCAATCCAATGGGAGGAGGTTGACGTTACACCCGTCCTGAAGGGAGGCAAGACGGTCATTCCCGATGCCGCCGTCAACTCTATCAAGAAAAATACTGTGGCCCTCAAAGGTATGTACACGTGTTAGGCGCTCTTGAGATTATTTCTGATGTTATACCCGAAGGTCCTTTGGCTACACCGAGTGAGTCCCATCCGTGGCCTTAAAGCTCGTATGCTGATCGTTGTGAGGCAGTCGGAAAGGGTCACGTTTCTCTCAACTTGACCCTTCGAAGGACTTTCAACCTTTTCGCCAACGTTCGCCCATGCGTTTCTATTCCCGGGTATAAGACACCATACGACGACGTTAACACCGTTCTCATTCGTGAAAATACGGAAGGAGAATATTCTGGCATTGAGCACGAGGTTAGCGCCAGCGGGTTTCTTGATGTGTACGGTACTTCTGACATTCGTTCTAGGTTGTTGACGGTGTCGTCCAATCAATCAAGTTGATTACCTGGGACGCTTCAGAGCGGGTAGCGCGCTACGCCTTCAGCTATGCCCAAGCTCATGGCAGGAAGCGCGTTACTGCCGTGCACAAGGCGAATATTATGTAGGTATTCGGTTCAGTTAGCAAGCGACCGCTCTCACCAGGTCCCACAGGAAAATGTCTGACGGAATGTTCCTGTCCGCCTGCCGTCAAATCGCGAAGGAGTACCCACAGATCACTTATGATGAGGACTTGCTCGATCGAGCCTGCCTTCGGGTCAGTGGCTGTTATATTTTCCGGAGCGATCGAATTTAATCATTCTGCACAATGGTAGATCACCCAAAACCCTGCTCCTTATTCGGACCGGGTTATGGTGATGCCGAACTTGTATGGCGACATTTTGTCAGATATGTGTGCTGGTCTCATTGGCGGCCTGGGGCTGACTCCATCCGGAAACATCGGACGGGTGAGCGCCCATTTCGCCTGTTCTCGAGTTAGACCTCACATCACTTGCAGGACGCCTCAATCTTTGAAGCCGTCCACGGCTCAGCGCCCGATATCGCTGGAAAGGGCTTGGCTAACCCCACCGCTCTCCTCCTCTCCTCCATGATGATGCTCAGGTATGCGATTTTATGATGGCTGTTGTGGCTGCCGAACTGACTTTGTCAAGGCACATGAACCTCAACGATTACGCTGACAAAATCGAGAGAGCTGCTCTTAACGTAAAGTTTTGCCATTATGAACGCAATCGACCTTTTCTGATGACGTATTTTAGACCATTGCTGAGGGCAAGCATGTTACAGGTGACCTCGGTGGAAAGGCTTCGACCAAGGATTATACCCAGGCTATCATTGCCAAGTTAACTGCTTGAGCGTGCTGGGGACTTACATTGTACTCTATTTATGTACACAGTCACTAAGTAGCCTGTATTAGCCCGCCTATAGCTCAGATTATGGTATAGACCGACATTAGACTTGGATACCGTCAGGCTGGCGTGAGAAAATGATGCACGTGTCGCTACACTGCCCAGTTATTCGGTCGAGGGCTTATACACTCACTTCCCCTCCCACCCACATCTTCCGTTCACGATAACCTAACCCCCCTCGCCTCACAAGGCACCACTTCCATTATCCCTCACGCGCCCTACAGGGCAAGCCAACGTTCTTCTACGCAAACCTTCCATCTCGTCTGTACACACTCTTTGATTACCCGGCCTCCGCGTACTGATATAGATGACTGTCGATTCCGTACTCCAGTTCATTGTACTCCAACGCATCGGAAAAGTCAAAAGCCAAAAACACTCAGGAAAACGTTTAACAGCCCGCAAAAAAGAACTGGAAACAAGTAACACATCACGAACGAAATGACAGACCAGGTCGCGGTGCAACAGCCTCCTTCTCAGTCGAAGGAGGAAAAGAAGCCTGCCACGTCTAACACCTTTAACCAGAACTCCAACAAGGGGAGTCAAAAGAAGAACCCAAACAGGTCGAACAACCCCGGTCAAGGACGAAGAAAGCCATCGTCCGCCGCCAACGAATCTGGATCGGACACCGGTGGCGGACGTAAAGGTAACGACAGCAACAACAGGAAGACTTCAGAAAACCGTGGAAAGCCTCAAGGTGGTCGAAGTGGGAGCCAGAGGAACCGCCTCCAATCCCAAGGCCGCCCAAGTAACTCCAACAATGGCCAATCTGGAAACAGGCAGGCTAGCAAGTCAAACTCTAGCACTCCCGCTCCTGCGACAGGTGCCGAGACTAGTGATGCCTTGTCTTCTCTTCAACGTGTTATCGCTGACCTCAAGACTGCCTCCCCTGCAGTTCAACCTTCCCCTATCCCACCAACGGAGGTCATTTCCTCTCTCCCGGCCAACGCCCCCATCTTCCAGCCGGGCATGCAAGCTTGGCCTGGTCCCACGCAATCTAACGACCAGGCTAGGCATCGCAAGGCTGCCTCAGTTGGTGCTTCTTATACCAACAATGCGATCGGAAATTATGCCCCTAACTTGGGTGTCATGATGGAGGATGCTGAAGATGGTCCCTCTCCCTATGAAGACGGCGAGATTCAGGGTGACACCGGCTTCCGTCAGCAACCACAGAACCACAACCGTCGCTCCCTCTCTCAAAGCTTCACTGCCCCACGATTCGCTGCTCTCGCTCAGCAAGATCACGGCGAGGTATTGGGACCTACGGGTCGTCCCCAGCTGGCTCCCGGCTTCATGTTTGGGGGCGGCGGTACCAGAAGAAGAGGTAGTACGAACGGTCCCATGGGTCCACCGATTAGTGAAGAGGATATCGGGTTCCAGTTCCCCCAACAGCAGGCCCACCCTCTTGATGCTCAGGGTCTTCCCCGACCGGATGATGCCGGAGGCGAGATTACGGGCATCATGGCCGAACAGGTGGATCACTTGCACTGTAATTTGTTATCAAAGGCTGAACTTCTGTATAGATCGCCATTCAAAAGCAGATCGAAGCGTTGCAACACCAACAGCAAGCACTTTATCAGCAGCAGCTCGCTTCTAATCAGATCCTCTCTCTGCAAACCCCGGGACTCGCTCCGAACCGCCCGTCCGCTCACAGGCGTGTTCAGAGCACTGTTCCTGTTGGCCTTGCCGGTGGAAGTAATGTCTTCGGCGCTCAGAACCCGATCAACTCGCTCGGCAACCTCAGCGGACTTGGTATGGGTCTCGACGGTCAGACCGCTGGAATTCCTCGCGGACACGGTCGCAGACACAGTGTAAATGTTCTGAACAAGGCTGTTGGTCAAAGCGTCGGATCTTTCGAGGATGGAGGGTTCGAGCCTTTTGAAGACGGATTCAACCCACCTGGTCAACAGCAGCGTGGTGCGTACTTGCGAAGCTTTCTGTCACAATTCCAGCTCATGTCGTCTAGGTGCAGCCACCTCCATCACACATTCCAGCAACTTTGCACAGGATCTTGCTCAGGCTCAGGCTCAGCTCACTAGTCTACAACAATTCCGTGCTGCCTCTGGTGGTCATCACCACAAGATGCCTTCCTTCAGCTTCCCTAATATGCTTCCGCACAT
>Ga0307512_10003040_pt1 | contig 20122 bp, 14 predicted proteins | sample 14_EM_MG_FD_200267 | JGI IMG/M metagenome (GOLD analysis project Ga0307512, IMG submission 200267) | Populus trichocarpa ectomycorrhiza microbial communities from riparian zone in the Pacific Northwest, United States - 14_EM | ecosystem: Host-associated > Plants > Roots > Unclassified | place... | reverse complement strand
TCCTTGATTACATTGCAAACAGATTGCTTATGAGAATATAGTTAGGTCTCAACTTTAAATCAAAAAGGACAAACGATATTACAACTTTGGTTAAATATGGTACAGGTCATAAACTAACTAATTTCAATTGTTGTCAATAGTAGTATTACATGATATGCTTTTAAGAATTTGTTTGGCTAGCAACAGCTTCCATTAGTAGTGTCATTAATAGATTCATTATTATTATTTGAATACAGTAACTGTCATAAATTCGATTCTACCTTGTAAAATTATTGGTTATATTAAAGTGTATATTATTGTAATGAAATATGCTTGCTATTCATAATCACTGTGATGAATATAGACTTTTCTAAAGCTAATTGTTCACAAATCAGTACATGCCACCAAGTTTCTGTAGGTGTATTCTACATACCCACTTGGTGTATCACTATTTAACTCTTATTGCAAAAGATAGAACTTATAATATATCAAAATTACAACAACCAGATATAGAGAAATATGCCATACAGCTACTGAGCTGCACATTGAATAGAAAGCAATCTATATCATCAAAGATATAATTGTATCACTATTCATATGCTAGATATATAATACTGAAATCTATCTATACTGTAGTTCAATATTTATTTATATATCTTCTTTGGATATGGATATTATAGTTTTTATTGCAACACAACACTCTTAATATGTATTGACTACAGTACTCCAGTTGGGTTACTATTCTGACTGATTCTATTAATTACTATTTTTTTCATCTACAGTTTTGATACTATGTCTACACACCCTAAATGCTACATAGTTTGCTTTCAGTTAATTACCTTTTCAAATGCAAGGCTTCTGACTTATGTTAGCTCAATCTTTAGCTTTCATTAATACTAAGATGTCATAATTCTTCACCAACAGTTCAATTAATTTGACTGATCCTTATAATGATGATCTGGTTTAAAGTAGTATGTTTATGATTTATACCTTACTCTGTAGGACTTTTCCTGTTAGTTGATGCAAAATTACTGTTATGAAGGTAGTTGATAACTGTACTGTAATCAACTGAGAGAGATTGAAGACACAACAAGCCAAGATTAAGAGAAACTCACTGCACCACTACTAGAGTGACATTCCTGCTAAATAGTTAAATTAATACTTCGAAGGCATACGAAACGAAATTGGCATTACATGTACTACTAGTTCGCATTTCCAGTATGGCAAGGAAACTGCCATACCATGTATACGATCTAATAGATATATGTATATATAATAAGATATGTTATATACAGAATAACAGTTTTGAATCTTTCTGTAGTAATAGATTTCTGGCTAAATCACTGCTGGAGGTTTTCCATCTCATTGTTGACACAGTGTGATTTCTGCATGGTCAAGTCCGAGGCATGAAACTCATTCTGATATTCTTGCTAGAATATCCAACCCTAATATTCAGTAATCTCTAAGGTGTTTTTGCTATCTCTGTATCACCCATACTGACATAACCTTCGATACCCTATCATCATTGTGTTCATGCATGACTTGTGATCGAGAGTAACTGTTCCACTATTGTGCTATCATGTGCAACATATCCTATGATTCAAACCTACCATATCATAACTTTGACTTCGATATCTTGCATTGAATTTGTCCAGTACTTGGTATGTCTGTGAGGTAGTAGTCCAATATTACTCAATTAGCATCGTATTAACACATAATTGGTAATTCAATTTATCAGTGATTGTATCGAAGGCTAAATTGGTAAAGCACTGTGCATTGCCAAAGTTAAATATTATACCACAATTCATACTAGCACAACTCAAAGACTCAGTGTACTCCAGGACTCCTATATTTAGTCAATGCCACGAATCCGTAAGAAACTTGATGCTTAGATCATCACTATTCAATAAGTGAGAGGTACCTAGAAATATTTACACTCGAGGGGAGACCTGTTTCGGGGGTGCTTCCAGCTAAGTAGGTATACTTCTATGTATCTATGGATACGCAAGTAAGTACTAGGTGCACGGCCGTAGTTCCTATCATATTCGTCTAAGCGTTTCTCCACCCAAAGTGTATTGGCAACCTGTATAAATCGTATACGCAAAGAGGAAAGATATATATAGTTGTATCAGATGCTACTGAATGGATAGCTACTAAATCGTATCGTGACATTATGCAATACTGACAATAGATATACCTCGTATGATTAATCTCAGTGATTAATCGATATTGTAAAGTATATTCGTATAATGAATCTCAGCGATTGATTGATATGGTCAGGTATTTCATACAATGAATCTCGATGAGTAATCGATATTGTAAGGTATGTTGGTATAATTAATCTTGGTGTTCAATGATTATCGTAGCAGTAACATTTTACCAGTTGATATTGCAATCTTAATTGACACGTATCTTCCCAAAATCTTCCTCTGTCTCTTCCTTCATAAATATGGCATTCAGATACTATCAGCAATATTACATCTCAGCGTAATCTCCCACCATATTCCCGATCTCCACTGTTAAGAAGATTATGAATTATACTTCATTGCTTTGTATTCTGTTTCCCAAATCTGGCTTGCAATTCTGAATTTGAATAATTGGGTTTATTCTTAAAGATCATTCCGGAGCGCGTTGTATGTAACTGGGGTTGCGTTTTCCTCCAGCAATTAGAAAGTGAATTACTTCGACCAGAATGTACTTCAGTATCGAAATCGTTATTATCTTACACAGGTATTTCGGATGCAGGAATTAGCGACCCTGCAATCCCTGGATTTGCTAAAGGTGATACCCCAAGATCGTTAACATATTCTGAAGGGAATACTTTATAATGGAGATAATAAATCAATATCTCGGTGAACCGAATTATAGTTGCCAACCACCAAACACACTGAGCTGCAAACAACTGATCGTCTCTTTCGAAGCGATCCAATACTAATGATACAGTGCACAGTAATATGCCGTACTCGTTATGGAACTTATGCTCGACCATGGGGCGGGGCAACCGCGTACAATCCAAATAGATAGTACTACTCTCCTCGATAATGAAAATAATAATAACAAGAACTGAACACCACAATAATATTTCAGCTTCTTCTTTGGAGGTGGGTATCATAGGTATAGTTCGTGCTTGTGGGGCTGTTCATTCAATGTTGAAGCATTGCTTTCTCTTTATAGCTTTCTTATATTGTATGATTGGGTTTTAGGAGTTACTCCCCCCATAGGGCCATCATCATAAATCAAGGATTTCAATGATCTCATCTGTCATATCCTAGAGTAGTATTTAATGAGCTTTATTCTCTCTTGATAGTGGACCACGCATCCCAAAGGTGATCGTGTATTGCATGATTGGGTTTGAAGAGTTACTCTCCCCGGAGGGCCATCATCAGCAATAAGATTTACTACAACATTCAGTTCAACTTAGATATCTTGCAACTGGTGTGTTCGGATAGTTAAAACCTCTCCTCGCCTGATGTGGTTATTAGGATGGCTTCAAGCAGATTGCTTCATTATATTAAGACACAACCTCACTCTTCGGGCTGTTGGTTTATCTGTCCCAGAGGCTATCTGAGGTGGCCCATCATTGCTGTCAATATGTAATTATGACGAATCAACCTGCCCATTTGTTCGGAGATTTATCAGGTCTTGCCTTAAGTCATAATCAATCAGACATGCCATGCTAAGGTCGAGACTGTTCACACTAACCGGGCAGTGCCCAAGGTGTTCCGATGCCTACTGGGCACACAGCGTCAGATCCCACATAATTGCATATCGGCTATCGTCTGCCTGACATGTCAGTCGCTATATAGCAGTCGACACATCTAGTCCCACTTTACTCAGTTTAGTGAATAGGGTAAGAAATAACTGGCATCTCATTAAGCCCTGAAGGATTACGACTGGCCAAGGTTACTGCATCATCAAATCAATACAACCTGATTGTACTTTCCATGAATCCGCTAGCAATGAGGCTCGCTATCAAATCAACACGAAGTTCCCATGAAATCCCGCTAAGCATGACCGGACTGGCATACTTGTATTGCCTAGAATGGGCGTTATGTATTGTATGCAAGTAAACTCTGTAGCATCTATCCTTCTGACAATCAACCAAGTACCATTACCTCTATTAGGAGAGAACCCCTAACAAGACTTAACTGAAAGATTACTGGTACTGGCATATTGCATGTCCTTTGCTGTATAGGTATTTCTGTATATTTGCAACTCTATTCTACTTTGTCCCACTAGCTTGGTAAAGTCTGTGTGGTTGAGAATTGTCAGCACTGCTAATGTATTTGTGACCAAGTCTGCTAATTGGCATTTCAGCATAGGCCCCACAACTGCATTTTCACATTCAAGTCGCTAGCATGCCATCTTAGTTCGGCTAACCTATTAATATCAAGTGTATGATAAATTCTGCTAAACAAATCTTGATGGGACCAACTAGTACTTTCCCAAATAGGTATTATAGATTGAATAGCAAGCTCTCCCCCACCTCCCTCATGTAGTCCAAATATCTGCACTGTGTAACCCAGTAGTACTATTACCACTTTGAAGTAATAACCTCTAATATATTTCTTATTGTATTAACTTCAGCTGATAAAGTAAAGTCCCAAATCAGAGATAATTATATGAGTATTTTGTAGATAGTACTCCAATATATTATTTATTAATTACAAGCCGATATGTTTCAAGTTCATATATCTTGAGTTGTCATGGTAATTCAATACTACTGATACATTGTCACATATTGTTTATTCGATTAGAGCATATATTACTAGTTATTCAATTATCAACCAAGAAATAATATTTTCATTATTCAGAAATAATCTCTTACCATCAAGCCATGGCAATTCCAGTAATATACAATGACTTTTATTAATTCTCCAAAAGACTGTTATTGAAGATTCTCTAATATTATTACTTTGTAATAAACATAATATTATTTCAACTTCTTGAATACTTATTCATGAGTTGTATAACCAGAGAATGTTGATGGAAATACAATATCCTCTTTAGGTAATTTGAATGATATCTCAGTTATCCAACCAAATGCTCTATATATGGGCTTTCTTCATAATTATGGTTGAACTGAAAAGAATAGCACTATGGACTGTAAAATCAAAGGTATAATAGAACAACTTTACTACATGTCATCCATTTATTGGTTATAATTTTACATAATCCATTGCTTAAAAATAAGGCAAATATATACTCTAATCTGTAGAGCTACTTATAGTGTTACTAATAGTAGTGATGTTGATTGTAATAGTTGTATGATTTGAGGTATTGTATAACAATAGTTTTTCATTAGCGTAGAAACTAGTCCCCTGAACCAGCTCGGTAAATCTAGACTCCTGGAAAACTACTTAATTTTACTATATAGCAGAACCCCATGTAACAACCCTATAGATATTATTTGGTTTTTGGTGGGGAACCAGACAGTTAAGATTCAGATTGCACCCATGGACACGGGGAGGTTATGGAGTCGTCACACAGGGTATGTTGGTGGGACAACGCTGCCAACAGTTTTGCACTAATGTATTTTCCTTGAAGGTAAATTATGACTTATTCATTTGTACCCACATTGTATACAATCAGTATCTTGTTACGTACATGGCGGCGACTTAATTCTAATCATCTATTTCGTTACTTCGTGGTTCACATACTGTGGAATCAGTTATGCCTCTGGAATACAGTAAACCAAAAGGAAAAGGATTCCAGACCCCGAGATATTTACCCTGTTTGCAAACAATGAATTGTAGGATACACGAATTGGAATAGAAGATTAAATTAAAAGCAACTCAAAATATAACACAAGTGGATGGTAACGTAACAACCATCACAGCTATCACGGTCTAAAAGGACCAGCTGCACTTTGCATCTCTCCATACCTCCCTCTTTCTTTTGTTGTATCATAAGCTTGGATTAACCGTGTCGCTCCCTCGTCCGCCTGTGAGAATGCATATCCGCGCTGCTTGCGCATCCTCTGCACTTGTCGTACTTTTCTGATTGCCTTCTGGAACTGCTCCATTCTGTGAGATGTCAGCAGAACATACCATCTACATCTCTGTGAATACACACCGCGGCCTGTAATCCTGTATATTGTACTTCTGAATTTCCTGAATATGATGGTACGTTTGCGGGAAATACATCCGTTTAGCGTATTTCCAGGCAAAGTCACGCATTAGGCAAATACAAGGTAGAACAACAGCCATGCCCCAGAATACTGGAGACATGATCAATCGACCAATAATTCCGAAATATTCGGTTGAAAACCCCAGTTTCGGGGCTATAGTTGCGTAAATAGGCATGACAGCCATCCAAATCACCATCGAACCTGGAATTGCCATCACAGCATACTTCGTCCACATACTAACATTCATTAGTGTTCATTAAAACATATTATAGAACCTAGATCGTACAGGATAGAACATACTTAGTAACAAGTGCTGCCTTTCCTAAGACGGTTGCTAAAACGGCTGTATAAAGAGCTGTTCCCCAGAGCCAATGACCAGCTGGCTTTCCATCTTCTTGGGGAAGGTCATAGAGAAAAATAAACTGTGATAGTACATAAAGTATCAAGGAGTGGTAAAATCCGTTGATTAGCCATGCCCAAAAGCTGCTAGGTTTGAACTGTACAAAGTCAATATCAAAAGCACCGAACTTGGACACAGTTGGCATACAAATTGCCCCTTTTGTCCCAACTGATACAATTGAGGGTATCGGTCTAATAGTCTAGCGCTAATGTATTGATCGAAGATACCCATAACCAACGGTGGAAGGACAGTGAAAAATACGTTATAAAATGATAAAGTCCAGGATTCATAGATTACTTGACCTGAAAAGGCGTTTTGAAACGAATACTGCGTTGGTGTCAGTATATAACTGTACAACTGAGGGTTGTAACGTACCCAGAACTGTGTCATATAAAGCGTAATATTTTTGTAAAATGAGTATAGGATGACTCTGCTAATACGCTGATAACTCCAAGAACCATGAACAAGTAATAGTTTCCGGAGGAAGCGAAATTGACCGATGGCAACATCTGCACTCCGAGCTGCTTGAAGTCCTTCGACGCCACTGATACCGACTCCAACATGAGCGGCTTGTATCATGCTCACATCATTGGCGCCGTCTCCAATGGCTAATAAAAGAGACTTCAAATTTCGCTTCACAAGTTTCACGACCAACGCCTTTTGCAATGGCGAAACACGACTGCGCAGAATTAGCTCTTCAAACTCCAGTAACACATTTTCTTTACGATGCCTACCAACAGATTACAGCTCTACACTTCACTGCAAGGTCCAAAAACATCTTATCCAAGGTTTTTTCAAGAGCGAATGTAAGTGAACGACCGTCGATAACCAGTGCAAGAGCCTACAGGCAAAGTTAGCATTCTAGACGGACAAACCAAGCGAACTCTTACATCTACTTCCCCACCGGAATCCTTTTGAGATCGGACTGCAGTAAGCTTTTTAGCTATGCTATCTTTTGTGGCATCCGCAGTTTCCTCATTGATGATGATCAGTGTCATATCCTCGCTAATAAGCTTACAACTCATGCCAATGTTGATAGCAGTTTCCTGACGGTCACCAGTAAGTACCCAGATCTTAATGCCAGCAGTTTGAAGTGTATGTATTGTATCTGGTACACCATCTTGCAAGCGATCCTCAATAGCAGTAGCCCCAAGGAAAACGAGGTCTCTTTCGATCAATTCAGCAGCTTTATCAAGTTCCTCACCCCGATTATTGATAGTAGTCGCGGCTTTTTCGTATATTGCACTCCATCTGAGATACTCCTCATCAGGAACCTCTCGCATCGCAAGACACAATGTCCGAAGCCCTTCTGTAGCATAGTCTTCTAGGTGCTGCAAAGTTGCTTCAACTATTGGGTTGTCTTTCGAAAGACGTTCCAGAATAACAGTGTCTGCACCTTTAGTATATATTCGAACCTTGCCATCTGGGCCGCGGAGGATGGTAGACATGCGCTTCCGGGTGGAATTAAACTCGCAGATATTCAGTAGATCATACTCATGCTCCTTCCCATCCACCAAAATCGTGACCGATCTCGGTCTCCTGGCGATGAACCGATACCCGAGCTGAACAGCACCTTCAACCAGCGCACCTTCGTCAGGCGATGCTGCCTGATATTTAATTTCCCCTGGATCACCTTCCATTCGTTCCGGAATTACGGTATGACAAGTCGACAGAAGGGTGAGGAAATGGTGAATAAGTTCTCGGGAAGGATGCCTCTTGAGATTTTCGGCCATGGTATTGAAATCATGAATTCCTACCTCCATTCCATCTTGCATAGTTGCCCTACGATCTTCCGGGACTTCGTCTGCGTAGCATATGCCTCCAATTGAGCATTGCTTGAACTCCATCATATTGCAAGTCAGAGTTCCAGTTTTATCTGAAAATATGTACTCAATTTGGCCCAATTCTTCAACCAAACTGGAGGTTCGGCAAACGGCAGGAGTATCGGTATCAGAGTAATAAATATCGAGGTCCGAATTTATAAGGTATGCTTGATAGTATTTGACGATTTCTACGGTAACGAACAAACTATGAGAAGGGTCAGATGATAGAAATTTGACAGAAGTGGGTAGTTCTGAGACCTAATTGGGACAAGATTCGAGTACAGCACCCAATATGTCAAGATATCAGAAAAGAATTGTTTCGCTCTATTATTTCCTGAGAGGAATAAATAACTCATTGACGAGCTGGTGGACTAGCAGCCGTCAGTATAAGACTATTGCAGTCGAATGATTTTCCAACCTGCTTTATAACATCTCCTGTAGACGATATCACTGACAGCGCCAACAGGATTGAAACAAGCATAATGATCTGTACATTAACCATCCGCTCCACTGCGGTGCGTTTGATAGGCGTGGCCGTGGCATTTCTCATCAATTTGGTTTCATGGCCAGTAAAGATAACGACACCATGAATCCAAGGGGTATTTCGGAGCGTAGCTCCACGTAACAATAGTTGATCTGGATTCAGAGATAACTCTTTCTCTCCACCACCTATATCCATTGTTAAAGTCCCTTCATAAGTATACAAGCTGCTGTTGGGTTGTTCGGAACGGACCCTCCCCGAAAGGCGACTGAGGTCACCAGGACTGACTAATCCAGCTGTTTCGGGAATGGCTTGCTTGATTTTGAGATTTGTTTCACCATCGAGATTGGCTGTCTCAATATAGCACAATCCTTCTGGTTCTGACGAAGCCATCAAGATGAGATCTGCCGGGAATGGATCCTCTGACTCCACTCTAACGATGTCACCGACGCGCACATTGATCCACCGGGTCTCTTCAAATGAACACCCCAAAAGAACCTTCGTCTTCGATCTATTTAGTTCTGTGTCTTGGGATTTGCGCTTCCAATCCTCCATTAGTTCCTTTCCTGCCGAAACCAGCAAGACAACGATAAGTGGTCCAATTGTTGTATAGCGATTGGTGGGGGAGATGTCAGGAATTTGTTGCAGTCCAGCAGTGAATAAGAAGAAAAGATTGGCGTATTTTGAAAATTGTTCGTACAAAAATTTGGGGACAAATGTGGCAATATTGAACTTCGCCGTTGAAATGTGATTGTCCATATATTTGTTCGCAGCGTTTGCCGGAGGATTATTTAGGTGTATAATTCGAGGGCCTAGTGATGAAGAGTCAACCTTTCGTCGTCCAAAGCTGAACTTAAAGCCTCCTCCACCCAGCCCGCCGTCCTGACGACTCTCATGAAGTCGAAAAGTATCGCCAACTGCTGCAATTGGGTCGCGAAGTCGTGTTTCCGTCAGCGGTAAGTCCATCTCACTGTATGTTGGATTTATCCCAAGAGCCGATTTCACCCGGCCAACAACTCCTTGAACACTATATGTGCTCAGCCTATTCCTGGAACCTTCAGGTATTTCGGATGTATCGCCACCGGCGTTGCCATAATCATAGAGATGTTCCATTGTAGACCGTCCATCGTCAAGGATTTCATCGTAGTATGGTTGGTAATTATTTAAACCAGATGTCTGCGAGTATGTTCGATGAGTAGAAACGATACCAGCCGCAGGGTCCGGCGCTGCTGTATACGGTTGTGATGTTGGCCCATCTCCTGGTCCGCCTCCTACAAAGTCGTCGTATGAACTAGACATTCTATGTGCATACTCTTCTTCAGAAGTTGCAGGAGGCCTTCCAGGGTTCCCGTAGTTTCGGCCTTGGTCGTCGAGGTCGAGTAGGAGGTCATGGATTAGTACATTTTCCGCCATGCGCTCAGAAAGAAAGTGCAGATCGCAATCTCAAGGAGTGAGTGGTACGGTGTTTCGCAAGGCAGATTAGATTGCTTGGACTTGGAATTCGGTGAGGCAGATAATGCGAGCAACGTAGGATGTAGTACCTTCCGCAACTGAAATCTTGGTGGTGGTGTGAAAACTTCTGCAGAAGCTGGATGATGTTCAGCGATCTATTTAGACAAAACGGAGCAAAAATGCTGATGATTTGGAATGTGCCCCTGGAATTTCTGCAACGAATCACCCGAAATAGAAAAGCTAAAGATGCAATTAACATACAATACCCAACATTACATCTGTTCAGCAATGTTTGGCAAAGAGAAAAAAATAGGTTCACCTATGATCGGGGAATCCTACTCTAGTTACGGCGAGGTTACCACGTTGGTAGTGACCAATATTAAACTCAGGTCTGTAAGGGAAGAATCCAACGGTCCTGCACTCTATAGTTGGGGTCGCCTTATGTCGGAGTGGTTTTGGTCCCAACTTTGCCCGCTATCGATAAATCAACAGCAACCATGAAAATTAATTTAGCTTCGTAATGTAATGGAGGCTGCTAGGTCAAGTAAAGTTACAAAGCAATAATTAAAATTACTTGAATATTGGGAGTGCTGATAGAGTTCAAAGTTGTGCATTTTTGGTGGGCAGGGATTTTTTTGTCCCACTTAGGGAGCTTAGTCACGCTTATTAATCATCAAAATTAGACCATGAATTTCCATATATGATTAGTGCATTACCATTTTGTCATATCAACAACTTGGTGATGACCTTTATATACAGTTTCTTTAAATTCCTTTGTGCCATATGTAAACCCATTTCGGTAGGAATCTAGAATACGCATACAGTGATGGTAATGACGGTTGCTTGTAGCTGTTGATATTGAGTGTAATGCGGCCGGTACTGTTTCTCTCAAAGCCTCCAGTGTGTATTGACAATTTTCCCGGGAGTAGAACTTTGTACCGCACCAAAACTGCTCAATGAAGTTCAGTTCACAGTGAAATTTCGGGTAGAAGATGATACAGTGGTGTACTGAGAGAAGCTCTTCCTCCAAGCGTCCTTTGTGTGCTTGGAAGTTGGGTTCTGCAGCCAATACTGTGCGCATACAGCAATTTCCCTCCTCTTTACAACCTCTACGCCCACCTGTAGTAAGGCATTGAAGACGGAACTTAAATCCATCACTTCTTCTCTCACACCAAAGATCCCTTTGGCGAAGAATCTGCTCCCCACCGTTCTGTTTTCCACGCAGGGCCCGGTCAGGATGGTGAAGAGGAAACTCCATGGTCTGTGGCAGGCCTTTGGAGTGAATGAACCCATCACGCATATGGGGTTGTTGACCACCGGGATTTAAATTAACTTTAGAGGCTACAAAAGCATTCTCCGCAAAGGAACAGTGATTGGAGGCATTATCAAAAGCAAAGAGAGCTTGACATGCGGGAAAAGTGTACTGAAAGATAGGCACCGCTATGTTCATAGTCTGATTGACCATCTTATCTCCATTCCAGTAATTATTCTTTCCATACTCAAGCAGTTGCATTGCCTCCCTTACGCATCTCCCCTCACTGTCTTTTGGCCACTGACCACTGTGATCCAGTACTTTATCAGAAACATGATCAGGTACACGTAGAATCCCACCAGGTGTAAGGAAGCCCGATACGATATTGCCTTTTCCTCTGGTTTTGGGCAGTATGGGCTGCATACTATTGAGCATCCACATCCTTCGCGTTCCATGGTTGGCATTGAATGTAGATTCATCATGCGTAACTAAAACCAAAGGTTTCTCACCTTCGCGCAGTGTTGATGGCTTTTCCCAGATTCCATCTTCCTTGACAACTACCATCCGGCACTGATACTCTGTCCATTGTGGTAGGAAAATCTCATTGCAGTAGTTTACCACATCTGCCCGTTCATGGCCATCCACATATACACTTTTGCATGCGGTATGATATGGGAGACCCATTTTTCTTAACCAGCGACGAGCAGTCCAAGCCCTGATAGTTCTTCCCTTCCAGTGTTCCTGAGTGCTGACAATGCCTGCAGTACCAGACCCTTTACAAAGCCCAGCTTCCGTTCCATCTTGAATAACTTTCGCAGCAAATGAAACTGCCCGCTCTGATTCAAGGTATTCCCCAATCACTTCTGCCAAGCAATAGCCTGTGATATCTGGAAACCGGTTACTAAAGCTCAAACCAACTCAAACCCACTGCGACAATGCAGTATCTTTCCTTCTCCGCTCTGTGCAATCCATTCTCTCGCCGCCAGCTGAATACCTTCATCATTGAACCAGGACTGTGTTTTTGCAAAGCAGCCTCGCCTAGATTCTGGTATGTTTCCATCTTTCAGATACATGCACTCCCAGGTGACTAGCTTCCGTGCAAAGTAAATACCTCTCCCATAGCAGCATGCTACTAGGAAGCTCATATCCTCCCGAGTTTCACCAGATTGTTTTGATAGCTGCACCTTCAGGAATGTGAGTATGGCCAAGTGTCGCGTTCTGTTCTGACCTTGCAATCCTTCCCGCTTGCTCTCAATCTTCTTTTCCAGCTGTGTAAGTGCAGCAGCATGTTCTTCAAGATCGCGTTCCTCTTTGCTCAAACCTCTAACTATAGCCGGTTCCTCTTCAACACTCTCCGCACTGGCCATTGCGGAACTTGGTGACAGGACGTGGTAAGCAGCAACAGGACGCATTGTAGAATCTGCCTCTTGAAGAGTACGGCTCTGTTGTTTCTGTCGGTTTCTGGAGCGCTTGCTTTTCACTGATTCCTGCTGGTATTTAATCTTGAATGCCTTGAATACCACATCCTTCTTCCCGATGATTTGCTCAAAAGCAGTGGTATTAAGGTTTAGATTATCCTCAACATCCGTGATATTGTAGTCCTCTCCTGCATCATCGTCCAAGTTCCCCTCCTGATCACTAGCACAAGCCTCCGAGTCATTGAGGTCCTCATATTGTTTACCAGGGCACGAGGCTTCCTCTTCTGTTTCATCATCCAAACGGTCTCTTAAATGCTTTGGAACATGTATTTCAACATCAATTCTCAACCGCTTCTTGGCCTCAGCCAATTCCTTCAGCTGGCGCTGCCATTTGGTAGGTGGAGCCATGGTGCACAGTAGTAGAATGGAAGTAGCAGCCTAAGAGACCACAAAGTGATGTGACCTCGACGGATCCGGGCAGCGATGGTACCGTTGGATAGAGCTCGTCAAGATAATTCAAAAACGCCTATGCTTGAAGGAAACTGACAATAGTTGGCTGAGATAGCAGGGGTGATTTGAATTGGCTTTGGTAGGGGGCAAATATAACCAGTAATGGGATGACGTCGGATCTGAACCGCGATGGTACCGTTGGATAGAGCTCGTTGAGGCGGTTCAAAAACACCTGTTGTCGAGGAAAATGGACAAGATTTGACCAAGATAGCGGGGGGGTTTTGGATTGGACTTGAAGCCACTGGTAGCATGTAGCGAGTCTGGGCTCTGGAGGCCGGAATATCTGTGTAGACTGCCCAACTGTTAGTATGCAGCATTAGAGTGCAAGGGACAGTATGCTACCACTTATTTTGATGTTCCAATTGAGGGTAGTTGGGGGTCACGGTGGTGATGCTGAAGGGAAAACTTGAAGGCTGCTGATGCTATTCACTTTTCACCTGTACACCACTTCACACATGGTCACTCAAGCTTAGTCACCACTAAAATCAAATGTCCCACCCCTCCGCGACTAGTAGTCCCCAACTGTACGCATCAGATTTTTAAGTATCTGCACCCCTGCAACCCTAGCCGTAAAATAATCATTGCCAAGAGTCAATTTAAGAAGATTACTAAGTATTTGAATTCATTTGAATGCTGGGTTAGGGTTGCAGGGGTGTGAACAAATAAAAATCTGATAGGTACTGATTGGAAACTGCCAAAGAGAGTATATAAGCTATTTAAAACTATTTAAAGAAAGAGATATCTATTTACAAAGTTGATAGTAACTTTTGTGCAAGCAAATCTCAAAACCAATAATAATCTATAGTCTGTTTTGAGTAAGAAACAATAATATTTACACAAATATTAATACAACTTCTAGAGTGGAAAATCTCTTTCAGCTGAATTAAAAAGCCAATAATTTTATAAAATAACTTCAAATATCATTAATATATATAATATACTACTACAATCTTACAATGTATCTTACTAACTTCAATTACCAAAGATATACCATTCATTTAGATTTATATTACCAACTATATAAATACTCTAGCTTATACTTTACAATTTATCAATACTTCTTGAATTGAAGTATTCCAATAACTTTCCCAATTCACATTGTCTGCACATATTTTTAATTGTATGTACTACACACTGTATTTTGTTCAATAAAATATGATTACCATAAGCCGAATATAGCTCAATTTCATATCAGCAAAAGTACAAAATGACCCTGCAATGTGCAATGCACACACACACAGATGTGCAGTCAATAGCAACCTTCCTGTGGACCCCTGCACAATGCACAGTCAATAATCATACATACTTTGTCTATAAACATCTGCATAATGCAAAATGGGACTACATATAACATCCAGTCAAGAATTCTGAGCAATTCATGCCTGGTGCAAGGTGTCACCAATGCTGATATACGCTTAGACAGCATTCTTCAGTGGCTACTTGAGAGCCCACCTGAGAGTCTGATGGAGGCTCTAATTGAGTGTATAATTAAAAGCTAACTTGGAAGTCAGTTTTAGAGCCATACTAGAGAGTGCCATACTTTGGCAGCAATAGCATTTTCACTGAAATCTTTGGGCCAATTAACAACTCTGAAATTATGAAATCTTTGGCTGCTACAAGGCTCCAACTTTGTTTAAGCTTCAACATTGCAGTGGAGGTCACTGACCTAAATGACTGAGTGTGTATGATATCATTACAGTTACTGTAACAAACCAGGTTGAAGGTAGGTGATATTTGTAACAACAATGTGATTTCGTAATTGAAACAAGTGCACTCAAACTTTGTATTGAGGAAGCAAGACCAGGCAGGAGTGAAGTTGTTTCAAAGTCGTCTGTAGCTTTGCTATTCAAGAGAATGAGTAAAGAGAGAAGAAAATGAAATCCTCCAACACCAAACATCCTCTCTTTATATACAATTTGTCTCCCACCCTTGAATCAATCCTTATGCTCTGATGTACAATCCAAATCTTTTCCCATGATCTTACACACCATCAACACGACTCTTCTCAAAACAACCATGCCACATTATCTGACATCGCAACACCTCAGACCACTTCCTTATCATACCCAATTATACTGCCACCACTACACAACCATCCAGCAGCTTCTCTGCATCTCCCAATGTCTCAGTCTTTCGGTGACACCACTTCCTTCCTGCTTTCCCCAATACCATTTCCTATTATCACTTGTAAACCTGAGCCATGACAGTTACCATTACCATTACCATGAACAACACTGTTTGAATTACCATTGCCATCATTATTATAGTCACCATCATCACCTTCGGTCCCAGACCAAGTGTAAACACATTCATCTAAAATCTATGAATAGCTGGCTCCAGATGTTGCTGAGAAAACTGAGTCCACAATCTGCTCGTCCCAACACACAATTGACTAGTTGTACAGTACCAAAGGTTGCAATTGTAAATATCATAACAATAAGACATTATGAGTACTTGTAGTGATAGCTATACAAAGAATAAGGTTTGGACTATAATATTGACCAACATTGTGATTTTGGCCACATTATGCTTTCTGCCACCACACCCCATACACTCTATACTACATACTGCCTACAAAATACTACCCAAGATAGTGCTTGCCATTTAACACATATTGTCTGCATCATACTTTCTGGTGACTGGAATGTTGTACAGAGCAAATCTCTGCAACAAGTATGCAGTTGTATACTGGGGAGTTTATAGTCAAGTGAGATTGGGAGTGTATTGCAACTTGAGAGTGTTGTTAGGAGTATAGAGTCATTTATACAGGGAGTATGCTATTTAGTGGAATCAGGGGTGTACTTGAGAGTGTGCTTGGCTGTGTCCTTGAGAGGAAACAATGAAGTGTACTTGGAAGTATACTCAGAGGTATGCTCTGGAGTGTCTTGAGAGCTTATTGACAAGTGTCTAGACAAGTAGACTGAATGTATACTATTGAGGGCCAACAGAGGGATAGTGGAGAGCGTTCTCAGATGTGTACTTGAATGTTAGCAGGTATACTTTTGAGTATACACCAAGGTGTAATAGGGAGTGTACACAGAGGTAATCTCAGGAGCTTGCTTAAAAGTAAACTTGGGAGTAAGTTGAGAGCTTACTTTAGAGTATACAGCCAGGGAAGCTGGAAGTGTCCCTAGAGTCCAATTGAGAGTGTTCTTCAAAGATATTTATGACTATGCTTGGGAGCATACAAGGAAATGTACGTCAGAGTGAAGAAGAGGTTTACATGAAAGAATGCAAGGAGATGTACTGGGGAACATACTTGGAGATATATATGGGAATATACTCCATGATATGCTTGGAAGTACCTTGACAGCATAGGTGGGTACACACTGTTAAGCAGACTAGGAATATGACATCAAGTATGATTGGAAATGAACAGACAAGCAGGGTGGGGGTGAGCCATCGATTACATTCCAGAGAGTAATAGGGTCTATGAAATCAAGTCAATTTGACAGCATATTGTCAATATTGTTGTATACATCATGATATATATTATCAAGTGCATTGAATAGCATGCTTATGATACTAATCTAGTCAATGTACGTGTCTATCACACCTTACATTGCCATACATCGCATATGGTATGAATTCTCATCCCAGTAACTGATTCTATATGAGCTGTGTATCCCACATGGTTATTTATTATAGTGCAAACAGCATGTCATCAGTGCCTTAAACTAATAATGTCATATCTGATATATTTTTACATAGAGTTGAGCTTATAATACATTCTATCCAGTTCCCTATTAACTACTCTTGTTTGTATACAGGCCAATTAAAATAATTTTTACATGCAAACTGTATGAGAAAATAGGCAATTTGTAAATATCATCCAGTAAGTAAATATTGTATTATACCAAATATATGGGCAACAACAAGTTCAGAATACCAACTACCAATTCTAACTAGTTTAAATTCAGAATATAGTAGCTTTTCTAAGTGATATGTAATAGAAACAGCATTGCCACCTTTGTAAAATTTACGATAATTGAAATATTGTATCTTCTGCTAGCTTTCAACTAGAGCTTGAGTTGAGTATGAAATTCACCAAACAAAATAAGTAGCAAGAACGGCGATAAATAGGAGGTAAAGAGTAGTAGAAGCCAGTCAAGCAGTAATGTTAGTATCTAATTACCTACTTCCATACTTCAGTATGTACATTCTATTTCAAGTTTGTGTAACATTCACTCCGCATCCTGTAGATGGCTTTTTGTTCTACATGGCACAGTGCAGTTGGTACTGTGACTGCAAGAGTAATTATCACTCAGTAAAGACACCATTGATGTTTATAGTTTATTTACACCAATATTAGTACCTTATTCTATTTCACACTAGTGGGTTAATTCTTGTAGTGAAGATATCTGTATATAAAGAATAAAAATTAGATACTAGAAGAATAGGAGAATATTATATAATAACTTCAGGTCTATAATCTTGTGTATTGTATAAAGTTATTTGAAGAGTATTATTAAAAATAACATATTAGAATATATGCAGCAAGTATGGCAAGGAAATACAGATCTAGTAAGAGTGAGTGCAATATACACAGTATGTCACATTCATTCTCAGAGAGGGAGTCAATATATATACAAACAAGACATTAAGTCACCAAAATAGCCCAATTGTACTACCAGATCTCACTGTATCCAAAAGGAAACTTTATATTTAGAAAATACTGCAAACTCTTATTGTAAGGTCTTCAATTCTCCAAAATCCTCCCAATCTGCATTTCAAGTCTACTTAGAAGGTCAATTACAATATACTACAATTTGCTTTTCAGAACACCTAGCAGAATTTATTATTTTAGTTTTGCTCTTAAATCCAACTCAGACATTATTCTTCCTTCTACACTATTATCCATCCATCAAACAGTTAGTATTCTGTCAATCTGTTAGTACTGTGCCAATGAGTCAGTGTTATTTTAATTTGTGCTTATATATTTAATTATCTGGATTTTTTCCATTAGTTCGTCCAGTGGTATCTTATTATCTTTTGCATTGAGTAATGTATAGAGAAGTCAAATTAGATGCAACTGGAATCGGTTTTGGTGTTGGTGTTAGTATGAATATTGACATTCATATGAGGCTCTCAAGTTTATTTCCATATGTACTGTCAAACTGCTTTAGTCATATTAGTGTGGTTATTTCAAGTATTATTGTATATTGATATCTATCTACTCTTGAACATATCTCATGCTGTGGATGTATTATATCCTTCTCTAACATACCTCTGGATTCTATCAATCTGTTCAAGTACGTTCATATAACCATGGCAAATATACCTGTAAAGTGTAAAGTGTATAGAGTCTATTCTGAGGGTCTGGCAGATATCTATATACAACATATTACCCAGCTGATATGCACTGAATGGATACTTTACATTCTACACTATTTGGAAGGGAGTTGACTGGACAGAAATTAATCCATACTGTGGGTGAATATATTTGTAGTTTTCAAGATTCTGTGGGTTTTGACTTCTTGCCTACTGTGTACCTTTATCACGTCCTACAGTATTACACTCAGTCAGTGCTCCCACAGATATAAGCTCTCTCTGTACAACTCTTTAATATAACTCTGATTATATTAAGCTTCAAGTATGATCATTGGGAAAGTTAGTAACTGTCTTATCAGTTGTCAGTATTATATCAACATGAATCATATTATCTTCTTGCTTTAAATTTGCATTTATAGTGCTACTCTAAAAAATGGGTAAATTATCATCCTCATTGTCACCATTGTGGAATAATATACTAGGTGGAGCATTGTAATTCTGTGTCAGTATATCTGTTGCAGTTGGAGCTGGCATACATATTAATTCTGGTGCAGGTATTGATATTAGTTTTGGTATTGATACTGAACTTAGCACTTGCTTGCAAGGTTGATTCCAGTTTGTATTATCATTATTCTGGTTATCCCAAACTGCACAGTTTGTAGATTACAGTAACATTTCAAACTCATCTCATAGTCTCAAACCAGTACCAAATTTATTCTAATCCTCGTCCAGTATACTTTATACATGTCACTGTAGGTCACATTACACTGCTTGATAACTTTCAATTTCCCACATTAATGATACTGGAATTGTGGTTCATCAGTATATGCCACTAAGCAGTCTGATTGCATGACAATATATTCGATTGATGTGATGTTCACCTATCATATTTTGATTTCTCTGTTGGTGTTTAAGGTTTTATACCTTGGAGCATGAAATCTGATTGTTCACCAAAATACATATGACTGGTAAGAGGGGGTGATAATTTGTAGATACTAAGTTTGAAGGGGGAAAGTACTTGAGGTCTATAATCAGAAAGTAGCAGTGTCATGCAACAGCAGTGTTATAGGAAAGAAAGCTTATTGGCGATACACTACTTAACATCTTACTGTATACATAGGGGATCGGCGAGAAATGAGCAGCTCTTGCTTAAGTAAGATTCTGAGAGGGTAAGCAGCTATGATAGAATACTCAGCCATAAGAAGCCATACAATTTTGGTAGATCTATCAAAACTCGATGTTTCTATATAAAATGATCAGCCAGGCAATATTGAGTGTTTTTTCCAAATGATGTCAACATGATCTATTCTCCCAGAGGTCTTCCAAATATATATACTCCCCTTTGCTGTGTCCTGCTCAATCTTCCCTGTAACTCCACCCACACTCACCCCCCCCCCCACGGTGGG
>Ga0307512_10003039_pt1 | contig 20130 bp, 28 predicted proteins | sample 14_EM_MG_FD_200267 | JGI IMG/M metagenome (GOLD analysis project Ga0307512, IMG submission 200267) | Populus trichocarpa ectomycorrhiza microbial communities from riparian zone in the Pacific Northwest, United States - 14_EM | ecosystem: Host-associated > Plants > Roots > Unclassified | place... | reverse complement strand
GGTGTTGAGAATGAGCCCCGACCCTAGCGCTCGGTCATCCTCGAGCTGCATAGATATGTTGGCAACCGTAGTAGGGACTTAATAACCAACTAGTAAGAGAGGATATTTTCGCAGAACAATAAAGACGTACCGGAGCGAATCTCAGCAAGTGACTTCTGTTCACTCTCTGTCGCCTTGAGAGCAGCTCTTAACACTAGCGCAGTACCATCATTGAAGCGTTCCCTCGCCGCAGCCTCGATGAGCTGTCAAAAGGTATCAGTCACCGCGAGAGGGAAAACAAATGCACGCCCACCTGATTGCGAATATGTATGTTGAATCTATCATAATTAACTCGGAAGTATACATCATTCTGTGGGAATGGTCACGGCAAGTAAATAGGTGAAAGGAATGTACGCATTACATCGACGAGATTGTCATCCGAAACCTTAACTCGCTGGTGGAAGGTGAGCAATCATGAATCGTTGAAAAAGGTTTACATGCCTTGGAGGGCCTCGAAGACACCTGACTCTTGGGTTTCTGTAATTCACCACATTCAATCCTGTCATGCCGTCCGATCGTGCGTGGAAGTCGACTCACTAGACCGACTTTTTCCGCTTCCTCTTCTTCCCGTTTTAGGCGGCCTGCCGCAACTTCACGAGCTAGACGAAGCTCTTTCGCGGTCGGAAAGCCGGTGATTTTCGCCTTTTCCTCCGTTTCGTACGAAATTCGCTTGTCTCTCGGGGAGATGTGCGACAGCGCGGTCGATGGCTTGAGATAAGACGAGGTGACGAGCTTGTGCAGGGCTTGCGCATACACGGTGGAATCTGGAAACAGTGGGTCAATGAAGGGGAGGTAGGGCCGACTGCGACACTCGTACCTTTGGAGCCTTGAGGGGCGAGACGCGACATGATATCTGGCGGACGAAGCTTTCCATGGTCAAGAAGCAACTGAACAATTCCGGCACCCTACAACAAGGTCTTGTTCAACACTGGTAGGTCAATCACATGCACCAACGATGACATACCAGCGTCCCGAAGTGCTGTTCTGCGAGCCAGACATATCTTCCGAACCGCAACCGCGTCAAGCACTCATCAGTGTTCACCTCAAAGACATCACCTGCGTCCTCCGAGGTCGCATGCCAAAGAATGTTGTGCTGGACGAGCACGATAATAGCCGCACGTACTGTGCGGGATTTCAACTGTGAATATCGCACAAGTTGAGGAAAGGAGAGCCGGCCCCTGTTAAGAAGGGTGGAAGCTACGGTCTAACGACATCATTATCAGACGAGGAATAGTAGAGATTAGACGCGATACTGACAGAGGTGAGTTGACCAAAGTGTGAGTGAATAATTTGGGCGCATACATTGGCGGTGTCCGCGTCTGCCATACAGCAGCAAGCAGAGGGAAGGACAAGTCAGATTATCGGCCACAATCAATAATAATATTAAGAATTAAAATATTGCCTATGAGGGACGCCACGTCACAGAATGAATCATCTACACTTGCAACTAACTATGCTAAAGAGAAACACAATCATCGATACTGTAATTCCCCATCACTGTGTGCCTCGGCCAGGTGTCCTTTCGCATTGCTTCGTTGCTGAGTACGTTATCACCTAGAAAATTAGTAGCACGGAGTAACATCAAGGAAGGTACCATCGATGGAATCGTGGAAAATCGTTAAACGCGACGATCAAGAAACACTTAGCCTTTAGCAATAACAAGTCGAGAAAACCTGTGATGTGACCCAAGTGTTGAAAGCCTCTTGAAGGGTAACGGAAGCGCTACCAATGTGATAAGATGCCAGGGGATGAAAATATGGTGCCGATGCAGGGAAAGCATGAAACTGCTTGTAAGCCTAAACTGACATGGCCGACAAGCATGCTAAACGCGTGTCATCGCGTTCGTGTTTTTTTCGGGCCTGGGGAGAGCTCCGTTAGTAGAAGTTGATAGGTTCGTGTATAATTAACTGACTCTGTAACGACTGTGCGACCGTCGGGTCGACCTCGTCAAAAGACCGTTTGGAGGTTATCGATGCCGTCTTGCCAGAGAGCGTGGAGCTGCCCGATGACATTGAATCGGGTTCACCAACTAGCGCAACATCGAGCTCATCGCCGTCAATGGTCTCGTCCCAAGCAGCATAGCCGTCGTCAAGCTCCCAACTCTCCGCGTTCTCCTCATCTTCCTCTGGGTGATGATGGGGATTCACGGATCCCGAGAATTCATCCTGTAATGATACTGCCGGTGTTGCTGACTCCACCTCCTGCGCGCCGTAAATGGTGTTGTCATGGCCGGCGGCATCCTGTTCTTCATTGGTAGCATCCGGGAGATTATCAATAGGTTGTGCGGACGCATCACCAGTAGTGTCATCCTCAGCCTCGGCGTCCTCTGCACTCGGTTTAGTGGAATGGCGTAGATATAAGTTGATTAAGACAAACCTGTGAGCCCACTAGCTTCCGTTTCCTCGTTTTCATAAACGCCATCTTCACTAGAAAGTTCAGTATTGAGAGCTTGCAACTCTGTGAGGGGGTTCGAGTCAGCAAATCACCGTAAAATATTGAGAAGACTTACCTTCAGGGTCTTCCGGTTGAGGATGTTCGCCTGTAGCTGCTGATTCTAGCACTTCCCTCAGAATACCCAACTTTATACTCGGGAAAACGTTTTCTCTTGCGTGTACAGACGCTGTGCTGGTATTGGTGACCTCCACGTCGCCAGATACTCCATCTTCGTGTTCTTCATCACGTTCCTGATACTCCGTTGTTTCTGGATCAGTTGAGCCTTCGTAAGTGAGGTCGGCATCTAGCACAAACTCTGATTCGTCATTAGCAACAAGTTGATCAGTTTCTTCGTGTGTGTCCACTTCCTCCTCGTGTGCTTGAAGATATTCCTGAGCATCGGCATACTGTTCAGACTCGTCGTAAGTCTCCTCTTCGTGCTCGTCTTGATATTCTGCATGGCCATAGTCCGTGGACTCAATGTCCTCCGGTTCGTGCACGTTGCCTTCCGTTGGACCTTCATGACCATCATCGCTTGTTGGTTCTCGCTTAGTTTGTCTATCATCATTAAGTACTTGATAATAGCCGGAGTCCCTTTCTGGGCCTGACAAAACGTTAACCCCATAACCCCGAAAGAGATCGACCATAGACTCACGTGGACCTACATGCACCCGCTCATTTTCATTAGAGCCATCAGTGGGGTGGCTTGTTGTCCTGGAAACCCTAAGCCGCGTTACTTGACTTTGAAGACTGCGATATCGGCAGATGAATCTGGATAGCACGGTCCGTAGTCGGAGGCGGAGGGGACCCGTTAAACCTAGGCCATCGTGTAAAACATTCAAATCGTGGAGAGATATTTCACGCGCATGCACATTATCCTTGTTGTCATGAGATGTAAGCGCAAAAAAAACGAACATTAAAGGAGTGAAAATCACCTCAGATAGATGCGTCGCAGCACATTGTGGCCCATAAAGCGCGCTACTTTGACCACAGTACTGTTGGTACCTGCAGTGAAGTTTTATCCATACTTGGGATGACTCGGAGTGTGGAATGGTCACGGCTTCTACCGATGGGGCACGTGGGCAAACTCGACCTAAGTTACCTGGTCTGGGTCTGGGTTCGCAAACCTTCAATTGAAAGCCACTATTCGGATCCAGATGTGATGGGGTACAAACGGATTATCTATAATTCTTGCTCACGCACAGTGGGCACATACAGCCATCAAACCAGGCATGAATAAAATTCCCGGGCGCCATCCGAGTCCTCTACCGGGTAATTTTTTCAGATTACAATACACTACATAGACAAGGCTCTCTTCAGAGTCTTCCCCCATGCGTTCACTCGAGAAGACTTGGCAAGACCCAGACCCCAATCAAAGGACCCGTTGCTCTGCCTATGCGGCGATACCTCCAGACTACACGTGACGCCACATCACCCAATCCACAACGCAACGCCGAGAGGCAGCGAATTCTACTCCCTGTCTCTCTCCCACATTTTCTGCGGGGAAGCACTAGGCGCATTCATAGCAGCCACTCAAGTCGCGATAAGGCCGCATCGACAAGCCCCACCTCTGGAGGACTACGGGTAGCAGAAGAGGCCTTTAGAGCCAGCGCAACTTCACCATAAACACACGACATCCAGAAGCAGCCAGTTCGGTGTGTGTATTTACATACCAAAACCCAATCCAACCAATTGGGCGGTACTTACCGCCTGCACGTCTCTTTGTACGTACATACATGTAGCGCGATAGAAATGCAGATTCCAAACAAAAAAAATACGACTCCTAGAAGCCCCGCCTTCCTGCGTTCTCCCCAACCATTCTTCCATTCCCGTGCTCATCGTGATGAGTTGGCTAAATGCTCTCACTATGTCCTGCTACTCTCGTTCCTTCCTTCTACCGGAAAACAGTCGCTCGTATGGAGAATGGGGATGGAGTTTACAACCATATCGACAATTCTCGCACTCTAAGGGATGTCATGGCTCAGTCCTGGAAGGCTCGGCAGTTCTTTTTCTGCTTTCGTCACCTACGGCTGTTCCACGTCTCATTCCACCCTTTTTGTCTCACCTCTCATCTAGCTGTCCGATCATCCGTTCATGTAACGATACGTTGTCTCGTTTGTCAATCCTATGCATACAACCACCTTATTCCGCACGAACGCAGTGGTAAGTTATTCGAGTTTTGTGATTTATCGTTGCCTACGGGATGATGTGTCCTTCGGATTGTTCGCAAGGGGTCGACCCGTTGTCCTGCAAAATTCACTCGTCTTATGATAACTTTCCCCAATCCTTGGAGTCCTTAGACACCGCTTCGACCCCGTTGAGTGCTAAACGAACGCTTTCATACCATTCCGGTCACACACAGCCGACACTGCCCGACAGAGATCGACTATGACTTACACGGAGACGAACTGCCATATAGTATCACTCTCGCCCATCACTAGGCCCCATATTGACGACCTATCTCCCATATCCAAGGTTTACCATGACATCAATTCCTTCGAATTGCACTCTCGAACCCAGTAGTCACTAGTAGTCGAGAGCACAGGCACGTCTAATGCCCGTATAGAATGCCCCCAAATCAAATTCCTATAGATAATCAGCAGAATCACGATGTTGTAATTCCTATTTTGAAGTGATTGGCACGCCGCATGTCATTGCATAACTTAAACACTTTGGGATGGGACTAACTATAACATGAGTGTTGTACAGAGGAATAAGGTCAGTATTGAAACAATCAACCAGTTGCCATTTACAGCTGTCCATAACTGCAAAGAAAGTATATTAAGAAACAGATGGTAGGGTTAAAAGGAAGAAAAGTCAAGAAATCCTTCCCCTTGATCAAGTTCGCGAATAATAAGAGCCTCTACGATCGTCCTCTTGGATTCCTCGGGAATCGAGGGACTATCCGCAACCTCCAACTTACCAAGTGCAGCAAGTAGCAATTCATCGGAGTCAGACAGGGCATCCGCGGCCGTGATAACAATGGCCACGGGCTTAGGCCCAACGTCTCCTTCGGACTGAACACGGTGAAGCCCACGAGTATTGAGTCCACTGTCAACATCACTTTGGGATTTCTTCGGGATGCCGCCCAAACGATTATGATCAATGAACGATTCCCCACCGCCAATAAGGCCCTCGGCAGGCATTGGGTATCGAGGTGAACCATCGGAAATCATGGGGAAGAGGAGGGAATCATCGTCATGCGCTGTCCCGTGGATACTGGTACGATTGTTAACGGAAGAGGTAGGAAGCGATGGAGAAGATAGGGCCGAGGAATTGGATGCCAGCGAACACGAGTCGGTCACCAGGGAGGCCGTGGAGTCGAGGGAGGAGGGCGTGGAAGTAGAGGTGGCCGAGACAAAGGAGTAGAGTCCCGCTGCCTCTATTGGGAGGGCCTGGGCCCTGGAGTTATTCTTGACAGCTGCGCGCCGGCTGTCCCTGCTTCCGTGCCGCTTGTCCACTTGCGCACGAATGCCCACCTCAGGTACGTCCGTGACGGTGACCTCTATTTCCCTCGAGATAGTGACGCATGCGCCGATCTCGGCAGCCATGGCATATAGCGTTTCGAGTGAGGCACGGAGGTCATCCGGCGCCAGGCCGACGAGGGCACCGGAGTCTGCAACGCCTAGCTCATATATAGCCTGGCCACCGCCTTCGAGAAGGCGCCACTTCATCTGAGTGACGAGGCGAGCAAAGCGGGCAGAAGACGGGTTGATGAGATGAAGCTTGTATTCGACGTTACCCTGAATACAGGTCACGAAATGACATTGGTATGAGTCGGGTGATAACCCACCTCTTCTACTTCTGCAGCAAGCTTGGGAAGTAAGAGTTCGTCCTGGCGATAATGCAGCTTGTCGACGGATGCCGGGGCGAGGACGACGTCCCACGGCGAAGGGACTCTAGGGGACTCGGATTCTGACTCTCCGAACATAATGATAAGGGATAGAATAACGGATCGGAATGATGCTGGTGTGCTTTCCCGCTTGAGGAATGGTGATTAGGCAGATATTCGAGGGATCATAGCGGTTGTTAAAAGATGAGATGTTTGAGAGGACGGGGGGACGAGTAAGGCAGAGCCAGCGAATATCGGGACTAAATAGACCCGAACTGGGTTTGACTCGACTCGGCCAGGTCCTCCACGATCACGTGTGCGGGGCGCCAAAGGGTCTCGGCGTTGGTTGGTTGGTCAATCTGGCTAATCGAGGGATAATCATGTCTTCCTCAGCCGTGAGTCGCGTTCTGTCCATCCATCCCCCCTCCCAGTATTAAATGTTTTCATCTAGACGACTCTAAAACGCATTAATCGTGAAATATCAGACCTCAAGAAAGAGGATTTGGGTGACATTTCTGTCGGACCCGTCTCCAGCGATGATCCCTTTCTCTGGAGGGCACGCATCCCTGGGCCAGAGGGTAGCGTCTACGAAGGGGGACTATTCAATGTAGAGATTAGGCTCAGCCATGATTATCCGTGCGTATCTCTCCCACTTTGCGTTGTTGGGAGGGCCTGAGGTAATTGTTGCAGGTTTTCTGCACCGAGAGTTCTATTTCAGACCAGGTTTGTGGCTTTCGTCCTTCTATGTGGTTTGCTCGCTCATCAAATTGATTTCATAGGATATATCACATGAATATCTCAGAGAAGGGAAACGTTTGCATAGACATTCTCAAGAACAACTGGTCGCCAGCGCTATCCATCTTCAAAGTGGTGCTCTCGCTCAGCTCTCTTCTCACCGATCCCAATCCTTGTGTGTCATTCCTTACCTTTCGCGTGTTTTGTTACTCATATCAACTTCTAGCTGACCCATTAGGTATGAATGTGCCAAATCTTCTGCTTTGCGCGCTAATATTGGTAATCCTGACATCACCCAGTGCCCTCGATCGCAACCGAATTCCTTCGCAAGCGCTCTATACACGACCAGACTGCCCGACAATGGACTGGCCTGTACGCCAAACCTCCACCGCCACCACAACCACCTTCCGCTGTCTCCCTGGATCCATCTTCCTCATCCACAAATAATGCGAATTCATCCCCCAATCCGAACCGTTCTTCCGCCAAGGGCAAAGGCCGGGCGAACGCGCAACCCGTCGGCGCAGATGGTACACCTGAACCTCAAACAGTGGGCATAGATTTAACAAACGAAGGGGTAGAGGCTACGTCTCGCTCAACGCGAGCATCAAAAAGGCGCGCAGACGTACATTCGACGGATGCTATCATAGATCTATCAGAGGAGGTGGAGCCGAGTTCAACACGTGGTGGAAAGCGGAGACGTGTAGAGAATCTAGTAGGAGACGTAATAGTCATTGAGGATTAACACCCGCTGTACTCTCGTGCGTGCTCATTGCCTGTATATTTTGAATATGCTTTGAATGTTCTCGACGTTTTGTCACGCAGGTGATGGTTACGCATCACTTGGAAGGCGATGTATTTGCAACAAAAAGTCGCGGAACATATCAAGCCGACTACAAACACCATCCGACTGCCTCACCGAAATCGCGTAGCGGGCGGCCTTCCGCGAGACCGAGAGCAAAGCCTAGGCATTCACGCTCCCGGTCGCGCATGTCGCGCATCCCATGCGCCTTCCCTAGGAAATACCACGCCTCGGGGACATCCCAACCCGATCCCTGCGTAAGATCGGACAACATTCCCGCGACCAGGTCGACGTTGTCCATCTCCGACGCACCCTCCTTCGCGAGTGTGAGATAAGCCTGGCTGAGGTGGACGGTGGCGGGAATGCTGTCAGGAAAGATGAAAAGGGCCTTGTTGAATGCCTGTATGGCGCGATCGGAGTGGCCGAGCGCGGTGTGGTACAATCCCAACTGTCATTTTTCAAAATAGGTTGATGAATATACGATGTCGAGCTCCGGGCTCTGACGAGAAAAAAAAAAAGTGAATGCATTTTGCTCACCTGTACCCATACGTTGGGATTCTCTTCGTCCCTAACTTCCGCCTCCTGAATAGCGCCGCGGGCCTGCTCGATTTTCCCGGATCGCCGGAAAGTCGCGGCGCTCATTAGCCACAGTTCGCTTAGAAGCCTGCGTTCCTTCCTCGATCGCTCTTTTCTCTCGCGCGGAGTCAACGACGGCGGTGGTAATGGAGGTGGCGATTCGGGACGGACGAGCTCGTTGGTCGAAGTGTAAGGGCTGTGTCTACGAGAATGAATAGAAGAGGCTTGGTACGACGCCTGGTCGATTCCCAATGCCTTGTACAGGTCGACTGTAGCGATGATAAGGACCCCCTTAAATCAGAAGCAGAGACGGATATACTCACTGGGCGCCGATGACGTCCTCCGTAGAGTGAGGCCTCCACGTGGCCTGCCCACGCCGTGCCCGATCTTCCGTCCTATCGTCGAAATGCGGCGTTGCTCCTTGTGCACCCGATTCTTCAACATCTTCTGGACTTTCTTTCCCGCGGACTTATCCTTGTCTTTCTCCTTTTCCGTCTCGTCGATGGAGGTCTTGGCCTTTCCGTTTTGAATGGTGGATGCTTTCTCGTCGTAGGACGCCGCTGTTGGAGAACCGGGGAGGGGGACGGGTTTGGGAGTGTAGACGCCATTGGCGTCGTTCAAGGACGATATACTTCGTGGGTCATATGTGTCAGATTTCACTTCGAGCGAACGCCCGCTCGTATCCATCGACGTGCGTTCTGTGGAGCGGCGACATTAGCGCAGAACGCAGTGAACGCGATGGTAAAATCTTACGACTCTGATCTCTATCAGGGCCCTTTCTCTTTGCGAACCACTGGAAAACTTCGATCCATTTCTCCTCCGTCCCCTCCGGCCCTTCGATGAGCTCCGTTAGAGCTAGCTGGGTCAGTCGAAGTTGGAGCGCGTGTTCGAAGCGCTCTGTCGCTGACGGAGGTGGGTGGTCTGGAAGAGGCTGAAGCAGCTCTGCAGCTGGCGGAAGCGTGTGTGAGTGGGGATCCAAAATAGTCTCCCGTTCGGGGGCCCGTTCAGTAATGGTCGAGGCTTCCTCGGAACTCGGAGATTGTTGCTCTGGGAAGGCGGGGGATGCAAAGTCGATCTTCGTGATGCCGGTTGCGTACTCGGTTTCCTTGCGGATCGTACTAGAGTCCGTGGTGTCATCGGCTGGCGACAAGCACTGTTCGGCCATCCATGCCTGATCGTCCACCGTGGCACCGGCTTCCAGGACCTCGCGTGCGCCACGCCAGTCCTCTGAGGCAGCGAGCAGGAGGCCAAGGAGGTGCCATGAACGAATATTGTCTGGCTCAAGCTCCACAGCCGCACGCGCGTTTTCGATCGCCCGTTCAAGGTTACGAGCAGGAATGGGTCTGTACGATGCGAGGGCAATGTGAAAGTGAGCAGAAGCAGACGGTTGGCTCTCAACCGAGCTCTCTAAGAGCGAAAGCGCGTTCGTTAGCCGTGATGTTCGGCTCAGGTGATCTTGCTCTGCGTTCGGGATGAGGAATTGCCAAATGAGGGACGAGATTGTTAGGTACCTTTTATTGCCATGACCGTATTCCAGATACCCTCCGCCAACTCCACGTGCGCTTTCAACATCTTGTCTGATGGATCGAGCCGCTCCTTTGCCTTTTCTAGAATGACGCCAGCCTCACGCGCCTCGTCTATTCCGCGGCGTCCCGACGTTGGGTCCGCAGCAAGAGCAAGACGGCACAACATCCGAGCGCCCCACACAAGGGCAGAGACAAATGTCGCATCTGGCTCAGTTGACTTTCTGGCCAACTTTGCCTTGCTGACGGTGTGGACGTACAGCTGCAATGCGCGCGTCGCAAGGGCTGTATCTCCGCAGGCTTCGGAGATGCGCATCATGTGCCTGAACACGCGAGGAGCGTTGAAAGTCAATCGGGTCGCCCACCAGAGTATCTGTGCGCATGTGAGTGGGCAAGCTATGACAATCTGAAGGGTGTACCTACATCCAAGACCCACGCGGCATCACCGCTCTTAGATCCACCCGCCTCCCACACAGCAACGCATAGGTCCGTCAGTTCCTCCACCTTGTCATTGCGTTCCCCTGCTCTGGGAAAGCGCGTACTCGCGTTCAGGATGGCACGATAGTCCTGAATCGCGCGACGCGCAACTGTCGACACCGTGACTGGGACATCTGAATTTACTGGGCGAAAGTATGTATGTAGGCCAGGTGATGTTTGTTTTGTAACACGGGAGCGCAAAACGAGAGCGCGTATAAACAACACAGCCACGGTGGATCGGTGCTTGGCGCGAAATGTTGGGGGCCAATATGTACTGCACGTTTGGTACTGGGAGAACAACGTCCAGAGGGCAGATTCTTGCTCGCCGCTTAAACTACACGTGCGAGATGCGGCCAGTATTGCACGTCTGAGGAGGCACTCAACCCATCTCCAAAGCTCTCGGTATCTCGTGAAAGGCGGATTATTGATATGTCCAGTACCAGAACTCTGTGCGGGCAACAGATTCGCGGGAATGGATGATGAGATGCTGCTTTCGATAGTCGGGAGTGCCTGGGTACCACTGAGATAGACCGACAGGATTGTAGACGTATCGGCTGGCTTGATCTTTTCGAGTGCCATGCCTGTTACCGTGATGTAAGGATATCACACAGACAACGGAGCGACGACACCAAGTCACCTTGTAGACACACACTACGAACAACTTCAATAGCGGACCAGGCTCTCCCATCTGCGATGTCCGCAACTATCGGGGTAGTTTCGTTTGAAACGAAGCTACCAATGAACGATACTGACGAGGTGTTGTCCACAGTCGAAAAACTCTGCAGGGACGCCGTGTTCGAGCGTAGCGATTCTGCAGCACCTAGGCGGCTTTGCACATTGGCGAGATCACGGACTTGATTGAGGTACGAAAGGCACTGTACTGGATTTTCAAGAGCATACGCGTAGTACGCGAGAGCTAGTTTCAACGACTGTGACGGTTGAGAGAATTAGCAATAGGAGGACGGACAGTTAAAGACGTACGTCAGAGTTGGAATGTTCGACCTCGAGATTCCTCAAAGCTTCATATCCCACTCGCGCCTCATCTGCATGCTCACCCGCGACGACGCTCTCTGTCCCGAGTGTAAGGGAGTCCTCGACATAGCGCTCGTCCCCATCCAATTCGCTCTCCGTGGGACCTGCGGCAATGAGCAAAGCTAGGGCCTGCGTTTGGTTGGCGATTTCCGATACGTCATTGTATCCGTGACAGTGTTTATTGAACTTGCGTAGAAGTTCAGTCCATGTGAGGGTGTTGCCCTTGAAGGCTTTAGCAGGCGTGGATGATCCCCAGGAACCTCCGGTGAGTGCTATCCTTAGCTGTGTCCAGTAGTACTTATCCTTCGTTTGAGCCATGTCGTTCGTATGCGTATAAGGTGTGAACGCGGGGGCAGCGGGTGATCCTGCTGTATGACGACGAGGTGAGCCTCGATTACTCCTGAGTTGAGCCCGGTGTCCCGGTCCGGCACTCCGCTGGATTGCTCCACCCACCTGTCGATTAGCTCAGCAAGGTTTCTACTTATTTCTCCTGCGAGTGGTCGGAAACTTTGCCATTGACGTTGTGCAGGACGCTTGTCCTTTGTGGAGAGATAGAGTCGCGTTTGATTAATACAGTATGTGTGATAATTGTCACTGTGGGTCCCTGGGCCGAACAAGGCACGCACATGACCAAACATGGGGCGACGCGCCGCGGGTTCGAGATCCATGTGAGCAAAGCTCTGCTCAACTAGCGCTCTTGATCCCACACGCGAAGGTCCTCAACACGACTCCTCGTGGATGTAGAGTACCCTTAGGGACTAATTTTTACAGCTGCTTCCTTTCACGATATTTTACTATCGCCGCTATACTGACGCACTCCCACGACGCGTAGCCCTCAAGTTCGATCTACCATTTCTCCCAACTTCCCTCTAACCGGGAATGTACGCCTCGTCCGTGTCGACGTCGCGATTACCTCAGGGCGCTGAGGCTGCGCGCGCTGCCGCTCTCCAGGCAGAATTCAACGAGAAGAAATGGGTCTGGGTTCCCGATGACAGAGATGGGTACTTGGCAGGATGGGTTGCAAAGGAAGAAGATGAGATGGGTGAGGTGGTAATGGCCGCAGGCGGAGACGTACGTCTTCCATTTATTTTAGAGGGTCTATCCATCTCATTCGACTGGCCTGAGAACAGATTCGCAGCCTGCCATTGTACGCGCTCTCCAAGATGAACCCTCCAAAGTTCGATCGGGTTGAAGATATCGCAGACTTGACGTTCTTAAACGAAGCCAGTGTCGTCCACAACTTGCGATTGAGATATGGGTCTGGCGCAATATACGTGCGTCCAACGTCCGCTGGTCCATCCGTGTTTGATTCTGATATTCCCACAGACCTACTCCGGTCTTTTCCTCGTCGCCATCAATCCTTACCAGAACCTCCCTCTCTACTCTGACTCGATAATACAACAGTACCGTTCTCATAGGCGTGATGAGAATCCACCACACATTTTTGCCATTGCGGAGCGTGCATGGGTGAACATGGGGGAGGAGCGCGAAAACCAGAGCATCCTTATCACGGGCGAGTCTGGGGCCGGGAAGACAGAAAGCACAAAGAAGGTTATCCAATACCTCGCTGCAATCACGACCGAGTCGCATTCACACTCTACAATACCTTCCCATTCACACTCCCAATCGCTCTCATCCTCGTCGTCTTTCGGAGCAGTCATGCCATCTACTGGCCTTCCAGGCAGGAATTCCATCCTGAGGCATAAGCCACACCAGTCCATGTCTGTTACCAATACAGGCACACAGTCAAGCTCAATGAACCGACTCGGTCTCCTCGAACGCCAAATCCTTCAGGCCAACCCTATTCTCGAGGCGTTTGGTAACGCCCAAACACAACGAAACAACAATTCGAGTCGATTTGGCAAGTTTGTGCGCATTAGCTTTGCCCCAGACGGGAGCATTGCGGGCGCAAACATTGATTGGTACCTTCTTGAGAAGAGCCGAGTCATCGTTCGCGCTGCGGCGGAACGAAGCTTCCATGTATTCTATCAGATACTGGAAGGTGGTAACTCCCTGAAAGGTACGGCCTACGTGCTCTAAGTGAATCAAACCCTTACTCTGCTTAGGCGCCCTTCTGCTTGAGGGTAATGCGTCGGATTATGAGTATCTGAATAAGAGTAGGAGAGAAGTTGATGGCATTGACGATTTGGAAGAGTGGAGCTTGCTCAAGGCAAGTCTAAATGTTGCTCAAAGGATGAATCTCTAAGGAGATCTCTGTAGAATGCTCTTGAGGTGGTCGGTTTCTCCGCTTCGGAGCAGCTCGACCTCTTCCGCATCGTCGCGGCCGTTCTTCACATCGGCAACATCACGATCACAGCTACTCGCGCTGATGACGCTGTGATGCCTGATCCTTCACAGGCGGAGCGTGCCTGTCATATCTTAGGTATACCTGTGGCCGAATTTACCCGGGCGGTCCTACGTCCGCGTGTTCTCGCGGGACGGGAATGGGTCACACAGGCCCGCACGCGTCAGCAGGCCTTGGACGAGCTCGGCGCCCTCTCAAAAACTTTGTACGAAAAGTCTTTTGGCGCCCTCGTCGATCGCATCAACCGAGCACTAGATCGACCAACATCTAAATCGACCTTTATTGGCGTACTCGACATCGCGGGGTTCGAGATCTTCGAAGTGAATGCCTACGAACAGCTCTTGATCAACTACACGAACGAGAAGCTTCAACAATTTTTCAACCATCACATGTTCGTACTGGAGCAAGAAGAGTATGCACGGGAAGGAATCGAGTGGGACTACGTCAACTTTGGGCTCGATCTACAACCAACTATTGACCTCATTGAAGGCAGCGGGAGTGTCATTGGCGTGCTAAGCCTGCTGGACGAGGAGTGTATCATGCCTCGTGCGACAGATCTTACTTTCACAAACAAACTTCATCAACTTTGGGGGGGTGATGTGCAGGGTGAAGAGTATCATCTCGGTCGCGACAAGTACGAGCCCTCGCGGTTCGAGCAAGGCTTCATTGTTCACCATTACGCTGGGAAAGTCGAATATCATACTGACTGCTGGCTCGAAAAGAACAAGGACCCATTGAACGACAATCTGATCCGCGTCTTAGCCACATCTTCGGAACCCTATGTTGCTTCCCTCTTCTCCGAATTCACCGGTGCACCTCCTTCCTTTGCCATCGCACCGAACTCTTCGAACGCGGTTTCATTGGGGAAGAAACGAACGTTAAAGAGGGGTGCATTCCGCACGGTTGGCCAGAGGCACAAGGAGCAATTACAAAGCCTGATGGCACAACTATACGCCACTCAACCGCATTTCGTGCGCTGCATCGTTCCCAACGCAAACAAGAAGCCTGGTCGCATAGATGTTCCCCTTGTCCTTGATCAGCTGCGATGCAACGGTGTGCTTGAAGGCATTCGCATTGCGCGCTTAGGTTACCCAAATCGACTTCCCTTCATCGAATTCCGCCAGCGCTACGAAATTCTCACCCCAGGTATCATTCCACGCGGATACATGGACGGACGCAAAGCCTGCCTTCGTATGGTCGATGCGCTCGACCTCGACAAAACGCTCTTTCGTATCGGCACCTCCAAAATCTTTTTCAAAGCCGGCGTCCTCGCAGAATTGGAAGAACGACGTGACGCGACTTTATATGATATCTTCTCGGGGTTACAAGCGCAGGCGCGCATGTTCTCTGCCCGGAGACAAATGAAAAAGATTCTCAACCGCGCTGTGGCAATTCGTACTATCCAAAGGAATGCACGCATCTACGCTGAGCTGCGTGAGTGGCCATGGTGGCAGCTGTATACCAAGGTCTCTTGCATAGTTTTCACCCCCTTGATGGTGCTTAATCCTCGTCCATTTTCCTTGTAGGTTCGCCCGCTACTTGCTGCCACCCGCAACGACGCCGAGCTTCACAAGAAGGAGGTGGAGCTTCTATTAATCAAGGAGCGCGCAGAGCGCGATGCGAAAGAAAAAGAAGCTCTGGAGAGTCTCAAGATGCGCCTCGAAGCTGAAAAGCGGAAGATGGAAGACGCTTTGCAGGCCGAGCGCAACCTCACGGTTGACAAGGACGCGCTACTGGAAAGAAGCAAGAAGCGGGAACTCGAACTTGAAGAGGAGGTGACCGCACTGCAAGGCGATCTTGATACCCTCGACTCGCAGCTGGATCGTGCCCTCAACATGCAGAAAGAGAGCGAAGACAAGCACGAGGCCCTTCGCCAAGCATTCGACGAAGCGGCCGAACATCTCGTTCGTCTGGAAGGTGAACAACAAGAATGGGTTCGCCGGGAAGAAGAGCTTTTGAAACGATTGGCCTCTACGGATCGCGACCAAGGCGAACTTCACCGAGAACGTGACGATATGCAGAAGGAGGCTACCGAACTCCGGCGGCAACTCGCACAGCGAGAAGAGGACCTTTCTCGCGTCAAGGAGCGTATGGACACTGCAATTTCAGAGCTAGATGTGAGACTTGGTTCGGAAGTGCAAGCACAGTACGGTTTTCCCTTCTCATCGTGATTGTTCTCATCAATCTCGTGTTTTTTCAGTGACCTTGCGAAGGACCGTGTAGATTCGCTCGAGCATGACGTGCGACAGGCCCGGACACACCTGGCTGAACTCACTCGTACCGCATCCGAATATTCCGATATGATTAAGAAGAAGGACGCCGATATCGCACGCCTTACTGCGGAATTAGAGACGTCCAAGGCCGAGCGTAGTCGATTATCCAAGGAGATCTTCGAACATCGGGGGCAGATCGAGGCCCTCACTGCCGAAGTAATTTCCCAGCGGGATGGCGAAGCCCGTCACGCCTCTACTCAAGAGAAGCTTCAAGACGAGTTAGACAAGCTTCGGTCATTAATTGAGGCTAAGACCAGTGAAGCAAATCGCAGGGGCGAGGTGGAGAAGCAGAAGGACGCGGAGTTACAGGACCTTCGGCTCCAAGTCGGCAAGCTACAACAAGAGCTCAGCGAAGCTCGTAGAAGCGCCATCGAGGTTCAGAACAAGCTCAAGGTCGATCTGGAAGCATCAGTGCGCGAACACAATTCGCTGCTGCACAGTCACCGCTCTCTGTCAGATCGCGTGCAGGCCAATGATCATAAGCTTAAGAAAACCGAGGCCGCTCTGGCTGAGGTGGAGAAGACCAAGCGGTCCCAAGAGTCAGAATTGCAGGAGCTGCGGTCGCGCAGGATTGATGCAGACGGTCAATTGGCCGAGTTGCAGAAAGCAAAAGAGGTAAATAGAACATACTCCCGATGCGGATCACGCGTGCTGAGAGGAGTATTCAGAGCCTAGAACGCCAACTCCATGCTGCTCAGGCAAAATACCAAGACTTTGAAGATGTAGCACTGCAGCTTGAACGGGACAAGAGCGCGCAAGATCGTCAGGTGGACACCTTGAAACAACAACTCGATGCAGAGACGACCAAACGCTCTCAATTGGAAAAGATCGCGTCAAAGCAGAAGGCCGAGCTTATTCAACTACGAGACAAGAACGCCAAGTTCGATCGCGACGTGAACAAACTCCTCACAGAACTGAAGAGTCGTGAATGGGAAGTCAGGCAATTGGAATCTCGTCAAGACAAGACAATCGTTGAACATGTACACGTATTGGAGGAGGCCAAACGAGTCACCGATCGCCAACTCGCGGATGCTCAGAAGGAGCTCGAGAGCCATGCCGCATATATCCGGTCTTTGGAGAAGGCGAAGACAAGACTGACTAACGAAGCTGAAGATCTTGCTCGCGCGACTGAAAAGGAGCACGCGGAGTTGCGTTCTAAGGAGAAGGCAGTCCGAGCTCAGGAGGCCCTGGCGAAGAAAGCAACGCTTGAAGCCGAGCTCGAGCGGAAAAACCGAGAGGCTTTAGAAGCTCACGTTCGCCGGTTGCAGGAGGACCTCCAAGCGACGCGGGGCCAGGTTGCGGATGCTACCCAGCAGTTCCTCTCTATGCAGCGATCCAAGGACGAGTTGGAAGCCGAGCTGGCGCGCCTGGCGGATCAGACGGATGGGACTGAGTCCTTGGCAAAGATACAACGTCAGTATCAAGCGCGCATTAACCAGCTCGAAACCCAACTGGAGGAAGCGCAACTGACCTCAACAACGGTGGCACGGATACAAGAACGCATCGATAGGCAGCACACCGAAATTCGACGAATGATACTTGCAGACGGCCCACAGGATGTCCGGCTCCGAGACGCTGTTCTCCGCGAGTTACAGTCAGCTGAACAAGCGAGCAAGGAGTTGTCGCCGTCGAATCCTGGAGGGTCGGGTGCGCGTAAGTTGGCCAACATCCAACCCGAAAAGCGATCATCTCTTGGTATGAACGGTGCTGTGCGCCCACGAAACGAGGCTCCGGCTGCACCATCGCCCAGGAAGAGTGATGTTCAAGTTGCCGCTCTCAAACAACAGGTTCAGGTCCTCGAGCTCCGAATGGCAGCGTCACAGCGTGTTAGGCACCACCTCGAGGCTTCCGTACGGGCGCTAACCGATGAACTGGAACGAGGTGATGGCTCAAAGCAGTTCTTCGAACAATACAGGCAACGCTTGGCAAATGAGAACAGCCGCCTAACCGAATTGTTGGAGGATGAATCAGAAGCTCGCCGCCATGCCGAGGTAGCTCAGCTCGACGGTGTTCAAGCGATGTGGGCCAAGTTCCAGAATACGATTGCCGCAGAACGCGAAAGTTATACGCGACTGGAGGAGTCACGGAATGCTTTGGTCAGTTAACAAGTGGTTCCGTAGTACCCAAACTGACAGATGCACTGCAGGTCGTTCAACAACGCACTGCGCAAGCGGAAGTTGAAGGTAGCCGGCGCCAAATCCAGGAGCTTGGTCAGATTAGGAAGCAGCTGCAACGCGAACTCACCGAGGTTAAGGACCGTCTCGAAGCCGAACTTGCGGCAAAGAGTGAAGAAGCCAGTGCGTCGCTTCCCCGTCTTTGTTATCCCCTGAGTCCTGAATAAGTAACTGCGACCTCTATCCTCGTTTTGTAGATCAAAGACGCCAAGTCCAAGCACACTTGAGCGAACTTCAGATTTCCTTGGCTTCGTCTTCCGCCGCACAGTCAGAGCTACGCGAAGCCGTGGAGGCTTTCCGCGCCAAGTCAGAATCGTACCGAGCGAAGCTTGAAGCCGCTGAGATCGAAAAAGTCAAGATTTCTCGCGCCGAGGCTCTTCGTGCGTTCACCGCTTTTAGTCGTAGTCACATTATTCTGAGTGTATTGTCACAGTGCGACAATCGATGACCGATACAGGTAAAAACCAGGCAACTCTCGTTGCCGAAAGGGACGCCGCGGAAGACAGGCTGAATGCTGCGGAGGCCCAAATCCGCGAGCTTGAGGCCAGACTGGAAGAGGAAAGTCGGGAATTCACAGACATGGGCGTACTTCGGCGAAGAATAGCGGAGGAGATGGATGACGAGCGCAAGCAATACCAGAAGGAGTTGGCAGAACGTGATTTCACAGCGGATCAGACTCGCAAGAAATACCAAGGTACAGTGTTTCTTTCATACGCCCCTGCCCCGCGCTGACATGTCCTTGGCATACGCAGCCGAACTCGCGCAGTTGAGTGAAGGTTAGTCCCCAACAGGCGCGCATCCTGTTTGTCAGGAGACTTACGATGTTCTCGACAGAACTACAAAGTCAGCGGGACTCGATCAGCAAACTTCGCGAAGAATTGCGCAAAGCCCGCTCAACCAACGACGAGCTTTCTTTACGTTACGACGACGAAGTATACAACGGGGCTGCTTGGAAAAAGGAGCGCGAGCGTCTGGAAACCAAGATCGCCGATCTTTCGAGGGCCTACGATTCATCGACCGCTGCCCAGGCCGAACAGCAGGCGCAGATTGTCGCGCTTCACTCTCAAGTACGCGAGCTTCGAAGCGTGCTCAACGACGCCGAGGCGGATCGTGCTCTGTTGCAGAAGGCGCGACGTGGATTGCAAGCAGAGCTTGAGACCATCAAGATGGATACCGTCGACGTCACGAGGATCAACTCAGATCGCGAGCTCCAAACTCTCCAACTGAAGAACCAGGATCTAGAGCGTGCACTAGAAGAGTCAGGCGATAGAGTAGACATGGCTTATGAACGCATGAAGAAAGCAGAACTCCACGCGCAGGAATGCCAAGTAGAGCTTGGCGAAGTGCGAGTTGAGAATTCTGAGCTAGACAAGCTCAACGTGAGTCACCGGTCAGGGACATGCGACAGCACCACGCTAACCCTCCTTCCTCGACAGGCTAATCTCGAGAAGCAGCTCAAGGAGCTTAATCTGCGCATCGTTGATCTAGAGACCAAGTCGTACTCACGAAACCCACAGTCTTCCTCCGCCGCCACCATCCGTCGCCTTGAATCTCGAATAGAGGAACTCACAAACCAACTGGGCCAGGTGACGAAGGAGCATCACCGCACCTCTCTTTCGAGGGATAGAGATGCCTCTGCTCAACTAATTGAGAGCGATCGTCAGAGGGCGAAACTCGAGGAGGAAGTGCGTTTATATGAGGAGAAGGTCAGGGCTATGCGACAGCAGATGGACTACGTGGTCAGTACTCTCACGAATGGGGTACAGCGTCTTCAATGATCTGACGTGCCTATTAGCAAACGTCGGAGAGCGAACTGCAACTGGAGAAGCGGCGGGCAGAACGCGAGGTCACGGAACTTAGGCAAAGGTCTTTAAAGTGAGTGATGTTTTGGAGTATGGGCACGTCGCTGACTGTGAGAACGTCCCGTGCCGT
>Ga0307512_10003037_pt1 | contig 20138 bp, 29 predicted proteins | sample 14_EM_MG_FD_200267 | JGI IMG/M metagenome (GOLD analysis project Ga0307512, IMG submission 200267) | Populus trichocarpa ectomycorrhiza microbial communities from riparian zone in the Pacific Northwest, United States - 14_EM | ecosystem: Host-associated > Plants > Roots > Unclassified | place... | reverse complement strand
TGTTCAACTCTCTAACGCATCACGTGCTGTCACGTGAAAGGAGATTTAAGCTCATCCCAGAGAAAAAAGCCCCTGTTGGCCGAAAGATATAAAAACCTTGGGGGTCTGCTGTACTTTTCCCTCAGTCGGGACGTAGGTCACCACTTGCTACAGTCCTGGCATCAGCCTCTCTCTCGTGTTCTCCTCGGCCAATGGTAGATCGTACTCGGCTCTGTGCATGGTCCGTCAGAGGTAGGTAGTACGGCGGACCACGCAGGGTATAGGTGCCCTCCTAGGTACCCAAGACGTCGACCGGGAGCACCGCGACCTCAAGACCTCAAGCTTCTCCTCAAACGACGAGTACGATCCCCTGTGGGCCGCTAGAGAGCCACGAGGTGAGGCTGGTGTCAGGGTAGCCATGCGGTGACCTATGTCTTTCCGACAAACAGCACGAACACTCGGATCGACGGGGAGTTATGGCGATTTTCGCTGAGGTAACCAGCGATCGTCTTCCTGCGCCCGGGTTAGAACCGTCGATCCTCCCCCTAGAGGGGCAGAGTAAGTTCGTTGCTGAGGCAGCTTGGGGATGTTGGCTGCGAGTGTATGGGCGAGCGGGACCGCGTGTCGTTGTGGCTTCGGGCTCCGCCAGGGTGACGACCCTGGCGAGCCATGTGTCTCCAAGTCGCGAATTGGAGACACACGAAGCTATGATGGCTGCGGTCCCGCTTTTTTTTTGTCAAAAATTTCAAGATAGGGGCTAAAGTCTGGAACTACCCCTCTGGTTCTCGATGTTCGTAGATAGTCTAATCGTGTGCTCAACAAGCTCTTCACCTATGTCTCAACATGATCGGCCGGAACGTAGTATAAATTCCCACGACTGCTCACATCTTCCTCGTTCTCACTCATGGCCGCGGTTTCTGCAAACTCTTCGACAGCAGCCAAACCACGCAAGCGTTTTGTCGGCTCAAAAGTGGGACCGTCCTCCAAAACCTTAGCATCTTCGGTCATTTCACATCAAATACCCAAAGATATTCTGCAGGATGTTCAACTCAACAACGCCATCAAGGCCCTGCCCTCAAATTACTCATTTGAAATCCACAAAACGATACACCATACTCGTAAAAATAAGGCTACGATAGTTGCACTGCAAATGCCGGAAGGATTGCAGATGTTTGCGTGTACGATCGCCGATATAATCGAGAGGTACGTCCAGAAAATAAGAGACCGGATTAAAGCGATGGCTTATTATCCTGAACCAAAGGTTTACGGACGCCCTAACTGTTATCATGGGCGATGTAACTTATGGAGCATGTTGTATTGACGACTACACTGCGGTCGCACTTGGGTGTGATATGTTGGTCCACTACGGACACAGCTGTTTGGGTACGCGCACGCTATTATGGTGTATACGCCGCTGATCCCTTTTCTGATCACCACTCATTTAGTTCCCATGACTGAAACTACGATTAAAACCCTCTACATCTTCGTGGAAATTTTGATCGACTCACGACACCTCCACCAATCCATCCGCATGAATTTCCCTGACGATCGGCAGGAGTTTTACGACTCCCTCCTCAGATCAGAAGACTCGGATAAACTCATATCTGCTGGGACTCAACTGCCAAAACCACGGCATCTCACCGTCGACCCGAGTTGTGCTGACGATCCCGCTTCGGTGAAAGAACCGACTAGATTGGCTCTCGTGTCCACGATCCAATTCGTGGCTGCGCTTCAACAGTTGAAAGAGGATCTTTCGATCGAGTACGTTGAGGAGCATGGTCTTTGGCCAGTTCATAGACTAGAAAATTACGACTCCACGGAACAGACCAACACCGGCCCGACAATTTCAAGGGGGACGTACCAAGCCATCATCCCACGGTCAAAGCCCCTCTCGCCGGGGGAGATTTTGGGTTGTACCGCACCTCGATTAAATGATGTCGATGCGTTGATGTAAGCCCGCATCTCGAACTGATGCGACCCGCCGTTCCTAACGCCGCTCTGTGTGCTCAACAGTTACCTTGGTGATGGTCGGTTCCACCTCGAGTCTATCATGATCGCCAATCCTACCGTCCCTGCGTTCCGATACGACCCGTATTCGAAAAAGCTCACGCGAGAACGGTACAATCATGCAGAGATGCAGGGGGCCAGACATGATGCAGTAACTATGGCGAAAAAAAGCGTAAATGCGATCACTCAAGACGAGAACTCGGGTTCCGTTCCGATAAACTCAGAATCCAAAATATGGGGAGTGATTCTTGGTACCCTTGGCCGCCAAGGAAGTTTTAAGCAGTTACAGGTAAAGTGATTCCGGAAATTGTGAATGAACTCGTGCTCACTGCTTTTAGGCGATCACAAAACAACTAAAGGGGTCCCCGACAACTATCCCTTATATGCCAATACTACTTTCTGAGGTTTCTCCGGCGAAACTGTCACTATTCAACCCGCATATATCTGTATTCGTCCAAACCTCGTGTCCTCGGCTGTCCATCGACTGGGGGTACGCATTTGACAAGCCCTTATTGACTCCATACGAAACCGCCGTGGCGGTCGGAAAAACGATCGGGTGGATGGACGACAGCGAAGCGAAACCCGCCGAAGAGAGGAGGTATCCCATGAATTTCTACGAAGCCGGGACGCCTTGGGCAATTTCCCGAGTAAAAGCAGAATATTAATAATTGTTAGGCAATAAAGTGGAGTATCAAATGATCGTTATTCCATCATAGTTGCAAGCTGTATTGTACACCCTTCGGTCAGGTAGCACGAAGTATAATCTCGTAATCCGTGATGAATTCTCATCATTGCAACGTGAGAATGACCGCAGGGTGGACGGAATTCAGAGCCTGAAAATTTTCTTTAGCAAACGAGCTCAAATGGCTAACCAAATAAGTTCATACCCGTATGCAGCTTCGACCTCATCGACACCCGCACCCCCGAATGGACCAGGAGCGTCCCTAGGCACAGGTCCCAATTCCTGTTCTTCATCGTCGTCATCGACCGCACTACCTTCATCTCTATCCAAATCAAACGGTAGAACGGGTCGGAGGCCACCGCCGGAACTGCTTCTCCGCGTGCTTGCAGGGCTCTTTGCAAGCGCAGCCATGGTCTTGGGGCTCATGTGGGCCCAATTATTTCTGTTCTCATCTGGAACGCTCCCATCTTCCCGACCCGGGTCCATGGAGTCCATGCGGGTATCATCCCCGAGTTCGCCAATGGGGCCGATCGATTCACTGTCACTGATTCCATCCGAAATATCCGTAACAAACTCTGGAACTTGTAGCCTGTGCCATGCCGACTGGGGTTGTCCGTTGTTTTGGATACTGTCGGGATAAGGGGTGGTGGGCTCTTCGTGCCATCCGAGATCGGAGAGATACTCCTCGTATTCCTCTTCGAAGGCTATGTCCTCGGTGATGTAGGGTAGGAAAATGTTTGGATCGGGGGCTTGAGCGCGAAGAGGTGGGAAGACATCGGCTTCCACTACGTTTGGTGTCCCAACGGGTCGGATGAGACCTGCAATCTCTGGGCCAGGCTGGAGACCATCCAGGTGTTGGGAAATGCTCATTGACCGATGATGCTGCGCCTTCTGAGATTGGTTGCTGACCGGACCATACCGCTTGTTGTTGTCTGGGCGAAGTGTGTCATTGTCATTAATGTTCGACCGCGGAGATGAAACTTACAAAACTTGACAAGGTGCCTGAGCGCATGTTCTTGTCCCTGGTAGCATCATGAGTACAGTTAAAAATGTGTTCCACGGGCCGACGGTTACCTGTGCTTCGGCAAGATCATCCACCTCATTCCCGCTCAACCATTCGTCCCTTAAGTCCGGTCGGCAATTAAGGTAGATTGCGGTAATAACCTGCATGTTGGCTAATGTGAAAAACACGAAAAAAGGAAACCGATCAGCTCGGGACACGTTCCAGATTGGCGCCAATAGGCGAGGGTGGAATGCGGAAAGAGCAGTTACTCACACTGCCGCCATTTTCGTCCGCAGAATGGTACTTGGCTCTTAATGAGTTTCAACACGTGAAGTTGGAGCACCGGGTGCTGGACCTTAAGTATTCGTTTCAGGACCGCCTGTTGTTGTAATATTAGTGTCAAGCTGTCACCACGAATCAGAAATTGAAAACACGCTTACAGAACTCTTGTACTGGACCATCATCCGAATTCTGTGTGACCGGTGTTTCGACAACTTCTGCATAATCTTTGCGAAATTGATCGTCGCAAAGAAGTTCCTCCACGAGAAGTCCGTCAAGAGATCCATCTCCTCTTCATGTTTCTGCCCGTTTGGTAGAATGGTCGTTTTAACTACCGCCTGTCGCGGGGGCTTAAGTATGTGATCTTCGGGACGCATGGCCGATGGGTTGTGCGAGAAATGTAATTGGCAGAACTGGAAGAAGCTGGGATATGGGGGAGCATCAGCAGAGGTAGGTAACCAGTGGTGTGCGTTGATCTTACTTATTTTCTGGGGCATCAGCCTTCGAAGCTACTGAAACGGAAACCTCCTGGAGACCGAACATCTTGAGGATGAGTAACAAACAATTTGTATCTAGGAGGTGCTGCCCGAGATGGTGAAACTTCATAACATCTGGGACGACGTTCATCAGAACACGCGGATCAACCGAGATCGGCGAACCTACGAGAGACTTTGAACCACTTCAAGGTTAACAGAATGATGGCGGAGACAGCTTTAGAAGTGATTTCCCTATGCCTGATGACGTCAATCTCATCTATCGATGGGGGAGGCATGGGTGGCTGCTCTTGCGTCGCTAAAGTGGGGTGGTCACTCTTTGCTCTTTCACCGAAAGAAGAAACGTGGTCGTACGAGACAGCATCCCGGGAGGGAACCCGTTTGGATTGGTCGGCTGCTGTTGATTCGTTGTTGCAGAGACGGTAGCCAGTAAGAGCTTGAGAAGGACCATGACCCATCCTGGGAGGAAAGGCAGGACCGCAGCCTAGAGAGCAGTCAACCTCTGTGTATGGTTGGAGAAACTGAGAGAATCGCACATAGATTTGCTCAACTCTCTTCAGTCTCATCAGGTCCTCCTTTCTCTCCTTCGACTTCCTTCTTTCTGAGTTTGAGTCTGCCTTCTTGATCGCAGCCTCTGCTTCTGCAATCTTAACATCCAGAAGTACGACATCTGGAAGCAAACTCTCTCCGGACTCCTCGTCCTAAACAATGTATTCCCGTTATTCGTGTCACAGAGCGCACGAACCAGGGAGAACCTACCGATTGTTGTGGTTTGCTGTCTGCAATCACTTCCGAACCGGGCATAAAGTCCAGTCCACTCTCCGCGCTCATGCATTCCTCCCGCGCCCGCCACATTTGCCACAGTGAAAGACTCACGTACATGTGTTTGTGATAGAGCTTGTCAGCCTCATCAATGGCAAAGGGGACCAGGCGCCCATCCCGAGCATCACGGTAACCGCCGTACGTCGCCCTCCTAGAGAAAGGGAATAGAAATGGCCTATTCTGGTCGGTCTGGTATTTTTGTTTGTTTGGTTTGGGACTGGGCGGAGGGGAAGGCGCCGGTGTCACCTGCTGAGGGACCCCGGGCCTGAACTGCATCCCCCCTGGCTGTTGGTGTCCACCAGGATGGAACCCATGCGGGTTGTTTTGCATGTCCGCATCAACATCGTGCTCGTAGTGGTGTCTCACAGGTATGGGAGAAAACGCTTCTGCAAGTTTCGAGGACGTGATAATTGATGAGGTAGGGGCGGCAATAGTAAATGGATCAGGAGGCGAAGTGAAGGTTGGGTATTTCACGGATGTTTCCTGGCGGAAGATTTCGATGTCTAGGGGGGTGGATTTGATACTGGTGTCTTGGGGGTGGGTATCAGCGTTAATGTTGAGAGCGGATGAAAGTGCGCGGTTACACGAACCCCCTTCTGTGATTGGTGGCAATCCAGCAACTTCTCGTCCAAGTTTCTTGACTCTATAAAGGTCTTTCATTCCGCCACAACATGCGAGGAGCGTTTTCCATAGAACGAGGAGAAGCTACCGCCTCCTGCATAAATGAAAAGTAGGATCAGACGTGTTTTTGACGTACCTTTTTCACTGGATACCCTTTTGCACTCTTGTCGCGGAGTCCCGAAACAATGCTGATGAGGTAAACAGGCAGTGGCGGATCCAAACTCACTGAAAGGGAGTATTTGAAAATGCCACGATAAATAATGCGACAAGCGCTTACTCAATTCGTCGGCGAAATCGTCGTGACCCTTGAATACCTCAATGATGTGATACAGCATGCCAAGATAGACAGACAACTCTGTCGTGACCTCTTCCAAGATGTCCGCGCGATCCTGGGCCGAAATTTGAAAACGAGCGGCATCTTGTTCTGAGAGGCTGCTGTAGAGGGTGTAAGAAACGCGTTGAGGCAAACATGAATTACGAAATTACCGACCAGAGGAGGTCGTGCTTCGAGCTGGCAATCTTCATCGCTTCAATGATGTTCGGTAGCCCATTCGCGCCTCGGACGACCTTACAATTCTCGAAGATCCAGTGCAGTTGATCTTCGGGAGATGAAGTTTCGGCAAACGTGCCTACACGAGTTTTGAGTACCCCGACGCGTGATATGACGGTAAGGTACGGTACGGACCTTGCAAGACGTAAAGAAGCCTGCGGGCATTGGTGAACCTGATCTCGGCGTCGCGGTGTTCTAAGCCCTCTATTAGAACCTCTACGTGTGCCCTACGCTGTGACAGCGGGCTCCTTGTCCACTCTGGTATGAATTTGGAACGTGTTCTGCAGGCGGACAAAGGAGGATCGACGTACCTCCAGAGAAAGAACCTTCCCAAGCCTTGAGGTTCTCGGCGACCTGAGGCATTTCGACGTAGGAGTAAAACTCGTCAATCTCATTCAGGACGGTATCCTCATCTTCGTAGCGGAAGTCATAAGAGGCCTGCTACTTGGTAGCGTACATTAGATTAGATCTGGGTATATGTGCTACAAATACCTTGGGCTTTGGCGCAGAGCCGACCATACTACGGAGCTGACCGAGGGTGATTGAGTCCAGGCCGAGGTTTGTGGGCTGACCAACTGCATTTTCGGACTGCATCTGGCGTGAGGGATTAATCTGTTATTGGCAGCCGAGGCTCAGGCTGAGTGAGGCGAGCTTTCTGTCACGTGGTCCGGCGGTCCACCCCGCAGTGGCTTTTTTATAAGAGTCAACGGTTGTTCGCTCTCCCCAAGAACGTCTCCTGGGTCCGCCGTCGTCCTCCCCGTCGTCGTCGCCCAACCTCTCTCCGTTTCCTCAGCTCTTTGCGCGTTTCAGGAAAGGAGTAGACTGTGTCAGCTTTCTTCCCGGGATCTTTCTCTTCCCTAGGACACCCTGCCTGCGACTGCGACTGCCAGTCCAGCCAAAAAATCGTCAAAGGGGCACGCCTTCGCTGTGCGTCAGCCTCCAGATTCCAGTCTATTCTTCCCCCCTTCCATCTTTTTTACGAAATTTTTCACGACCCTCTTCTACCTTTTCCGTCTCCTTTCTCTCTCTTGTCTCTGTGGCACTCCTTCCGAGTGCTTCCATCGATCACTGTTAGTCCCTCGAGCCTCTAGCGGACTACCCGTTGGAGCCTGAGAGACAGACAGTCCAAGCCCCTCCTTTGCCAAATGCCAGTCCCCGTCCCACCTTACTCCCTACACCCCGCTGACAAACTCAAACATCATTCGGAACCGACAAGATATACCTCCCTTCCGGCTTCCTATTCGCTTGGTTCTCTCGATACCCAGCGCTCGGCCCCTCATCGTCCCCATCGCATTTGGGAAGAAGAGCCCCCCACTTCTCAGCTGGGTTTTCCCCAAGGGTTGACCACCGCGGCCAACGCGGGCGTCATTAAAGGAGCTCGCGCGCAAGCGTGTCTTCCGCCCATTACATCTCTTGCTCGTCGCAGCAGGCCGCACGCACATAACCGCAGGCACAGTTCGGGAAACATGGTAACCAACCTTTCCATCTCTGTCCCCGGCGCATCATCTTCACAACTGACTTATCCTCAACACAGACGTACAGGGTCACACCTCTACACTCTGAAGACGATATTGGCGACACGATGAACGTCAGCCCGGTCGAGAACTACGAAAATATTTTCGCTAGGAACTTTGGAGCCTTCAGCCCCCTTCTTGAGGATCCGTCGCCAGACGCCAATCAGTATGATTCAGGCTCCAGCCCCATAGGACCTGTAACTCCCACTCCGTTTGGAGAATTCATAGATCGAGCAATCACCAGCAATTACGTCGAGCCCGCCATCGATCCGACATACCCCGATTTGGGTAGGCCGTCTTATGGATATCACGGTAATCAGCAGCCGCAGTACAGTCAAGCGAACCAGCTTGTTGTCGAGCAATCCCCGCGGAAGCAGGTCCCCATGGTTGCTGCGCCGCCACCTACTGCGACTACCGAGTACAAGAAGCTTGTAGACCCTCTATCCGAGTGGCTTGCCTGTTACGTCTGGCGCGTTTGCTCCACTGGTGCGGGACTACCTTCTCATTTTGTCCGGCCCGCGTAAGTTTTTTTTTGAAATCACATGTATCCCGACATTGACCGGATCGCTTAGGTCATTCCCGCCATGCCTCCCAAGAGCACCTCCGGCGTATCTTGCGGCATCCATTCGTTCCTTGCTTTTGTCGACACTACTGCAGCCATCAGCCATCTTTTTGTCCTTGTGGTACATCATGCGGCTACCCGTGTACATCGGTTCCGTATCATTCGGCACAGAACTGATCAAGGAGTACAAATTCCACCTTGAACTCTTCAGTGAAGACGAAGGCCCGGCCGAGGCTCATGCCCCTTTCAGAGTCTTCCTTCTGGGTTGTATGCTGGCCAACAAGTGGCTTGATGACCATACATTCTCGAATAAGACTTGGTAAGTACCCCCTGACCCGCTTACGTCAGGACTACCCTTCTAATCTTATCAACAGGCAATCGATCTCCAATGTTCCTGTCCGGTTCTTGAATCATCTCGAGTCGTCTGCTCTCGCCATCTTCAGCCACGATCTCTCGATTTCTCCGCAGCAATGGGTTACGTGGCTCTCTCACTTGAGTGGCTACCATTCCTCCCTTTCCTCGGCGGCTCAGCAGCCCATCGGTCGGCCATCGGCGAATCCTCATTTCATTATCAAGAAGGCGCTCGACGAACTTCTTCACACTCCCACCGAAGCTCGCCGTGAGGAAACGTCCTCTGTCATCTTGCCTCCGGGCCCAGTGTTCATCGGTCTTGAGGAACGCAGAAGAGAACATGCTGCAAAGGAAGCGGCCACGGAGCAAAGCAACAGTGAAATTTTGGATATCGATTTGGATGAGGATGGACCACTGCGTGAAGAGTATCTCCCCAAAAGGCGAGTCAGCAACGCAAGAGATACTGAGCCGGCTCGCATTCCCTTCAAGCCCATCGCCCCTGGACGATCGCTGCCTCCCCCTGCCAAGTGGAGCCCTGAGCACGACGAGCCAATAATGTGGTCTAACAGCCGCCCTGTTCGGTCTTACCTTGCTCCACAACCGCAGCCGAAGCACCATCACATTTTAGATCCCATCTGGGGTTCTACGCGTGAGGGGAAATACGAACACGCTCTTGGATACGACCCCCTCGCTGGCGCCATCCGTTCGGCATATGCATATGACTACGGGGACCTTTACTTCGGTAACTCACGCTCTCAATCTAATGGGATCTTCCCTGAATCCGCCATGCCACCGACGTATGGTTACGCCCCGTTCGCACCAGTCGAGAGCCACCGGCTTCACAGCTATCAGCCTGATCTCTATGGACGGTACCAGTACCCTTTCATGGGTGAGGCGTATGGCATTGCTTAATTCTATTGGGAGATACTGCCATCCGCCCGTCCCAAACCCCTTCTCCGGTTCTTGATTCACGTTGCTCTCTCCACCTGCCACTTCTCCTCGCGTCGGCTTTGATAAGCTGTTGAGCACGCTAGGCGTCCCAGTCGTCAGAGCCGATTGCCGCTCCCTTATTCACCGATGACCGCCATGGTCCCACCACGCCGTATCTTTTTTTTCCGACACCGGAGTATCTCGGCCTCATAGAACTCTTCTCACTTTATGCCTCTTCTCCTTGCTGTTTCATCATCTCATTTTTTCCTCGTCTCATCGACTCCTTTCATCCGATCCGACGATCCGCGTATGTTTGTGCGGCGCGGCTGTCGCACAATCTTCATGTCCATACAACCATCTCACCGGCAATATTGCCACCATCGCAGTCGGTCTGCCTTTTTCTCATCCTCGCCGGTTCACTTCGGCACTCAGTACATATCCAGAAAACCCACGCGTCTCATTTTCTCACACACACAAGTCATCCGGTACCTCTCCTTCCCACTCGCCCCAACCATATTTATCCACTCCCAAACCCGAACAATGCGGTTCTCTCAGGGAGAAGTTCCTCTCCTCCCCCTTTTTGGTTGTCTTCCAAGGGGTTATTTTGTGCCTTGGCCCCATAGATTGTGTTTGCGTTCCCGTCATCGCGCAGCTTCGCTGCGTCACGAGTGGCGGTTCGCGGACTTGTACTATATTCTTCGTCCATCTTCGCCTCCTCTCTCGGTATCTCAAGGCCAGCATTCCCCGTCGAGACTCTTGGCTCGACCTTCTTTTAGTTTTATCCAATGGACGACATCTTTCTCCACACTTTGTCACGCTGATTTTTTTGCGACCCCATTTCCCGGTTCTTGAAACCTCTTTAAGGTCCGCTTCACACACCGTATAACACTCCACAGATGCTTTTCCACGCTTCTTTCACATGCTGCTACCTTCCCCGTCTTTCTACGATTAAATCATACGCCTTAATAGCCTCTTCTGCCTCGTTCGTTTGTACTTTTTTTTTTTTTGGTTTCCCCACCACATCCTCGACGTCGTTCCGGTTCTCGCCTTTTGGTCCTCGCCACCCCATGCTCTTGACCGGTGTATTTGTGTTGATTTGCGAGAGCGCCCGGTATGCCCATATACTGAGCGTATCCCCCTTCCCCCCTCCAACACCTGTACCCGTGCTCTTGCACCGGGTTGTACCCGAGGCCGATAACAATCTTTCCTGATCGCCAATCATCTTTCTGGAAACACCACGCGATACGATCCGCTTTACCCGAGGCAACCTTGGTCCCGGACGCCCGAATCGTCGATACTACCTCACAGCTGACGTTCCCATCTCACCTGCCGCGTGGGTGCCCCCGGAATCGAACCATCCCCAGCCTGCGCATCAGGTTTTCAGGTTTCTCTTAGTGCGCTTCCCGGCCCCTTTAATCGACCCTTTACCAACCTGTCAATCCGTTGTTGTTCATTGCTCTATATTCAGTGTTTCATTTTGCTTCTTGCGCGTATATGTTGTTTTGTGGTAATAATGCCCCTATGCCAAACGTTAACTTTACGCTCTCGACATCACCTATTTTACACCCTCTCATCATTCTCCCCTTCGTGATCTTCGCAGGATGAGGTCTCTTCCGTCTGTACTTAGTTTGTGTCTTGGCCAAGTAGATGCGAAACTCAAGTACAATTTCTCTTCTCGAACAAGGGCCAAGTGAGAATATGCCATAATATTGAAAGGTCTAAGCTTAAGCCAAAGTTTGAGCCAAACCCTTGCGAAAGCGACTCCGCGCTCGAGAAACAATCTGTTCTAAGTGGGTCTTTGGTCATGCATCATGGCTAGTACCCAGAGATTGAACATCCAATCGCTACGGAAAATTGAATGACTCTGAATGACTCTCCGAACAAACCTGCGGACAACCGGCACGCAAGGAGAGTTGGGGGAGTGACCTCGGTGACTGACCACCCAATGGGCTCATTTCTCTAGGTTTGGAGTTACGCGAGCTTCTCGTTTCTTCTTACGCTGGATCTCGGCCGATCGTGCGGACCAGTTCCTGCCACGTTGGGGTGTCCTCTCGAAGACGCCGTTGAGAGGTCCAAATCGGTCCCAGGGCAGGAGGATATAGGCCAACTTAGATTCTATGAGACCTTGAGGGACCTAGAAAACGCACGTAACAAGTTCTAGTGGTACATGCGGTTTGTGGGGCGGCCTGACTCACGGGACCGAACCAATTGCTATCCTCCGAATGGAACGGTTCGTCGCCTTCGACCCAGACATAGCCAGGTGGGATTACGACCTCCTCGATGGGGTATGGAGGGAGCGTCTTAACCTGTGGTCATGGGCGAGAACTCAAATATGCCCATATGGTCATCATGTGCAGCACGTACGGTATCTCCGGGTACGGCTATTATACGCTTTACCAGCATTAGTCTAGGGTTGATCGGCGAACTGATAAAACGTGAGAGTGTGAGAGAGAAGTGAGGTGAAACCAAACGGAATGGTGTTTGAACATACTGTAGAGCCACTACATCATCTCTCTTGTACTCGTGACGTAGCTTAGTTGAGACTCGATCGAAGAGGACCATGTCTTTCCCGAGGGAGGAGTCGGGATTCAAGGTGGGCTGAACGTTCCGGACACGAAGAAACGTCAGTCAAAAATAATTTTTTTAAAAAGCGGAACTTGATATTCGCGTCGCGTACCTGCATGCTCCTCCCGTTCACGTATTTAATGGTATATCCATAGTGCACGAATGCCATGTAGAGTGGGGACCAGTATAGGACACGGAACGTCCATTTCAAGGGCGGTCTGTCGCGTACATATTGTTTAGATGCCTTGAACAGCTTGCGCAGGCGGCTCAGGCGGTAGAACATCCAGTACCGCCCCCACGTTCACCACCGCCTGAGGATGACGCAAGGTGATATGAGTGGGATGACTTCTCTGGGACTCAAGTCGATCAAGTTTGAGGTTTAGAGGCCGTTGGCAAACAATCGCAAACAAAGGAGTTCCTTCACTTCCTCCTTCCGCTAAAAAATTATGGTACGATCGAACAAATGTTTGAGACGTGTGAATATTGATTGATTCTGATCTAGCTTCGTAGGCAAGCTCGCGAAAGGCGACAATATGTCTACGCGAAGTCTCTGGAGGCTCAGGAACGCTTGACATACGAGCGGAAGAGGCAACTGAAGGAAGCCTTGGCTAGTGGGAAACCCTTGCCCACAGAACTTCGAAAGGATGCTCAACAACTAAGCAAGGAACTGGCGTTTGACGAGGCTCAAGCCGGTGCGTCTCTATGTCTATTTCACTCGAAACCATTTCATCCAACTGAATCAATGCACAGAACCGTCTACGCACGTTGATAATGAATATTATAATGCTGGTATAATGGACCCAAAAATCTTGATCACAACATCAAGGGACCCGAGCTCGAAGCTACTACAGTTTTCGAAGGTTCGATATTTTCCGTCGTGGTTGACGTATTGTTAACCGGAACAATGTAGGAAATGCGTTTGGTGTTCCCGAACTCACATCGGATAAATCGAGGAAACTACGTCGTAAAAGAGCTTGCAGACGCTTGCAGGGCAAACGGGATCACAGATCTGATAGTTCTTCATGAACACCGAGGCAAACCAGGTGGTTACCCTCCACCCTTGGGTCTCAGCCGCAAAGCTAACGCTATCTGCAGATGCGATGATTGTTTCACACTTCCCCCATGGTCCAACCGTTTACTTCTCCCTTCACAACGTTCAACTCCGACATGACATCGAGTCTTATCAAAACTCGACCGTTTCCGAACAATACCCTCATCTCATATTCGACAACTTTTCCTCTCGTCTCGGCGTACGGTTACGAGATGTATTAAAATACCTCTTCCCAGTACCGAAAGAGGACAGCAAGCGGGTGATGACTTTCTCGAACAGGGATGACTTTGTCTCGTTCAGGTATGACTATTGGCGCTCGTGAAAGAATGAAACACTCACTGGTGGCCAGACACCACGTCTTCGTAAAAATACCGCCGAAACAAATTCAACTGGCCGAGGTCGGACCCCGGTTTGATATGAAACGTGTGTTACCTTGGTTGATAAGAGGCGTGAAACTTCTAACTTCGAACCCAGCGTACGAAATCCGTCAGGGTACAATAGAACAGAAGGAGGCGGAGCGAGAGTGGGTCCTTGCTCATTACTCGCGGACAGCCAAGAAGAGGAGTCTTCTCTCGACAGGGGTAAGGGCCCGACCAACTGGAGCAGAGAGAAACGATGTCGAGAAGCCCACCAAAAAGCGGAAACAATAGTCTCATGATTTGTCCGTTTGACCAACCTACTTGGATCATAATACAGTGGTGTGATGATAGATTGATGCTAATCGAGACTCAGTGACTGGTCCAACTTCGAGAACCCTTCGAACAAGGCAGAGAAGAGGTCGATGGCGTGTTGGACATCGTGTGCTCCAGCGGTCTCCCTGATGGAGTGCATCGACAACATTGGGTTTCCAACGTCGACTGTTCGCAAACCGAGTTTACTCAACATTGGCCCTACCGTAGAACCACAAGCCCTGTGCGATTGTGTTAATCGAGGGATTGAGGTTGAGGGAGTGAATGGATACCAACATATCATTCCGGACTTCAAATTCCTGAACTTTTCCACCCTTGCTCTCGACGAGTTTCCTCACCAGGAAGGTACCAATCGCGTCGCTGGCATAACGCTGTTTGGCGTTGGTCTTGATCATGATACCATGATTCATCCTCGGCTTGTGATTGGACTCAAACTTGGATTCGTAATTGGGATGGATCGCGTGGCCCATATCACAGGAAATCAAAAACGACCTCGCGATAGATTGACCATACGCCGCAGGAGTGGGAGAAAGTCGTTCGATGAGCGTTGGGATTAGGGAGGACTCTGCGCCAGTGGTAGAAACACTTCCGATCTCTTCGTGATTGAAGAGGGCGATGCAGTTTACGTTTCCATCGGATTCTTTGCTGTCTGCTATGGCCTCGAGAGCGCAAAACCTTGGTTTTTTTTGTCAATGAGAAGCGTGATTGTGGAAATAAATGTGCTTACGAAGAGATTAGGTTATCCATGCGCGAACTCGAAATAAATTCATTGTCAAGGCCGATAAGGCAAGAAGGTTGGGTATCGTAGAGATGCCTGCGGACATTATCAGGATCGGATGTATGCGTAAACACCGGACTCTTACAGCTCGAAGTCGTGGATTTCTTCGGGGGATACATTCAATTCTTCAGCCAGAAGAGACAAAAGCGCTGGGTGGTGACTTTCTTGGATGCTCGAGGCAAGAGCTGGCTGCTTGTGCGCATCATCCTGATTGAATTTGTCCGCAATCTGGCCGAGAATCGGAACGAACTCCGTCTCTTGGTTGAATGTGAATTTTTCGTTAACATTCCTGTCGACTTGAATACGCATGAGCCATGGGATGAAAGTAGGTACACGTGCTGGATCACGCACGATGAATAGCCAAGGTAGGGATTCGAAGTAGAGGTCTGTCGATCTTTATTAGCTTGGATGCAAATGAGCCGTTCTTGTCAGCAGTGACGATTCTTCCGGCAAGGCTCAAGTCACGGTCCAACCACGAATGCCAGATGCCTCCTCCGTAAGTTTCTACCCCGACCTGGAGGTATCCCTCCTTGGTCCTCTTCGAGACTGGCCTGACGCGGAGGTTGGGGCTATCGATGTGAGTTGCTACAATCGAAACCCCAGTGCCGGGGCCCCATTTTTGTGGGATGGTGAAAGCCAAGAGCGAACTCTGGTTTCTGTCCGATCGAAAGATGAGCGACTGAACAAGCAGGGTTCGATGCGAGGATTGTAAACTCACCTAGTGAAGAAGTATTTTCCGCCTTCCTTGATGTCTTTCTCCCACTCGTCAACCTCACGGATCTGGCCACGAAAAATGAGTCCGGCTGCCACGAAGACACGATGCCAGCTTATCCGACCTTTCTGAATCCCGCTTTCTCCAATCGCAGAATCGCATTCTGGACCGCGTGAAAAGGAGTCGGAGATGCGTTCACGAACTGAACGAAACGTGAGGCGGCTTCCGGGGCAACAGTGCTGATCATCGTCATCTCCTGCAAGATAAATTCCACAACACGTGTCGTGGCGGTTGATTGAAATACACTTTGTGATACTGATCGTAGAAGCGGCAAGTACTGGGTGACTGTCCCCAGGCCTACACAGCGTTATACTCGAGTCTAGATGAATACAAACAGCCTTTTACAGTAAGGCTCGTCTGTTTGGCTGCGCCTGAACTGTTTTTCCTTGAAGTCTCGTGAACATAGTGGAGATTCAGCGTCAGCTTCCGGATCAGATTCTCTCTCGAATTCTGACATTAGTGAGATAAAATAATTAACTAGCACCTCCTTATTCCAATTGTTCAAAGATGCCGCACTGGATTATTTTTTTTGTGTAGCGCCAGGCGCTCGTGTTCACAGGGGGCACCACCCGCTAAAGTATCACCGTATCACCAGGAGGAAATGCTTTTACGCACTGACCGCTACGCGGCTCTGTGCGAATCCTAGGGGATTCGCCCGCAATATACCCACTAGAACCTCCCTTCGTTTGGTACCACTCGTACGGTAGCGCCTCCTCGTTTTCCAGGCACCCTGCCCATGTGCGTTTGACAAGTCCTGCGTCTAGGGCTTTCTTCCCGAACCTTATGCCGTCGGTTGGGAACCTGTCGTTCGTAAGCCTTTTGTTCAAGGCATTTTTCCACCTCGTTGTGGTTTCCCCTTCAATGTTGCTTCGCTCCTCGCCGTCGTTGTCCCTGATTCATCTCTCGTTTCTTATCTTCCATATTCGATAAGCTGTTTCGGAGACTGTTATTCTATACAGCCTGTTTTTCCCATCGTCCGGTTTGTCGCTCGCAGTGAGGTTCGCGAGGCCGCATCCCAGGATATCGCCTATGTTGGTCGGTAGCTGGGTGTCGCTCCTTCCCGCCCAGAGGTCGTCCGCTAGCGCTGGATATTTTTCACCAGCCGATGCAGAATTCCCACGTCATCGTACTCGGTATGTTCAACGCGCCGGAGCTTCAAGCTTAACCCCCAGGATTCCTCATACACTCCCAGCCTGCCGAACGGTGTTAAAGAAAGAGGAAACCAACTTTGATTTACCCCTTTTACGCGCTCGATATCCGCACGGGTGTATCAGCTGTGTTCTCCGATAGCAGCGCCTGTGGTCGTTCCCTACACCGCCGGAAACAGTGGATGTTTCCGTTGAACAAACGAATTTACACTCAAGCTCTAATAGTCATTACCTCCTGGAAATAGGGTGGATGAGAGCCGCGAGCATTAATTGGGGTATGGTTCCACCCAATGTCCCTCCATTCCCCTTCTACTTACGATACTAAACTCGAGAATTTTTGGCGAGTGAATACCCCAGTGCTCTTGGTCTTCCTATGCCGGTTCAATAGGGACCGCAAGCATTGTATTGTCATTGGCCACCACCCTGGAAGCTCTTCGATCAATTCACCTTGCCATCTAAAGTCCATTCGGCAATAACCCCAGCTCCCCTTTCGTGTACTTGCTATGCAGTATAAAAGGCATGCAGGTGAGCTCTTGTGCCTCACGGCACCGTCACCGTTACAGATGGGGTCTTTCTTCAACGTCGCTCGCGTTCTATTTTCCTGCCTCCTCGTATCTGCCGTTGTTGCCAACAACATGTGCAAAAACCCTAAGGTCCGACGCGAATGGAGGAAGCTCACAACTCGTGAACGAGCAGAATGGATCAGTGCAGTGGATGTACTTATCTCATGATTCTTTCACCACTAAAGACGCTGATCGGTGACTTTTAGTGTCTCGCTGCTCTTCCTCACGATCCCAAGCTGGCCCCCATTATCCCACGCAACATATCACTAATCCCACCCGTCAACAAAACCAGCTCTTTCTATGATGGTATGCAGTGGCTGAATGTTGGCCGCTTGTGTATGCTTATGCATTTAACCTAGACCTCGTCTATGTTCATATGGACCTTAATACCAAGGTACGTTCGGTATCCTCTGTTCCTCCCCCGTTTCTAATCCAGGCAATAGATCCACTGGACGGGACTTTTTTTCCCATTCCACAGACAGTATGTCCAATTCTTTGAAGACTCGCTCGTGAACAAGTGCGGTTATAAGGGGACGTCGCCTTATTGGGACTGGACACAAGGTATTGTCGGCGCAGTTGCACATTCAGGCGACTCTGGCGTTATGACTGGACCCGTTTTGACAATTCTCATCTAGACGTGCATGACTTCTACAACTCCGACTTCTTCGACAATTCGTCATCCTCCGGTGTCGGTGCTTGGGGTGACCCCGCCAACGATTATCAAATCTTTACTGGCGGGTTAAAAGATATAATGTTGGCGTATCCAAGCCCTCACCACATCAGGAGAAACTTCACGGTTCTCCCGTTTTCACTTCCCAACCCTATCAACCTGTTCCCAAATGACCCGACGGCTCCTCCGCCTTCAAAGGACTTAATGATCAACACGACTATGACCAAGGAGAACGTGGATTATATGGTGAACGGATTTCCGGGAGATTTTACCGGATTTCAGGCGTACATGGAGTCGGTGGCTGTGAGTTCAACTTTATCGCCCTTGTTTTCGGCCGTCCTGACTCACCCATATAGGGCGTGCATCCCGGCATTCATCTCATCATCTCTGGGTGAGCACATTGCAGCTTCGGGGTCTTTGCCCCTTCCGGCTTTTGACTGAAGAACTTCCGAAGCGATTTGAGTGGCTTCTGTCCCAACGGTACTGGCCCCCCGGACTGTTATGAGGGACCAACGTGGTCTTCGAACGATCCCCTGTTCTTCATGCACCATGCGGTTCGTGTTACTTTCATTACTCATTTCGCCCCATCCCCTTCATCTCACCTGACTATGGCCGCGCAGATGATTGACAAGGTCTGGTACGACTGGCAGAATAAAAATCCCAGGAATAAGTATGCGTACGGAGGAGGCTCCGTCACAGCGATTCCCGACTATACGACCTTCACGGAATTCCCAACCGGCCTTCCTCCGTATCTGAACGTAAGTGATTCATCCACTCTCAAACGAACATGCGTGATTATGGTGTCTCACACGCCTCGCCCGCCCCTCAGTTTGATAGTCAGGTCCTCGGTGACGGTTTATGGGATAACATTACAGTTTGGGATATGATGGACACAACAGGAGACACTCTATGCTACGTTTATGCTTAGATGTCGACAGACACCTTGGATAGCTGGTCAGAAGTATTCATTTTTCTCGAATAACCTGGCTCGTAAGCCAGTACGATTCTGAAGCCAGATTTGTATTTCCCGACTTCGTTACTACCCTTTGATATCTACGATTTGCGACCTGGCTTTGTGATGACGTCTTCTCAGCTTCCGTCACTTTGAGTGCGAGGTATGTCCTTTCGTGCTGTAGAAGTTGCATGACTGCCAGATGGTTTCATCGCCGGCAGTGGGAAAGAATCACCCTCTTGTCTGGAAATAGTTAGACAATGCTGGCACAACGGACGTAACTACAAATGTAAATTAAGTAAAGCATTGAAGCGGGGGAGAAGCGAAAATGTTTTGGGTGGAGGTTATCTCATGACCAGGGGGCCGATGGTTGCGCACAATTGGGGCCCCGAATACCGCGACATATAGTAAGAGATAATCGGAACCTCGAAGTACACAGTTCATCGTCGGCGGTGTCGGTAGCGAGGTCATCCACGATTCTGGCCTGTTGCTCCCACGTTAAATAAGAGGCTCTCCGCCGAACCAAACGACGGTCAACCTAGCATCTGGTTGTTGGCATTGAGCTATTCAAGAAAAACTATGCCGAGCTCTTTCTTCTAGAGAAGGAGGGAACGCGTCCGATTCCGAGTGCCGCGCAAATGACGTTGAGAACTAGGGTTCCGTGAGAAATTCATCGGATTTTCTAACTAACCGTTACTAACTTCCATGCGAGCTCGCCTATTCCTAACACACATTCCCACCAGTTACTAGCATGAATTCTAACCTCACATATAAACACGGCCATTGGCACATATTCTCCCAGTCCTCGGCTGCTCCGCGGTTCCCCGCTTCCACGTGCGCGGAAACCACAGGGGTTCTGAGACATAGGTTAACGAGATGTTCAGGACAGACAGTCGAGAGACGGAGGGTTATACTTTTCGCTTTGTGGAGGGTCCCGCTCCATGGCTAACCGACTGAGATGCCGCCGGGTCAGGGTCTCATCCCATTGGCTGTAGACCACTTAAAAGACTTCGCTACTGCATTTGATAGATAGACTTCCCGTCCTCGATTAGCGGAGTCTGGGTGGCACCAGGTAGTGGGGACAGCCGATGTTAGTAAGAGGCCGGTCAAAATATTGGGCATTTCTCACGGAACCCTATTGACTATCGAGAACCGC
>Ga0307512_10003035_pt1 | contig 20146 bp, 19 predicted proteins | sample 14_EM_MG_FD_200267 | JGI IMG/M metagenome (GOLD analysis project Ga0307512, IMG submission 200267) | Populus trichocarpa ectomycorrhiza microbial communities from riparian zone in the Pacific Northwest, United States - 14_EM | ecosystem: Host-associated > Plants > Roots > Unclassified | place... | reverse complement strand
ATATGTTGCTCCTCTTTGGAGGTTCCTCAGCTGCGCAATGTGCGAGAATACCAGTCCAAATCAAATGGTGATTTTCGATGCAGAAATGCGTTAAGAAAGAAGAACAACGAGGAGAGGCGATGGACAAAGCCCCAGTGGCTGAGAGGCTCGGAAATTGCCGCGCGTTAACAATGGCATGAGTCGCCTCAGTCGTTTACTTGCGGTGGTGTATGCAAATGTAAAGACCAGCGTTTTCATTCCTTTCCTTATCAAAATGGTTATTGTCGACGGCTCAACCGGAGAGCCAGACGTTACGCGTCTGTTCACAGTTCTCTCCGGGGCAAGCGCTTGCAGGCATGTTTGAATTCCTCCTCAAGACCGTCTGTTTTCGTGTTTCCTGGACTAGAAGATGAAGAAGCAGAGGATATGTTGCGGTACTCCAGCGTTGAGACAAACCGTTACACCACCATAGAGCCCATGTCGGTGTCGGTCGTCGCACGATGCAGGAGGACTTGGCGATCAAGATCAAGGCTTGCATTTCCACCTCGGCTCGCTCATAACGCTTAAACAAGGTAGTCATAATTGAGAACCTGCCCCAATGCAATGAGAGGATTACATGTAGAATATAAGAGTGCCAGCCTCATTAGTACGCCAGCGAATAACTTACCCTTCCGATATCAAGAAACTGCAGACTATTGCGCATTACGGTTGGTATATCAATTACCTCATCAGAAGTCGGCGTCGTCGCTCTCCATTATCCGATCATCTATCCCTCGTGACGGCTGTATAACCCTCGCCTGCCAATGCCCGATGAAGTCTTCCACGGGGCTCTTCATGAGCTCCTCATGGTGCAACGGAAGCGTCAGCTTCACGATATTACCCAGCTTTGCCTTGGTCCTGGGGTTCGCGCGCCAAAGATGGAAGCGCAGACCGCGGAGTTCCCGCTCGAGCTCCTCGTTCCTTGTAAGCAGCAGAACGCGGAGCGTGCTGTCGACGGCCTCCCCCGGCACCGCCGTCCCCGCCGCGGACGGGAGCGTGGGCCGGCTCTCTTTGCGCTGACGCCAGCCTGGGACGTTGAAAATCACGTCGTTGTCGTCGTCGTCTAGGTCGGCCTTGCGCCCGACGTTCGACGCTTCGACGACCGCGAGGATCGCAAGCGAATCCTAGACGTCGTCCGTTGTATGATGAGTTCCGTCGCGACAGATGGCATATCTCCTTACCACTAGGACCTCGAGCGCGCGGATCAACTCGATGAGTTGCTTGATCGTCACTACAAAGTTCTTCAAAAGATCAGCGTCCAGCGCTGGGATGTGTTCCGGAGCTTGGGGTATCGTTCCTGAATTAGAAAGGAGGACGTATGCGTCCTCGAACGCCCTAAAATTTGGGGGTGATCGATGAGACGTGTGAAAACAGGACATGATATGCAAGCGAAACACACTCGTTCAGTCCGACGCAGGGGCGGACCAGCTCCTGTGCGCCAACGGCACGCCTTTCAATAATCTCGTTGTGCACACAAAGTAGGGTATCCGCGTAAATCCTAGTAGCTCGCAAGCTTGGTATGGCGTGTTTCTGTTAGGATGGATCTATGAGCACGTAACCACCGCAGATGACGGCGGCGAGCGAACCTCTTCGTATGCCTTAATCCTCAGCAGCGACTTCCAAGATGCGAGAAGACAACGCTCAATCGGGAAGGAACTCTCAGGAGACGACTCAAAGCGTTCGGCCAAAATTCCCATGACGTCCGCGATATGCTGTCATTGAAGATTACATTCCTGATATGATGCGGGCTCTCCACGTCAAGAGACTCTCACCTCTTTATCAGCAACCGGTGTCGGATTTTCCGGAGGTGGCATGGACATGGAGACGGGCCGACTCGAAAGCGCAATGAGGCTTTCCAGGCTCGTGCCTTCCGATTCGGGTATCGAGTCCACGCCGGACACGCGCTGCGGCCGGACAGGGCGTTTATACAAGACCGTAATGCGACTCTTGCGCGAATTGATCGACTTGACCGTATATGCGTAGGAGACGGAGGTCGACAGGCTGGTCGGACGGGAATCGTTGCTACTGTCTGAAATCTGTCGTTCCGAGATGGGGAGGGAGACGGGCCATGATGCTCGTTGGCCGAAGACTTGGCTGATGGTTTGTAGAGGTAGAGGGCTGGACGGTCGGCTCATCGCGGGAGAGAGGCTGCCGGATCCGGTGGGACTGGCGACTTCAGCGCGATGTTGCCAGGACGAATAAAAGCCGTTCGCGGAACTGGCGGGTAAGGTGATCATCAGGGATGGTGGGGAGCTCGGCGGGCTGACTGGGGGTGAGAGGGTGTCGTTGGATGTGGTAGGACTTGCGAGGTGGGGAAGCGAGTTCCCATATGAATAAACAGCTTTCGCGGATGAGGAGGGTAAGGTGATCATCGACGATAACGACATCGCCGCGGTTCGTCTCGAAACGTAAAAAGAAAAATTAGTGGTGAGTTTGGCTTCGGACGTGGTGAAGAGATCTGGTGCCTAGGTCGCTTTCTGACGAAACTTCAAGAAGACTTCATTTCCGTCGAAGGACTCGTGAGGGAACGTTTCGAGGAGCTGGCCACCCTCGTGGTGAACGGGCAACCCGTGTGAAGGACCCACCCGCGACCGCAGCGCCAAAAGCAGTGCGACATTGGCGCCCATGCCTCATGACCAAATATGCTGTGAGGGGGCGTAGCGCTGAGTGACCATGTGAGAGCGGTATTTCGTATCTCGGGGTGGCCTGCCACTATCGTAGCACATCGACCCAACAAAAAAAGTTGATGGGGGGTCGAAATATCGCAAACATCGCCTAGCTGTGAGAATACCTAGCTATCACTTGTTCATCACTGGCAGGGAGCAGGGAGAGAGAGCAGAAACGCCGGGCCGCCAGGAGCGGTCATGCTCCTTGCCGTTGCCACCTTTGCCCTCTCACCTACTGTACTAGTATCCACGCAGTTCAAGAGCATCACCCAATTGCAGAGTTTTCCATCATCACTTGACACCTGTCTTTCGTTTCCACCAATACTAAGCAACTGTGCGGGGGCCAGGATCGCGTAGAGGACGCTTCTAGGGCTATCGAAGGGTGTAGGAAAAACAAGTTTGGTCGTGGCGTAGAACGAAGTGAAAGCAAGCTAGTATTAATATGTGGGCTTTTCACGATGCCCCTTCACAAGTTTCACGTCTCACCCTCTCAGGTGACATATGTTTCAATGTCCGCGGGGTTTACATGTATCCAGCGCTGTATTCACCGTAGAGGTCCACGGATCACCTGTTTATAGTTAAGTTAACCTGATGGGTCTCTTACTCGAGTCTCGACCATAGGTGCCAAGCTTTTGTTCTCATTCGCTCCTTACTTCGGCTCTATTGACTCTCTCTTCAAAGTTTCAGGGACCAGGGCTTCCGTTGAATGACGCCACATAGCTAGCTTATTCTAACATTCTACTCGTGACATTGGAGGGTAATTCACTTGACGTCAATGATCACGTTTAATGAAAACTTGAGGGGCATCTAGAATACCGATTAACCTTAGATTGACGGCAATGGATCGGATCCGCAGACGCGTAACAAATAGCAATAACGTTACATAGCGTATACAGTCCGTAGATACAAGCAGGGTAGGGGTTAAGAGCTCGCGATGAGGTAGGGGTGTGATCCAGCGCCTTTCACTCATCATCTGCGTGCATTTCAGCGCTCTCCCCAACTTTTCCACTCGAAGAAGCTGCGGTCTGGTGCTAAAAGAAGAAAGCTAGGTGTGAGCAGAGACGAGGAAGGGTAGCCGGGTGTGGTGTCGCACCTGACGGAGCTTGGCGAGGTGGATCTTGAGGGTCTCTGCGTAGTTTTCAAAGCCGAGCGAGACCATCGCGTACAGGATGTCCTCGCCGCCGATCGTCTTGCGCTTCTCGAGCTGGCACTTCTCCGCCGCCTCGGACGTGATGAAGCTGATGAACTCCGACACGCACTCCTGCACGCACTCCTTGGCGTCCTTTGCGATTTTGGCCGTGGGCGGTACGGCGTTCTTCATGATGCGCGAGACGTTGGCGATCTACGTCAGCAGTAGCATCGTCATCCGTCATCAGAGTCGGGATAGCGGTGGTGATGCGTGGAGCCAGGGGCGAGGGGAGTGGGTGACGGACTTACCGGTAGATAGCGGTCCTGCTCGCGGTACTCCCCGACTTCCTGTTCTGTGATGGGCACCGACTCGGCAGGGTCGGGCGATTGTTGCGCAGACTCTGGCGCGGTGCCAGAGCTGTCTGTTTGGGGTGCGATAGTGGGGGGAAAGGATTCGGCCATGGGTAGGCAGGAGCGCGGGAAGCGCCGGGCGACCCGTTGACGACGAAAGAGCAACACTTGACCGGGTTCGAAAGTGACCGTGAGAAATCAGAATTGGTCTATTAACGCGGCTTCCGCGGTCCGAAAAGCCAGTGCCATGTGACTTCTTAACAACGCGTACAGTAGTTACATTTCCTTACTTCCATTTCCAATAGTTGTCCCCATAATCAAATAGGACCTCCTCATTGACCTTAATACTTCGCACTACGTCGGTTGTGTCCAGTCAGTCTAGAAAAGATCTGGGGAGTTTCAACGTACAAGAGTAAAATGCAATGCGAAGGTCTCCCAACACAAGTTTTTCTAGATAAGCGATGAGCGACAATAGACTGTAAACCTAGTGCCACAGTAACACACTTGTTGCGGTGGCGTTTGCCTCGTTACCTTTGCCGTGATTGATGTAGCGCGTCTCATTTCCAACGCGTGCACTGTCGATGTGGTAATCATCGTTGAGCCCAAAGCTATAATTCAAACCAAGATGTTTTCGCAATATTCTGTGGACAAGCCACCCGCGGGTTAGGCACGTAAACGAGATACATACGATACCCTTACTCTCTCCTGTCGAAATTAATTGGCAGTAGTTCGCCAATATACTCTAAGTTGAACGTGAACAAACCACGCTCATGTTGATGAAGGGTAAAAGGAAAACCGTACCGCCAATAAACTGATTCTTGGCGATAGGCTTCACAGCGAAGGCCCCTAGGCCATATGCGCCGCGCTTAATCTCAAGCGTCTGCGTTTATGGGTTAGTCGGCGACGCAGGTCTCAATCTGAAACCACGCACGGCAGGGGTCCCCCGTTGCATATCCGAATTCTGGCAATAATGCTTGCCGTCGGGGCGTATGTCTCTCTTTTTATTCTTTCCCAATCGCTTTCCGAATTCTGCGATCCAATTCACACTCAACGGACGCCCGGTTTACGTGACGGACGCAATATCACATACGTTTTCTTCTCGACAACCATGTGTAGTTGTCACATTCACAGACCATGGGGTCGCACTCAAATCCCTTTTTGCGGCAAAGGCAGTCGTGTTGCTCGAAAGTGCAGGTCTTGCCAGATGCCCGTTCGCAGCGACAGCCTTTCCAATAGCGGTCACCTATTCGTGGGGTTTAGCATAGGTAAAAATGGTTTGTGAAGATCCGTGACTTACAGGTAGTACCACAATGGCAGCTACGCGTACAGTGAACAGATTCTTTGGCGCAAATGCAATCCCGGTTAGTGATATCGCACGGGCCGCGATGGGAACATGGGCCGGGTCTACGGGGTCCAGAGAGTCAAAGCATAGCTCATTCTACTAACATACTCGTACTTACGGTACATAATCTTCAGTCGCGTTCTCATCTCCTGCAAAGTGGAAGTATACCCACGGTGTCGCAGTGGAATAGCTATAGCTTCACGCACGATAGATTCCGCCAGTTTTCTTCCCAGAGGGCCGAATTTCTGGGTACACCTTATCTTTGGAGATGAGACGACGACGCTGAACGAACACCTGTTGAATATTTAGTGGGCATTGGATAACTGATCAGAATCTAAACGTACCTCTCGACATGGCCTCCTCACAAGTTTTGCTAAGCCACAAGGGATCGTGTCGGGTATTATCTCCAGGATGCAGCGGAGCTCGTCTATCTCTGGTTCCGCCCAGACTATACTATCCTCCTGGTAATCATGTTGATGATGTTAGCGAAGGAAAGGTGCACATATAACGCATGTGTGCTACTTGAAACGTGGAGTCAGTTTCCCAGAAGCACATGCTCCCACAGGACGACCCTTTGGGATATTTGTCACTCTCAATTCGGGGTACGGCCGGCGGGACAGGCAGGTTATCTCGTGCTGAATTATCGATAGAAAAATGTTATTACCAGCAAGCGCGAGTCTGATGAAACCCCTACGATGGTACGGACAGAGAGTTTGAATACAGCCAGGGTTTGCGCAAAAGTAAGGAATTATTGAGTCTATGCGTCCGCGTAGGTTGCCGATGTCCGGCTCGTGAGCACGGGTGTTGATCCTACGCCGCCCTGAGCCATCAGGGTTGGCGGGGAATTCGGCCATCGGCCCCGTCCAGAATAGCTCATCTCTAAGTGTCGACATGCTTCATCAAGGGAGGAGCAATAACACCGTCCTGGCGAACGCACCGCTGTGTCATCTTATAGATCAAACCATCCCTGTTGGTCGGACGCAGCGCAGGCAGCACATCCGCTGTGTCAATGTCGTCAAAGGACAGCCCACGTCCAAGGTGCAGCCGGCGCAAAACCTCGAATTGGATCACCTCCACTAGAATCGCGGCGGATGTCAACGGGTGCTATAACAACGATGGTATCGCCAAGGTAGATAGCTTACCATCGGGATCCACGAGGTGCTCCCAAGCAAAGAACTTAAACTGCTCAAGATATGCCTGGGCATTGAAAGCAGGATTATCTGCGTAAGGGACGAAAGGTACGGTTTCAAGCTCGTCGCTGGCTAGACTTTCGATGCGGAAGGCGATGGACTGGACAGAGGGCGTGCAAAACTCGTAGGGGGGGTGGGGCTCAGTAACCGGGTCCCGGAATTCCAGAAGGACGTTCTTGCACGTGAGCACGGTGACACCCCTCGCGTTGGGGGGGATGTCGTCGTCCGTGTCGCAGAGGTAGATGGTCTCGACGTCATCGGGATCGCCCGGGCGGAGAGTCAATGCCATCATCCTGGCTGCTTCTGCGACATTTGGTGGCGGTAACGGCCTCTGAAGAAGACGGAGTTGCTGCCTGCAGTCCTCCACCTTCCATCTGTTGAACTCGTCCCAGACCTCCTTGTATATGCGGAACGCGAGATCCCTGTTCTCCTCGACAGTACTTGAAGAAGACACCAGAGTCATGTCCTCCTGTGCACCCGTTTCATCCGAGGTTTCGGAGGCCATCTGGTAGCCTACAGCAGTAGTGAAGTCTTGGGGGCTTCGTGTGGCAATCGGGCACCCGATCATCTGAGAAAACCCGAAAGTAAAAAAAGTAACAGAGCCCGCATACCTACTTGCGTGAAAGAGTTTCTCCGCTGAGTTGGGACTCCTAGAAAGTCGAGATATGAATGCTAGCGCTATGAAAGAAAAGCCCTAATTGGAATGCCAATCTTCTACCCGCTGTTGACGACGATCGGGGCAACCGATGTCAAAGATCAGAACCGAGCCAACACGAGGTCCCGAAAGGCCTAACGGTGTTGAGAGAAAAGTGAAGGACTATGCTTATAATTCGCGTGTATCTGAGCGACTTTTCAGGTCAAATAGTGAGTACTGGGCTTTGACTCGCTTGACTCGCTTCCAGTGCAAGTACAGTAGTACGCTCACTGGGCTGAGGAGGTGGTAGCCACCAAGTCAAAAGCCCGCTGGTTGCCGTAAAGTGGTTGTGATCGGATTACATAAACCTGGCCCAGCTTTTCCTTTTCTGTTCTCGACTGTGGCTGGTGCCGCTTCCTGCGTCTGCGTCCACACGCGAACGTCCGCGTCTTTGGCTAGCAACTGCGAACATTCGTCGACACCGACATCATCACCTTAGGATCTCTATCCACCGCTGAGGATCGTTCCTTTTTCTTCTTGGGTACATCTTCGTGCGTACTCTCTTGACCATTCTTCACGCCCACTTAATAGTCCTCATACAAGAATAGCCATCATGCAGCGCAGCAACTCCATGCTCTTCGCAAACTTCAACCAGGATTTCACGTGTGTATCCATTCCCTTCTTGGAGCCGTGTATACAAAACTTCTTTCTCCTAGATGTATCTCAGTTGGCACGCGGAAAGGTTATAGTATCACAAATTGTGACCCCTTCGGTCGGGTGTACACTATGAGTGCGTTATCCCATGTCCTACTCGATTTTCCATGGCATTGACGCTGTAGAAATAGACGATGGAGCACGCGGGATAGTGGAAATGCTCTTCTGTACTTCACTCATCGCTCTCGTTGGTGCGGCAGACCAGCCATCGTCGAGTCCACGGAAGCTGCAGATTGTGAATACCAAGGTGCGCCCCCGCCGCCAGACTCGATGACCTCACCATTCAACTCACTTCATCTCAGCGACAATCCATGATTTGCGAGCTCCTCTTCCCTTCCTCGATTCTCGCGGTTAAGATGAACCGAAAGACGCTCGTGATCGTCCTAGAGGCAGAGATCTACATTTATGACATTTCTAACATGCGCCTTCAGCACGTCATCGAGACAACACCAAACCCCGAAGCAATCGTCGCCCTCTCCCCCTCCGCTGATAACTCCTACCTAGCCTACCCCTCTCCTGTCCCCACACCAGCACCAATTTCCGCCGTCTCACCACAGGCAGCACCCGCTCAGCCTTCTTCTGCAAGCGCCGCATCAGGCGACGTCCTCCTGTTTTCGACCAAGTCTCTCACCGTCTCGCAGATCATCCGCGCACACAAGGCGCCCATCTCTGCGCTCGCGCTGAACAGCACCGGCACGCTTCTCGCGACTGCCTCGGACAAGGGTACTGTCATCCGAGTGTGGGGCGTCCCTAGCGCGGAGAAGTTGTACCAGTTCCGGCGTGGCACCCGCGAGGCGCGCATATACTCGCTCAACTTTAACGTCGTCAGCACTTTACTGGCGGTGAGCAGCGCGCACGATACGGTACACATCTTTAAACTTGGTAGCGGACGTAGCCCAAGCGCAAGCAGCAGCAGGGATGACCACGCAACGAGTCCGTCGGGTAGCGTGGATAGCCGCGAGGGTGCTGGGGCGCTGGAGGGAGGTTATGACGCGTTTGTGGATGACAAGAAGAAGAAGAGCGGGGGAATGTCATCGAGCCTGCGTCGGCGGTCGCTGCATCTCACGAAGAACATCACGACATCTGTTGGCGGGTACCTTCCGAATACGCTCACGGAGATGTGGGAGCCGTCGCGGGATTTTGCCTTCCTCAAGCTGCCAACAAGTGGCGCGCGGTGTATTGTTGCTCTCAGTGGGTGCGTCATCTGACTAGGCTGTTTATTTGTCTCGCACATCACTCAATTGTATTGTGATCACCAGGACGATGCCTCAAATCATGGTTGTCTCTTCGGAAGGCTACTTTTACTCGTACAGTATCGATCTCGAAAACGGTGGGGAGTGTTCGTTGATGAAACAGTACTCGTAAGTCTTGCACCTTCGGAATTTTACTACCCCCTTGGTTCTGATGCCGCTCTCAGATTACTCGACTCCGCAGACGAGGCCTCAAATGATTAGGTGTCCGAGTTACCGTTGTAGAGACGCGATATTGTCCCTTCATCTTGTATGATATGACGTATTACCGAGGACGACTTGAATACCTACCATAAATTTCTGGCTAGTTTTTCCCTTTTATGCAGCTGGCGAGTGATGGGGCGATTCTCGACTATTCTTCCTCACATCTGCGGCGTATTGCCCTGTCTGACCACAACCCTTCTGATGGGCGACGTCGCCTGGGTAGCAGAGCTGACACCTTTTCCTTCTGTAATAAGATTAGGTTTCCCGACCTCCCGTCTCCTCGAGTTTTATCCACGATGTGGATACACGTCGGATTTGCGTTTCCTTCATACTTGCCATTTCCAATCCTCTCCATCATTCAAGCTTATTCAAGCCGGGATGTATAAAACGTGACCGTGGGATTTGTGAATTTTGTGTTGAGAAGCTTTGTGAATGCCGTCCGTCGTCAGGGTATCAACGCCATGCGGCTCACACGGGCTGCGTCTAGGGCCATATTCTGGCAGAAGTACGTGTTACAACATTTTATGTGTTCCCAATTTTCTCATCTATTTTCCTAAAGTCAAAATCACCAACTGGCTCAGGAGATGACAATCCGTAGCATTCCAAACGAGGTCCTCCTCGAGATATTCGACTCATTTCGACAAACCTTCCAACGTGAGCAGGACTATGAAGGGGCTTGGAACAGCAACAAGGGCTGGTTCAAGCTTGCACATGTATGCCGAGAATGGCGACAGGTCGTTCTCACATCGCCTTCACGTTTGCACGTACGGCTCCTCTTCACGTCGCACAGGTCTGGAGGAGCGATGGCGATAAGACATCTCCCGCCCCTGCCGATACATGTCGATTATAGATCTGGGGTCCCGTTCGCCAAAACACAGATTCGCATGATCTCTGCTCTTGCACATCCTGATCGCGTGTGTGGGATCGCCTTCAAGACATACTATAGACGATCGAAACACCTCTCGAAGTTGGTGGCGGCAATGAACCAGCCTTTTCCCGCACTGGAGAGCCTCGAACTCCATTGTTCGCATTCCCTAGAACTCCACTCTACACTGCCGTTCCTTGCAGCGCAGACCCCGCACCTCCGAAGTCTCAAGTTCATCGGCTATGTCGATGGGTTCTATCGACTACTACCGTATACAACATCGCTCGTTGACCTCACTTTGTGCCTCCATGCAATCATTGTTACCCTGAGCGACACCCAGCTTCTTTTCCACCTACAAGGCCTGTCCTCCCTGCGTCGCCTCAAAGTGAAAGCGGGGCATGGTGAGGTGCCAGACCACCTTGGCGAGAGGGAAGATGTTCTTCTCCCTACGCTGACATCTTTCTCCTTTGCCGGTCACGTGGACCTATTGGAGGCACTTATGGCTGGTCTGACAGCTCCGTCCTTGCAGGAGCTCCGCATTTCAATCTATGACTTCCCCGAGATACCCCCACCCACGAATCTCACCACATTCATCCGTAACTCAGGAAGACAGTTTTTCTCCGCACAAATAAACACCCCAAGTGATAGAATAAACCTTGTCATGTCGACACATTCCCAGTCGACTGATGATCCGCCCTTCAAAATCATCGCAAGTGGGATGTCGACCCTAACGATGGGCGATCTCTTCACTGGAACACTTGCAACCGTCGAAGATGTCTTCCTTGCATCTCCCTTTTCCCTCGAAAGTCTCGCAACATCCATTCCAGACTCTTTTCCCAGTTACGAGTTCTTCACGCCTTTCCGTGATGCGAAGATACTACGAGTGTCCCCTGGAATCGAGCCGAAAGTTGGTGCAGTGTTATCCCCGGATCTCCTACCCGCACTAGAAGAGATCGAGTTGAATGCGACAACTCCTTCGTGTATACCGATCCGAATTGACGAGAAGGAGGTGGAGTCTGCCCTTGAGCCGTTTAAACCGTTTGTGGACGCGCGGCAACAGGCCGGTCACCCTGTGAAGGTGCATTGGAACACGGATCGGGTGATTCCGGAGTACTTTGATAACACAGACATGTGAGGGCGTCATAATACTTACATTTTTCTCTTGGGTTCAGGCTCGGGAGTTCGCGTTGAAGGTGGGATGCAGCAGCTGGAAACCGGGATTATCGGTTGAGGTGCGGATCTCAGTATATTCGATGTCGACAGACCTATTTGGTTATTTATTCCATCATCCTATCCTCGTACTTCTTGATCAATATGCTACACCTTCTTCTCTTCTGCCTTGCGGCACTTCTCTACATTAGACCTGCGTCAGTTTCCAGGTCAAAGGGTCATATTTCATGACACTTTTCTTCGAGCTGCTCCCCAATACCGTGATATCCAGTCACGGTACTCGAAGCTAACTCCTCTCTATCCCTTCTTGTTCTAATACTAAGGATACGAATTCTCTCTCCTTTAGCCGTCATCTTACTCTCGTTCGCCCTTGCGGTAGGATTTTTAATGATCATCCTTTCCTGCGCCCTGTGGTCAAATTGGTTGCCTCTCTTATTTGACGGCGCATTCGGATGTGCTCATTGACGACGGTAGTAATCGTAGATATGCATTTGACTCCTTCCGTCACATCAGGTTTGACGTTCAACGTGGATACATTGGCTCTTGCAGCTCGGCACGAGCTCTGATTAGCGAGTTTTTGCGTTTCTCTCACTCTCATATGTTCTATTGGAGATCTGAAACGCGCGGAGCGTTGTTCTACTTACAGGTCAGCCACGCGGTATCGTATGTAGGAAAAAGTGGTGCTCACCTCAGTCTCGAATGAAAGGAGTGAGGTTTTGTCTATCCTACTGAGACAAAATATAAATGTATTTTACAGCTACCAAAGGAAGTCCAGGGGAGGAGAACAGAAAGGTCATATCTACAGAATCTACTTGAGGTCCTTTGCCTGGCAGCCTGAATCACCTACAGATGGACCGCTGTGGAGCCCACTCAATCACATGTGGTATCCGTCCGTTGTCTGCCCTCCAACACATTCCTCTCACGATCGACCCCATTACTCAGTCTGCGTTATGACAAGGACGACTTGAATACCTACCGTAAATTTCTGGTTAGTTTTTCGGTTTTATACAGCTAGCAAGTGCTAGGGCAATTCTCGGCATTCTTCCTCACCCCTACGGCGTATTGCCTTGTTCGACACAACCATTTCGGGGTAACATATTTTCCTTTATACTAAGATCAGGTCTCTGACCTCCCGTCTCCTTGGGGTTTGGGGTTTTATCGAGATACACCGATCCTTGCAATTCAGGTATATATAAAAACGTGACCGTGGGAATTGTGTATTCTGCCACTTGTTCTTCCCGCAGCCAAGTTGAGAACCTTTGTGCCCATACTGTACCGTCCGCCTTCCGGGTATCAACATTATGCCACTCACACGGGCTGCGTCTAGGGCCCTCTTCCGGCAGCAGTACGTGCTACAACATTTCGTGTGTTCCGAATCTCCTCAACTATTTCCCTAAAGTCAAAATGGCCCCCATGATCATCAACTGTCTCTGAGACTCGGAGCGACAATCCGTAGCCTTCCAAACGAGGTTCTCCTCGAGATATTCGACTCCTTTCGACAAACCTTCCGACATGAGCGTAACTATGAGAAGGCTTGGAACAGCAACAAAGGCTGGTTCAAGCTTGCACACGTATGCCGAGAATGGCGACAAGTCGTGCTCACATCGCCTTCACGATTGCACCTACGGCTCCTCTTCACGAAGCACAGGTCTGGAAGAGCGATTGCGATAAGACGTCTCCCTCCCCTTCCGATCCTTGTCGATTATACATCACAAGTCTGGCTCGCCAAAACACAGATTCGCATGATCTCTGCCCTTGCATATCCCGATCGCGTGCGTGGGATCGCCGTCTCCATGCAATGTGGACAAACGAAACACAGGTCAAAGTTGTTGGCGGCAATGAACCAGCCTTTTCCCGCACTGGAGAGCCTCGAACTCCGTTATCCGTACTCCCTAGAAGTCCACTCTCCACCACCATTCCTTACATCGCAGACCCCGCACCTCCGAAGCCTCAGTTTCACCGGCTATAGCACCGAGCTCTATCGAATACTACCGTACACAACATCCCTCGTTGACCTCACTGTGAACCTTCTTCCAGCCACTTTTTCGCCGCACGACACCCAGATTCTTGTCCACCTACAAGGCCTATCCTCCCTGCGTCATCTCAAAGTGAAAACGTGGGATGTTGGATTGCCAGACCACCCTGGCGGGAGGGAAGATGTTCTCCTCCCTACGCTGACATCTTTCTCCTTTGCCGGTGCTATGGCCCTATTGGAGGCACTTATGGCTGGCCTGACAGCTCCGTCCTTACAGGAGCTCCGCATTTTCGTTCATGGCATCCGTGCCATACTCCCACCCACGCATCTCATCTCGTTTATCCGAAACTCAGGAAGACAGTTTTTCTCCGTACAAATAAACGCCCCAGAACAAGGAATAAACCTTGTCATGTCGACACAATCCCATTCGACTGATGACCCGCCCTTCAGAATCATCGCAAGTGGGATGCGCTCGGTCCTACTGATGGGTGATCTCTTCTCTGAAACACTTGCAACTGTCGAAGATGTCTTCCTTGCGTCTCCATTTTCCCTCGAAAGCCTCGCAACATCGATTCAATACTCTTTTCCCAGTCACATGTTCTTCACGCCTTTCCGTAGTGCGAAGATACTACGAGTTTCCCCTGGAATCGAGCCGGAGGTTGGAGCGATGTTTCGTAAGGGCTTATCCCTGGATCTCTTGCCCGCACTAGAAGAGATCGAGTTGAATGCGACAACGCCTTCGTGTACACCGATCCGAATTGACGAGAAGGAGGTGGTGTCTGTCCTTGAGCTGTTTCAGCCATTTTTGGACGCGCGGCGGCAGGCCAGTCACCCTGTGAAGGTGCATTGGAACACGGATCAGGTGCTTCCTGAGTACTTTTGTAACACAGACATGTGAGCGCATCATAATACTGTACTTACATTTTTCTTTTGGGTCCAGGTTCTGGAGTTCGCCTTGAAGATGACATGCGGCTGGAAACTGGGATTGTCTGTTGGGGTGTGGACCTCGCTGTATTTGGTGTCAACAGACCTATTCGAATATTCATCCCATGATTCCCATGATTCTCTTTTTGTACTTCTTAATAAATATGCTACACCATCTTCTCTTCCGCCCTGCGGCAAATCTTTACATTAAACCTGTGTCAGTCTCCAAGTCAAGGGGTCATATTGCATGACACTTTTCTCTGATATTCTGAGTGGGACCCAAGCAGAACTCGGGGTTGAATTTCACCCTCCATTTGGATGTACTCACTAGTGACGGTGATCGCGAATATGCATTTGATTCCTCTAAGTCACTAATTGCCTCAACGACACTGTGTCACCCCGTGACTCCAGTATTTACAGTATGTCGATCGCCACCCACCTTCTATCAAGATGGGTGTGTCCGTTACTGAGATGGGGCAATGTCGTGCAGTTGGCAAAGCCGAAATATTTTCGTTGTGCTAACATTTCGTTCCTCAGCCTCACAATGACTTGAACGGTGAACGGTGAACGTGTGAACAACCGTCTCCTCAGGTTTGACATGCGGCGTGGATACATTGGCTCTTTTCAATTCGGCACGATGTCTGATTAGCAGGTTTTGCGCTTCTCTCATACATTTCCATTCCTCTGATGATCGAACCTATGATTAATCTGCGTTCTGCCGACTTCTGCGTGCTTATTAAGTTACTCTACTCCGAGTCTCCAGCTCTGGCGTCAATGAAGGCGAAACATCACGTGACCGTGGTAATTGTGTGTTCCGTTTTGTGCTCAGTCACGCAGTCTGGACATCAACATGACGCTCACACGGGCTGCGTCTAGGGCCCTCCTCCACCAGCGGTACGTGTTACAACATGTCACGTGTTCCCAATTTCCTCAACTATTTTCCTAAAGTCAAAATAGCCCCAACGATCATCAACTGTCTCCGAGAGGGACAATCAGTAGCCTTCCAAACGAGGTTCTCCTCGAGATATTCGACTCCTTTCGACAAACCTTCCGACATGAGCGTGGCAATGAGAAGGCTTGGAACAGCAATAAGGGGTGGTTCAAGCTTGCGCATGTATGCAGGGAATGGCGACAAGTCGTGCTCACGTCGCCTTCACGATTGCATCTACGGCTACTCTTCACGAAGCACAGACCTGGAAGAGTGGCTGCGATCAGACGTCTCCCTCCCCTACCGATACTTGTTGATTATACATCTGAAACCTGGCGCGCCAAAACACAGATTCGCATGATCTCTGCTCTTGCGTATCCCGATCGCGTGTGTGGGATCGCCGTCTCCATGGACTACGGACAATCGAAACACAGGTCGAAGTTGTTGGAGGCAATGAACCAGCCTTTTCCCGCACTGGAGAGCCTCGAACTCCGTTATCCGTACCCCCTAGAAGTCCACTCTCCACCACCGTTCCTTACAGCGCAGACCCCGCACCTCCGAAGTTTCAGGTTCATCGGCCGTATTACCGAGCTCTATCGAATACTACCGTACACAACATCCCTCGTTGACCTCACTATGAATATTCTTCCAGCCACCTTTTTACCGCCCGGCACCCAGATCCTTGCCCACCTACAAGGCCTGTCCTTCCTGCGTCATCTCAATGTGGAAGCGTGCGGTGTTGAATCGCCAGACCACCCTGGCGGGGAAGATGTCCTTCTCCCTACGCTGACAACTTTGTCCTTTACCGGTATAATGGAGCTATTGGAGGCACTTATGGCTGGTCTGACAGCTCCGTCCTTGCAGGAGCTCCGCATTTTTGTCTATGGCATCCGTGCCACAGTCCCACCCACGCATCTCACCTCATTTATCCGTAACTCAGGAAGACAGTTTTTATCCGCACAATTATGTGCCCCAAGACATGGAATACAGCTTGTCATGCCGGCACATTCCCATTCGACTGATGGTCTGCCCTTCAGAATCATCGCAAGGAAGATGTATTCGACCCTATTGATGGGTTATCTCTTTTCTGAAACACTTGCAACCGTTGAAGATGTCTTTCTTGCATCGCCCCTTTATCTTCGCCCCGAAAGTTTAGCACTACCCGTTCAAGACACTCCTTACGGTCACGCGCTCTTCACACCCTTCCGCAATGCGAAGATACTACGACTTTCCTCTGGAATCGGGGTGGAAGTTGGAGAGATGTTTCGCGACGATACATTCTTTTCGGATCTGCTACCCGCATTAGAAGAAATCGAGTTAAATGCAATAACGCCTTCGTGTAGACCGATCCGAATTGACGAGAAGGAGGTGGTGTCTGTCCTTGAGCTGTTTAAACCGTTTGTGGACGCGAGGCAGCAGGCTGGTCACCCTGTGAACGTGCATTGGAACACAGATAGGGTGCTCCCAGAATACTTTTATAACACAGACATGTGAGTGCGTCATAACATCTATATATTTATCTTGGGTACAGGTTGTGGAGTTCGCGTTGAAGATGGCATGCAGCAACTGGAAACCGTGATTGTGGGTTGGGATGCAGATCTCAGTGTATTCGGTGTCGGCAGACCTATTCGAATATTTATCCGATCATTCTGTCCTCATACTTCTTGATGAATACGCTACACCATCTTCTCTTCCAAGTTGCGGCACTTCTCTCCATTCGACTTGCGTCGGTTTCCAAGTCAAAGGGACATGTTCCATGACACGTTTCTTTGAGCTGCTCCACAATACGGAGATATTCAGAACTCGAAGTTGGATTTGACGGTGCATTCGGATGTGCTCATTAGCGACGGTAATCGTAGATATGCATTTGACTCATTCGGTCACATACTGTACATTCGACGTGGATACATTGGATTTTTATAGCAACCAAAGGAAGTCCAGGGGAGGAGAAAACAGAAAGGTTGTGACTGCTTGAGGTCCTTTGCCCGAATCACCTGCAAACTTGAATGCAGTGGACTGCTGCGGAGCTTACTCTGAATTACTCAATCACATGTATTATCCGTCCGTTGTCTGCCCTCCAACACATTCCTCTGGCGATCGACCCAATTACTCAGTCTGTTTTATGACGAGGACGACTTTAGTACCTACCGTAAATTTCTGGCTAGTTTTTTTGTTTTTATACAGCTGGCGGGTGATAGGGCGATTCTTGCTATTCTTCCTCAGGCTCACAGGCCTCACCCCTACGACGTATTGCCTCGTTCAACCACAACCACTCCGTCAAGAGCGGGGTAGCGTGTTTTTCTTTGTACTAAGATCAGGTCTCTGACCTCCCGTCTCCTTGGGTTTTGGATTTTATCAGATACACCACGATTCAGGCGATTCTTGCAATTCGGAGTCGGGTATAAAACGTGACCGTGGGAATTGTGTGTTCTGCTGTTTAGTTCTTCCTGCCCGAGAAGCTTGGTGCCCACACTGTACCGTCCGCCATCCGGGTATCAACATTATGCCGCTCACACGGGGTACTCCTTGGACCCTCTTCCGGCAGCAGTACGTGTTACAATATTTCGTGTGTTCTGAATCTCCTCAACTGTTTTCCTAAAGTCAAAATGGCCTCAATGATCATCAACTGTCTCCGAGAGTGACAATCCGTAACCTTCCAAACGAGGTTCTCCTCGAGATATTCGACTCCTTTCGACAAACCTTCGAACGTGATAGCTATGAGAGGGCTTGGAATAGCAACAAGGGCTGGTTCAAGCTTGCACACGTATGCCGAGAATGGCGACAGGTCGTGCTCACATCGCCTTCACGATTGCGTGTACGGCTTCTCCTCACGAAGCACAGGTCTGGAAGAGCGATGGCGATAAGACGTCTCCCTCCCCTGCCGATATTTTTCTATTATACTTCTCAAGTCTGGCTCGCCAAAACACAGATTCGCATGATCTCTGCTCTTGCATATCCCCATCGCGTGTGTGGGATCGCCATCTCCATGGACTACGGACAATCGAAACACAGCTCGAAGTTGTTGGCGGCGATGAACCAGCCATTTCCTGCACTGGAGGGCCTCGAACTCCGTTGTTCGTACTTTCGAGATCTCCACTCTCCACCGCCGTTCCTTACAGCGCAGACCCCGCACCTCCGAAGTCTCGGGTTCACCGGCCGTATTACCGAGCTCTATCGAATACTACCGTACACAACATCCCTCGTTGACCTCACTGTGAGCTTTCTTCCGACCACTTTTTCGCCGCACCACACCCAGATTCTTGTCCACCTACAAGGCCTGTCCTCCCTGCGTCATCTCAAAGTGAACATGTGGAATGTTGGATTGCCAGACCACCCTGGTGGGAGGGAAGATGCTATCCTCCCTTCGTTGACAACTTTGTCCTTTACCGGTGCCATGGCCCTATTGGAGGCACTTATTGCTGGTCTGACAGCTCCATCCTTGCAGGAGCTCTGCATTTCCGCCTATAAAATCGGTGCCACAGTCCCACCCACGAATCTCACCTCATTTATCCGTAACTCAGGAAGACAGTTTTTATCCGCACAAATAAGCGCCCCAGGACATGGAATACAGCTTGTCATGCCGGCACATTCCCAATCGACTGATGGTCTGCCCTTCAGAATCATCGCAAGTGAGATGTGTAGGGTCCAGTTGATGGGTCATCTCTTCTCTGAAACACTTGCAACCGTTGAAGATGTCTTCCTTGCATCCCCCTCTTCTCTTCGCCCTGAAAGTCTCGCAGTACCCATTCAAGACCCTTTTCGCGGTCACGCGCTCTTCACACTCTTCCGCAACGCGAAGATACTGCAAGTTGCCTCTGGAATCAGGGTGAAAGTTGGAGAGATGTTTCATGATGGGAGATTCTTTTCGGATCTGCTACCCGTATTAGAAGAAATCGAGCTAAATGCAATAACGCCTTCGTGTAGACCGATCCGAATTGATGAGAAGGAGGTGGTGTCTGTCCTTGAGCTGTTTCAACCGTTTGTGGACGCGTGGCAGCAGGCTGGTCGCCCTGTGAAGGTGCATTGGAACACAGATAGGGTCCTTCCAGAGTACTTTTGTAACACAGACGTGTGAGTGCGTCATAACATTTCCAATTTTACCTTGGGTTTAGGTTGTGGAGTTTGCGTTGAAGATGGCATGCAGCAACTGGAAAACCGGGATTATGGATTGGGGCGCGGATCTCGGTGTATTCGATGTCAGCAGACCTATTCGAATATTTATCCGATCGTTCTGTCCTTGTACTTCTCAATAAATATGCTACATCATCTTCTCGTCTGCCTTGCGCCACTTCTCTACATTAGACCTGCCTCATTCTCTGAGTCAAAGGGTCAAATTCCATGACATTTTTCTTAGATATTCAACCCAAACAGAACGCGAATTTGAATTTGACGATCCATTTGGATGTGTTAATTAGTGACGGTAATCGTGAATATGCGTTTGACCCTAGGTCACTGGTTGCCTTGAAGGCACTGTGTCACCCGCACCCTTTTGTGACGGCACGTCGCTTCGCACACTCCCTTTCGTGGCGATGCCGCTATTGTTCCTCCCTGAAAAAATCCTTAAGACCACATGAAGATCATTGTAAACAAAATAATAAACTATTTTCCCCATTTTTCTTTCGTTTTCAACACAAAAAAGAATATGTTGACAGTTGTTGGGCGACTGCATCAGCAAAATCTAACATTACTTGCGGTGCCTTGCTACTTTTGTGACTTGCGGGTGCCTTGCCGATGCTGTTGTAAGTCCGGATAAGGTGGGTAAGACAAAATATTTGGGAGTAACCTTG
>Ga0307512_10003034_pt1 | contig 20158 bp, 19 predicted proteins | sample 14_EM_MG_FD_200267 | JGI IMG/M metagenome (GOLD analysis project Ga0307512, IMG submission 200267) | Populus trichocarpa ectomycorrhiza microbial communities from riparian zone in the Pacific Northwest, United States - 14_EM | ecosystem: Host-associated > Plants > Roots > Unclassified | place... | reverse complement strand
CCTTTGGGAATACTATACCAAGTTTGAAAATCCCGCAAAGATATGAAAACAATTTTACTGAGTATATTTCCAGCCAGAGTACACTGCATAATTGAGAAAAGGTGAACTTGAATTTCAAAATGCTCAGTATACTGAGAATGCCATTTCATTTTTTGCCGATGTATTTTGAGTCTGTCTCCTCCTATTGGCGGCACCAGTCGGTAATATCCGGTATCCAAAACAAACCGGTAATGTACATCGGATAGGAGAGGCAATCATCGTGATTTAAATTACTTTCCCCCAGATCTGTGGTGCTTCAGGCGGTGAATTCAAATGGATCCTGCGAGCAGTCGATCTGTGCGCTGCGTGATCGCGACATCTGGGTGTCGTTTCAGCCACCTCGTCAGGTGTTCAGTGTTCTTCATCATCTCTGGACACATGATATGGATCAAAGGATGAATGACCGGATCCTGAAGGCGGTGCCCTGTGCACGAGATTGTTGCTCGGGACACTTTCAGGTGTATTCACCGGCACATGTCGATGTTTGTCACAGTATTCATTCTCCACATACTTCAGCAAGGCCTCTTGAATTTGGGTAGTATAGGATGTCTCATCCTCAGAATTGATATCCAATCCCTTGTCCCACTTGCTACACAATCACAACTTCCGGAAACCATCGAGGATATGTGCAGAAATGAGAAGCATACCCGTCATTGGAGTCAGTTTACCAGAATATTTGGACAGCTTCTGTTGCGCTAACTTCATGGCAAAGAGCAAGTCTTGTGCGATCCTCATGATCAATCATGTCATTGTAGACTCTGACAATGTAATTCAATGTGACTGTATGGCTCTGCGACATCCACAGGGTCCAATAGCGGAATGGCCTCAAAACCTCCATGACGTACTTGACAATGGTCCATTCATCCTGTACTGTGAAGAGTGGCCAGTACACATTGTATTTTTGATTTTGGAGCCACTTGCAGGTGAATTCCCATAATCTGTAGGCCCTCTCAAGCATCTCCAGTGTCGAGTTCCAACGTGTCCCAACATCCATGATAGTTGGTACCCCGATGCACACTTTCGCTGTTTGACGGAAAACGAAGACGTTTCGACGACCAGGTGTCACCGTAATCAGTACAGCACTCATTCTCTGCTATATTAAGGTCAGGTTCAGGACTCTCAAAATATTTTGAAATATGTACTTTCTCAATTATCTTTGCTAAACCTGGTCTCATGGATGACACCTTATTAATTCGAGCATTGCCCTCATTTCAAAGTGTTCGACTCTCCCCAACATCAATGCTTTCACTGTCTTCAAATTGCTGATCGCGCTCATGAGCGTCCCAAGACTTGGTGTGGCTTTTTACATGCAGACTGCTCATGAATGCACCCAAAGCAAGCTGTAGGACATGCGTCATGCATGGTGTGTGGTTCCTCAATGCAGGCCACTCGATTCCGGAGGCCTCAAGTGTTGATTGCAGCTTGCGAGTTATTGAGTAATTTGAGGAAGCACTATCAGTCGTCACTCCTAACAAACGGCCATCAGGAAGCTCAAAACGATCAAACACGTCCTTCAACAATACGGATAGCCTTGCTGTAGTATGTTGCTGCTTGACCCTTCATCTTTAGTTAGCTTTCAAAACCGGAGCAAAATAGGAGATCAACATCATTGAATGCGAGTTGTACTGCACCCAATGCCCAATTGCGATCCATACAGTGTGCAATGACTCACGTTATGGCGTGTTTGTGTGTTGATGTCCATCCATCCAATTCTAAACAAACTTTCGTTTGTGACGGCAATTGCTTGTTAATTGCATCCACGGTCAGTGTTTATTCCCTCCAGCAAACGTTTCTAAGGGTCGTGGCATAAGGCAGCACAAGGTTACATCTTAATGCTGTATACAAATGTCATAGCTGGAGATTCGATATCGTGTTCCATGGAATGTGCACCCAGACAAATCCTAACACGAGGAAGCGATTCCACGTGTCTAAGTGAAATTAGACAGTTTCAAAGTCTTTAGCTGCCAGTGTGAAGCATTTTGTCTATCATTACAGTCAATTGGGATTAACCTGAATGTGGGATATAAATTTCCTCTGCAAACTTACTATTGTAATTCCTCGACTTCCTTGCTTCTTCAGGATGGCCACAGCTGTTTCATCGAGTGTCGAACGAGTCAATTCTGTAACTTCTGACTCTGTTAATTCGTTTGACTTTGCAATGTGAGCCTCGCCAGCAATTGTTTCCCCATTGAGGGGTCCCATCTTCTGATGGATGGCGAAGAACATGATGACAAACGATACATATGATTACAGGGCTACCTGTCTCCTCAATTCTGCAGTGCAACTATACTCACCATGGAGACGCGTGTCGAGAATTATTCAAAGCAATAGAACATTTAGAGGCTACAACCATTGACGCCCACCAGGCATCGAAGATGGCTTGTAAAGTGATGTCGTTCAAATCACGAATAAAGCCAAGTACATTTTTGGATGAGAACATATCCTGTAGCCACGAGGTATTTAAAGATTTTGGAACCGACATGGCGTTAAGAAGTAGAAAGCTGGGTAATCCGACTCGAGAGACTGCCAAATGTTACCTTATACTAATGCAGCATGCAGGATCTTAAATATTGACTCTAGAGCTACAAGCAAACAAATCAGATCTGTGAGACATTGCATGCATATTTGCAAAGTTGTATACAAGCACATATTGAAAAGACTGACCACTTGAAACTCAATTTAGGAACAATGCAATACAGTTCATTGCTGTGTAGCATACTGAGCCCCCACAAAGATTGTTGACGCTACGGTGGCGAACAATTGTACGAGGCTTACGTGATATTATCACCAGCATTGTTGCCCATGAGCGCTGCAGAGAGGCTGATTGTGAGTTAACGCCGTTCCATAGCCCTTGGAATATCCAAGATGCAAGATTGAAAATCGTTGATGCTCCGTTGACACTCATTGTAGCACATAGTTATGATGATGTCGCACGCATTTCTGCCTAGAATGGCGGCTGACAGTTTCTTTATGGATTAACGTGGTCGCACAGCTCATTTCTGTTCCAGCATGCCAGGCCTAAAATGTTTGACGCTCGGTTGATGCTCATATATGGGGCATATTTACGTTGTCGTCGAAACCTTGTCTGCCTAGAATGGCTGCCGATAGTTCCATTATTAATCAATTTGGTCACCGAGCCCCTCCATTATCCAGGATGCAAGGCCTTAAATCTTTGATGCTCCGTTGACAGTCATTTGTAGGACATAGCGGCAATTTCGTCCTAAACATTTTTGCCTTGAAACCTGGCCGATCGTTCCAGTATGGGTCACTGTTGCCACACAGCCCTACGAATTCCCATGATGCAAGGCGAAAAGTTATTGGCACTCCATTGAGGCTCATTTCTAGGACATAGCAGCGATGTTATTGCAAAGATTTTTGTTTGGAAAAGTGGCCGATGGTTCGATTATGAGTTAATGTCACTGCACAGCCCATGACTCTTCCAAGATTCAAGGCCAAAAGTCATGGACGCACCGTTGCCGCTCATTTTCAGGACATAGTAGGGATTGTGTACCAACTATTTTTGCCTAGAACGGTGGCTGATAGTTCGATTATGAGTCAATGTCGCCGCACAGCCCTTGAGCTTTGCATGATACAAGGCCAAAAATCATTGACGCTCCGTTGACACCAATTTTCAGGCTGGGGCAACGAGCTTGTCTTTTTCACTTTTTGCTATAACGCAGACAAATTCATCCACTTTGTAGGGATGTGACAATGCAGCCCTTTGATTGTCAAGTGTGTCAGACTGAAAATTGTTGATGCACTGTTGATGCTAACATTTATCACATTGAAACAACCTTCGTACACTCAATAATTGTATCCAACACATCGTATACTAATTTTTGACATCCTGTATTGTGTTTCTGAGTATTATCATGTGCATCCAGGAGCTTTGTGGCCTCTCAATGTCTGATCAACCTCTATCCCTGTTGTCTGACTGCGAGATGACGTGGCCCTATCACATTCCTGTGTTTTCGGCTGGCACTTTATGGCATGTAGATTATTTCACTAGTTTTTTGTAAATATAGGTTGACTTCCTCACCTTTCCTCATCCAGCTCCTTCTGCTCGATTTCCATGATGTTCCATTGGCAATTTCAAATATCTCAACCATGTGCACCAGGTCTGTGTGGAGAGTTGTGCAGTTGGATGCATGGATGAATGCAGTATGACGGTCGTCATTCAAACAAATTCATATTGCGCACTGACCGCTCTTTCTATGACTCGTATGACATCACTAAGTGATATTTCGTTAGTATATTTTGTCGCTAATATAACTTTTGCTATCTCACTTAACAATCACTGGCAAAGAGAAATTGAATTTATTAGCCGTCATAAAGCCAGATTTCGATTCTATAACTTGCGCATGGTGCGTTCCTCCCTTCCACATGCACAGACGAATTATCATGTCTAACAATATAGTCACTGAAATCAAGAAAAAGCCGTCACGTAGCAATATCAGTATACAAAGTACTTTTCACTGGGACATGCCGTCAAAATTACCAATTTACCTCTCTCTTCCTCCAATGATGCAGGAGCCATCACCATGTCTTCGTCCAAATCCGATTTCTATATGGTGATTAGTTGCGGAGGCTATCTGCAGCGGTCAATGCATATGAGTTCAACAAGTTTCGCATTCTGAATGAGTGAGGAATCGTGCTCCACAGCAGGCGCAAGCCCGCGTAAACTCATGGCCCACTGCGGCTTCCCAGATCCTAGCCTATTATGACTACTTCCTGGTCGAGAAGTCCTTTGCAGCATTTGCGGTATACTGGGGACAATGTTAAGACACTCCATAAGCTCTCCAAATGTTGTCAGTGCAGGTGCAGCTGCATCATGGTCCAATTGGGGTTGAACGACTGTGGGAACCCTCAATTTGGGTGTGCCGTACTTCTTATCGGTTTCACAGAAGTAATCCACTGCGTCCTCCAATCCTGATCATGTCACTTCGTTAAGCTTCATCTGCTTCTGCCGAAACCACTCCATGCACTGCTGTAGTGTGTTGGAGATTGGGCCCATCACCCAGCCAGGTTGTCTTCTTCGCTCACCTGGAACCGCTCAGTCTCTACATCATCCTCATCATCCCCATCCTCCCCAGCGTCCGGACTTGCATGATCACTCAGACTGTCTCCGATAGCATCCAGCATCTCTTGACAAGTCTTTTTGGGCTATCTGTTCTTCAATCCCTGGTTTTCAACTTTCCTCATAACTTCCTGCTCTTGCTGAACGGCTGCCTCTGCGTAATCAACTCGCTTTCTTGCCCCAGTGGTTACTCGCTCAACATAAACCTCGATCAATTGTTCTTTCTCTTCATTGCATCAGAAGAGAATTTCAGGTCGTTTCTCGGAGACAGGCTCCATTTCGGATTGCACACTGTGCTATGCCCCAACCGCTCGGACTCTTTCTGCTTCAACGCTGCGCTTGCCTTTATTAGCTTGATGACGTCTATTTGTGGACCGCTTTGTCAATTTGCCATATTCGCCCGCTAGAAGTGGCAAAATGTTCTTTTTCAGAACATTAACCAATGTAGTTTGCGTTGACTTTGTTGTTGGGCGAGATGTTGAATATCGCAAGATCCGGACAATATGGAGGCAAGCTGCAACTTTTGTCAAGGTTGGTACGTTTAATCATCTGGAACACAGGAAAATCATCCTTTTGACTGTCAATCAAATGGGAATAGTTATGGTAACCATGCAACACAACTTGATTGTTAGTGTCTGTTTCATGTAATATCCCAGGGATTATGTGAGACCAACATCAGCAGATATCCTTTCCCTCAAACAATGTCATATTTATATCTGACAGTCACGCAATATCGGCTGTTGTACACCGCGATTTGTCCCTGTAAACAAACTACCAACATCGGACCGACTGATTGCCAATCGCGGGGAGGTGGGAAACCCCTGCCAGTTACAGCCATATGCAGCAGGATTCATCTTGAGTATAATGAACATGTTGGCTGCTACTTATTCCATTCAGACATGAAGCTCACTATAAAGTCCTCAGGACTTCCCCCTTCTTTTCATTATCGTCGTACTCTCCAATTGTACACCAGCAAATGATTGATACACAACCACCCCAACCGGGTGAGAACAAATCTGAATCGAGCCGATTGACAGGCACTACATCAAATCCCTCACTGATTGGCACACAACAAGAACACGGACACCAGTTAGTCCACCGCGATGGTGCCAATGCAGCCACCAACAATATGACCCAGGATGCACATTTCAAAATCGTCAGTACGACCAGAAGAAGCAAGAATAAAAAGCAGCATGCCGTTGGATCTGAGTATGTACATAACGAGGGATTCAGCCATCAATTCACCATATAACGTACAGCAGGTGTACGTAGAAAGCGACGTGACCACTGCATCGCTGCCCGTAACGGGAAACCTCCAGGGTCGACCAAGGCATCAGCCTGCAAAGTCCGCGAAATCGAACATCACAATGTTGTCAGCTCTGAGATTGTGCTTGTCAAATTTCCTGACAACCATCGACGTGAGTGGACGAAACAGGCTGGAATCACCTTCGATGTGGCCACCGCAGCATATATGGTTGAGGAAATACCCGAATCTCATTGTTAGAAGCAGCAATTCATTTCTTGTAGCTTTTCAACATGTCTGCCACTATGTCAAGGCAAGGAGGTCGGGTCGAGCTGGAACAGTGCGACAAGCGCCTGGCTTGGAACATTGGTCAAATGGCCAAAGGAGGGTTTATGCGTGCTGCAATAGAGGAAACAGAATATCTGATCAAGAAACCTCAGGCAGAGGTCGGAGAAGGGGAGAAGCGGGGTGTTGAGCTTCCCGGGTATAAGAAGGTGAAAGCAGTGATAAAAGACACCGGGCTATGCTTCTTCACAACCAGACGCCCGGATGCCTCCCTTGCCAAAATGGCATTGCAATGAATCCGGAGACACGCTACAGATGCAAAGGAACGGTTGCACCTCCACCCAACCGACGCAGATAACTGACTCCAGTGCCTACTCCGCCTATGCACAGAATGCTATCCTCCCGAACCGGTAGCATTTCCGCATCTCAACATTCCCAAATCAACTCTTTGCCAGACGGAGATGTGTATTCACATACTTCCCTTCCATGCGCTGAATTTTGTTACTCTTGATGCATATGCCCAGGATAGGCAGCACAATATACATTGTAATCCAGAGATGCTGACTGATGAAGGAACATCCCCTGGTTAGTACACTATCTGCTGGGTGGCAATGCTGCTAACATCCATTTTGAAGACGACAGCAGCCTATTGAGCAAACATGCAAGTGATGACGAGCATTAATTGAAAAGCACGGGATGTTGGAGATTTTCATCACCTACAATCAGCGGACACTATAAAGTATATTTTAAAGGATATATTTATATGTATTATTGAAGAACAATGTAGTGATCAAGGAGAAAGTAAATGAAAACGCTAGAAAGGCTGCCAAAACAATGTGAATGATAGACTACGCCCAATCAAAGGATTGCATATTGTGGATACACCCATGACAAAATGAGCATCAATGGAGAGTCAACAATTTTAGGTCATGTAAGTCTGGTAATTAAAAATTGATTAAGCTGTGGTTATACATAATCGAAGTATTGGGCGCCTTTATTTGCAAAAAGTATCGCGACACGCTCCCTACCTCATCTTCAAAATGAGCGTGAATGGAGGATCAATCATTTTCTGTCATGTCTCCTGGGTAATCAGATCGCGGATGGGTTGCAGACAGGCATACAGGAATTATTGGCCGCTTCTATAGGTATAACAGATAGTGATACCCTCCCTGCCCGATCTTGAAAATGAGTGTTAATGGAGCGTCAACGATTGTTGGTCATGCATCCTGGGTAATCTGGGTGGCGACAGGTTGCAGACAGTCATATAGGAATGATTGGCCGCGTCTATAGAACAACAGGTTGCGATACCCTCCCTGCCCTATCTTGAAAATGAGGATCAACGCAGCGTCATCGATTGGTGGTCGTGTATCCTGGGTAATCTGGGTGGCGACAGGTTGCAGTCAGTCATCCAGGAATTATTGGCCGGCATTATTAGCAAGAGAGCTAGTGATACCCTCCGTGCCCCATCATGAGAATGAATGTCAACAGAGTGGCAACCATTGTTGGTCGTGTATCTTGGGTAATCTGGGCAGTGACAGGTTGCAGACAGTCAGAAATGAAGTATTGGCCACCGTTATAGGAAAAGGAGAAAGTGAAACACTCCCTGCCCCAGCTTGACAATGAGCGTCAATGGAGCATCAACGATTGTTGGCCTTCTAACATGGTTAATCACAGCGCGATGTGGCCGTTATAGTCTATATACCTCATTTTGACTGTTTTTGTATGCTAAAAGGCTCAAGAATATCAAGTGGTAGGTCTGCAAATGAAATATGTTGTTACTGTCCCGGAGGATGTGGCCGGAATATACTGTACATATCTACCCATACAGGCTGCCATATCATTGTTTATGGATATTTGTGATCAAGCACCACTCATATTACGGAAGATGCCAGACCAAGAATCATTGATGCTCCGTTGACGCTCATTTTCAAAATGAGATAGGGAGCGTTTCGCTTTCTCTTTTTGCTATAAAGGCGGCAAATACTTTGTTCTTGACTGCGTGTAACCTGTTCCCCCCCAGATTACCCAACATACACGACCAACAATCATTGACGCTCTGTTAACTCTCAATTTCAGGATGTGGTAGAGCATGTGTCTCTATTTGTTTTGATCATTAAGGCGGCCAATATGTCCAAAACACACCCTGACGTACCAATGTCAACATTTTACACTTAACAGTAGCATATTTGAATATGACCATAAATGTGAAACCGGAAACGCAGAACCGGTGATTGGAAACAATGAGTGCCCCAAATGCCATGATAACCCACGGGTTGATGGGCAAGCATCCAGGGTTGGACTGCCAGGCGTCAGCAGGTCGGGTTTTTGGACGGGTCAGGAACCAATCCCACCCTCTTGTGCAGTCCTAACCCGGACTGCTGGCTGGTTACCCATCGCTAACACCAACCACAAGCACTGCCCAATGGTCCAGTCTGTCTAAGGATATTTTCAACAAATCTCTGAAACTGCCCACAAACTATACACTCATGTTGCATGGTGCAATGGTACAGAATTATTCCCAGCCCACTGAATTATGTATGGTAACTTTTGCAGATAAATGTGTAAATAATCCAGACAGGTTACCTGATATTTGTCCTTACCATCCATGTCCACTGGAGGGTGAAGAGGTATATACTGTCAGGGAAGAGCACTATCCAAGACATGGGTTCAACAGTGAACCAGGTTGAACAATATCATTCTATGCTGCAACAGGGAGGTACAGTTGATACTCATATGTCGATAGCTGACGAACCCCAGTATCTGGCCCCAACCATTCTCACTAAATCATGTGTGAGGGGTGAGTAGTATTACAATACCGAGTATCCAGCCTTACTATTGATCCTACCTCAATATTCAGTACCAGTGTTAATATATGATTTATACCTTCCTCCTACATTGCTTGATTTCATCTCTTTTCTACTCTGAGATTCTCACTGATTGTATTCTTTGTTTCATGCAATACATTCAAATCAACCTGTCAATGATCTTCTCTATGTCCTTCTCAACCCCCAAATGTCATCAGTAGATTAACCCCATCAACGGCACAGAAGAGAGTACACTTCAATCTTTGAGATTGCCCAATATTTACTAGGAACTCGGCAATAGGTAACAATTTCACTTCATCATAGTGTTAGTTGTGTACAACAACTTGAAGGTATTCTTCCATACTAGCAATCATTCGTTCTGTTTGTCCATCAGTCTGATAGTAGACCACTGTAGTCAATTTCCATTCAACTTCGACACATTCCCGCAAATGGTCCCATACACCCACACAAACTCGAGTCCTCAGTCCATACAATCCTCCACAGAGTTCGTGTAGGCAGGTACAATCCTCCAGTGATAAATGTTAGAGTCCATACGTATCGATAATTCTATGGCAGTGGGGTATTTGTAGCATTGTCGAGAAATGAACTACAACTACCAGAATTACATTCTACCCTCGACACTCTGGTAATCCCACTATACAATCGATTCATATATCCTCAAGGGGTTTTTGTGATAGTGGCAATGTGCATGGCACAACAAAAGGTAAATGTTGAGAACTCAATGCTTTTCAACTTACATTGCAATTCCAAATATACCAATTCACATCCTTTGACATCTTGTTCCAATATTCCACCTTATCCAAGTAGTCAAAGATCTTTACCCATTCTGGATAATCTGCAACAGCTGAATTATGAAATACCTTGATGAATTGCAATGTTTATTCATCATGATCCAGAAGAAACTACTTTCCTCTGTCCTACACACTTCGATTTCCCTCAATCTATTCAGATACTGATATCTCCCTCAAACTTTTCTTCCAATATGTCGCTTATTTAACCATTTCAGGAAGCTCATATGTCAAATATGTTCCTTCGAAGAGATGAACAACTGTATGACAGCCCTGTATGTGTGGACCATCCATCAACTGATGGCATTATTCTGGTAAGTTCTGTGGTTTGGAAATACCTGTTCATTATTTGTTTTTGATCTTTCTTCCTCCTCTCTGGGAGGTCTCCAGGCCTCCATCTCAATCCATCTGCCTCCCTATTTGATTTTTGTAGTCTGTAGACAATACTATCATTCAAACATATGAAAAACTCCTATTGCTAAGCCTGTCACCAATTCAGATGTTACATAGTCCCTAACTGCATGTAGTGATTACATTCCATTAATAAATGGAAAAGGAGCTGAGTTCCTTCACATTCCAGTCTCCATTCCTCCGAAAAATTGATACTTGCCATATGCTCTATTTCGTACATGTCATAATTGTATTCTGCTGGTGAATTAACCTTCGAAGAATATCCCTCTGAATGTAACTCTCCCTCTACAACATATTGTGACAAAACTCCCATTCAAATGTAATCAGATACATCCATTTCAATAACTACTTCCCCCTTATGTTCAAAATGTTACTGTACTGATACTGTTGTAAATGCTATAACCATTGTTTCAAAGGCCAACTTTTGATCCATTTCCCACCTAAACAGCTCATCTTGCTTTGAAAGTCTTGTCAACAATTCCACTGTTTCCAAATACTTAGGAAACTACAATCAGTAATAGTTGCCAAATTCCACCACCGTCATTCCTCTAAATGATTAATCATTTCTCTGTTTGATTTCCATATCATGCAACACCTATTCCTGACCATTTCCAGCTTATCCAGGTCCATTGATATATTGCTCTAAGTTGTAAGGAGTCCGGAATATATAATAGTATCTATGTTGAACTCACTGTTCTTTCGTTTCAGGTATAATCCAACCTCCCCCAAACATTTCCGCACCCACTAATCATGTTTAATCTGTTCTTCCTCTCAATTGCAATATTATCACAATATCATCCAAGTATGTATATGAAAAGTCTTCCCATACTTCCCACATGGTATTTTAATATACCCTTTAACATCAACCATACAATTGCTTGTCCCAAACAATCTTCAGGGAAATGTAAAATTTCAATACCGTGTCTGAAAGGCTTGTCTGTTTTCATCGCCTTTCTTCATTTGTATGCAGTTATTGGCCCAATCCCACATCAGCCTGGGTATATTTTGTTGCACCCCAGGCAGGATTGAAAATTTCGTGTATTAACAGCAGAGGGTATCGATTCTTGATGGTCTTGCTAATGATGTCCCTCACATCAATTCAACACTGCACACCTATGTTTGGTTACGTAAAACACTGTACTGGACTCATCATTGGTGAGAATAACTACAGAATAAATCTTTCGAATGCATTGTATGCAATTCATTCCTTTGGGAACACTATTTTGCCTTGTGACATTGAGTCAAATGGTCTACTAGTTGGTATTTTTTTTTCCATAAGTCATTCCTATTATGCAATCCTTGGTCCATGTGGTGGTAATTGATATGCAAGCACCTGACTAAAACACATGAGGAATGCAAGGTACTGCATAGGAATCTCAGCCATATAGAGTCATTCCTCAAAATCATTCGCCTCCAGATCGGTTTTGATTTTGCAATGCGAAACATTGAAGATCAACAACTTTCATTTCTGAGCTGTTGAACAACATGATGATTATTGAAGTGCAACAATATTTCCGGGGAATGGTCCAAAGGTCTGATCTGTGGTCGAAAAACTGCCACAGGTACAACCTAAACAGATTCTGCTAGGTCATATGATACTCCCTGAATTGTGACAGGGCAATGAGTGCAATATAATGTTTAATATAGTATATCCAATGTGACTGTATTAGATGAAAACTGGACTGCAGTACAATGTAGTCAGACCCAGTGAATTTCTTATACAATTGTATAAAATGTGAGTTACTTCACCACTATCAGGGGCTGTTCAATATGATTTTGAATGAACAGTAATTCTGTAGCCAGATGTGAATTATCACATGATTTAATAGGGCTTCCGACAATAACTCTCACTTATCCTTGCTTGGTCGCTTCTTGAAATATTATCTGATGCGCATAAGCAACATCCTGAACAATTCACACATTGCCAGTCACTCCACAGCTAATTAGAGCATGTGTCTGTATCACTTCGGCTTGTAAGATGAGTATTCAGGTTATAACTACATGTTTCCCTTCCATTGATTGTTTCAACACAACAATCTTGCTAATTGAAAACTGTTAAATTCTGGAACATTGTACAGCATTTAAATCAATGCTTTACCCACCAGGCAAAAGGCCAACTTTCTTCGATTGAGCTAATCTTTTCCCAATCTTTTAGAGGACATATCTGTTGCTCCTAACTCTTCTTCTGCCTCTACAGCTCAAATTATCTGTGCTTTCGTCCTTGCTATATATTCTACTGTCTGGGGGTTGATTCTACAACATTACAAACCTCTTCTATCTGAAAACCTCTTTTCGCTTTTGTCTGCTGAAATTTTTTTCCATCCTGCACTCGCATCTATCATCATGTGTTCTGTACACTCGAATACTTTACTTGTCTATACTGGTGATGAGTTCTTCAAAGGTGTGGAAGATTTCAGCAAGAAAGTGAAACTCACATGTCCCTCGGTTGTGGGAGTTCTCTCAACTCACCATCATCGGATCTTATTATTCTGCTACAGACAGATTACAAAGAACATTTGCAATCATTCCTGCAATTGAGTCTGCCAGATGAAATGCTTCATAATTGGGGGAAATTCCGATCTCAAGGCATTCCGGAACACTGATGGGTTCCAATTACGTTTGGCAGCAATAACTTTGAACTCAGTGAAGTCCTGAGCGAACTTGCAGTCATGCTAATGGATATTCCTGATTTTCCAGACCACCATTGCTATTCGGTCAGGGTCCCCAAAAGCTACATCCATGAGTTGTATACGAGCATTTTGGCGCCCCAAGCGGATCATTTCATCCATGTCGATGTATGGCAAGTCCTGCTCCAATGTGTCACCTCTCAAGCAGTTCAATGTATATATCATCCTAAATCACTGGTAGGAGAATCTCCTTGGTTTATGTCGAATCTCCATCTTCACTATTTCAAATTGTCTCTAGAACTGAGTTCATTCAGACCCTGTACTGTCTGAAGAGTGGGAAAACCTCCAGTCTTTAACATCAGAGTTCTGGGGTGCAGCCACTCACTCTCTGGCTGCTAATGTCAATGAATTGGCCACTTTATCCCGGAGGTTTGGAATGTCCTCTCCAAATACTTATGTATCTCTAGTCATAGGTGTCAGCTCATTGTATCTTATGTTCCATCTATGGTCACTTGTTGGATGTTGTCGGTCTGGGTCATATTGTGCTTTGTTCTCTATGACCTTCGGCTCCAGACTAGTATGATCACAATGGGGTGCAAGAAATTGCGAGGCCTCAAAGTCAATGATTTCCATCAGTAACTGGATTAATTGGGTAGGCAAATAGTGCCCCTCCATAATTGTTCCCACCAACACTGTTTACTAGGCCACTCTCAATACTTGCTCCAAGCTTTTGGCAAACTGTTCATTGATTTCCTCAAACTAAATGCTGTCTTTTTCAAACTCCTCTAACTTCCTAATCATTGAATTATCTTCCTTGAATACTTGAACTGCCCAAGGAATAGAGTCCTCTAATCCAGACATTGCTGTGAATTGATAACATCTACTAGCGCCAATTATACTGATTGATCTTTGGGGGTGTCTGTATTGGAGGCATACCAACAATCAACAGAGCCTCCGCTGATGTAGCGGTTGTTGTGGCTGCTGGCATGTTTCCACAAGGGGGGGGACTTCCGAGACCACTATGGCTCTCATAATAACAGGGTTTCTCCAAATCACTGTTAGTGAACCAACCAAAATGTAATCCCAGACACTTCATCCAATGTTGTGCAAACAAAGAATTGTTAATACTGATTAAGCCTATATTACCTGCAGCTTGGGTCCAACATCAATCCCAACAAGTGTGGACTTCAGACTGTTTCCAAAACTTCTGTCGAAGTTGTTGCTTTGTCTCAGGACTGCCAGTGTTGATACTGCTACACTCATTCAATTGTTGAGGTTCAGATTGCAGCCAGGGTGTTCCTGAATTTTAACTTAAGTTTTTTTAGGAGGTGCAATTGAAATTGTGACTAGGGATCCACATATGTGAATTGATGTGGGTACTGATGGATATTAGATCCACTAAATTCTAATATCTTAGAGACACTATCATTGAAGATATATATCCAGCAATGAGACAGTGCTATGCAAACCTAATAAGAAACAGAGCAAGATTCACATCAATACTTCTACCCAGATGAGGGGTACAAGCACAGTCAATACAAGACAAATGTTAGCTCCACCATTGCTGTTACTAATCCAACATGCAAATGATTAAAGTAAGATCCTCTGAAAATGTAACGAAGATGCAATACAATGTGGACAAACAGACAAATATTGCATTCCAGATGAGATATATATTGAATTGGACTCTGCCTAGTGTTACTGGCATGGTTAGACACAGACAACATCAGTTACAGGAGATAATCAAATTCAAAACTCAAACTGAACATTCATAACAAGAAACAGAACTATAAGGTACAAGATGTTTCCAACTTGATTTATTGTATAGATATTCTAGATAACAAACAAAGAGAGAACGAAAGAAAATACAGCAATACTGACAGCTACTCCTTATATACAGTTCATCTCCCACATTGAATTCATCTTCAATACCCCAATGTAGTATCTGAAATCTCAATTGTGATCTTGCAAACCACTTCATCAAGGCATAATACGTTCTTATTACCACAACCTCTGGTGTCATAATACATCCGACCACTTCATAAGCTTACTATATAATCCCACCACCACTACATGCACAACACATGCCATTCTAACATCTCACAATATCAGTTTATTTCCATAATTCCCACCGTCACTAGCTGCTTCTTGCAACTGGTATCACTACACACATTCGGCCACATGACAGTGGGTGCTCAAGAGCATAATATGGAATTAGAAGTATAACAGATCATTAAATGGTATAGTACTGAGAGAGACCATAGCAAAAAGACTACAACTAGTAGTTGTCGTGAAAGTGGTGATCTACCACAACTTTTCTATCTCACTACAATTGGTTTTTGATGCAGAGTGGCCATAGCTGCAGTCATGAATGTAGCAGTGTTCAAGATAATACATCAATGCAGCTATTGTAAGAACATATTATACTTGAAATTAGGTGGTGAGATACCAGATTGAGAATGGGATTGGATCTTGTTACAGGGGTGCTAACATCTAAGTAACTATACTTATACACAAATATCAATAGATACGAAAGTAAGTACTAGGTACACAGCCGTAGTAGTTAGGGTAGTTCCTTATGCGTATCTCCAAACGAAATGTATTAGCAACCTATACAGATCATATATTCAAAGAGGATAAATATGTATAGTCATATCAGACACTACTAAGCAAATAGTAACGAAATTGTATTGGTGCGTAATACAATACTGACAGTACATATATATTAAATCTGTACTCGTATAACTAATCTCAGTGACTAATTAATGTGGTTAAGTATGTTCATATAATTAATCTTGGTGATTAATGAATATCATAATGTATATTCATATAATTTTTCTTGGTGATTAATTGATATCGTTGGTGGTAATATTCCTCCCGCTAATAGTGCTATCTCAAATGACACGTATTTTCACAACTCCCTCAATTATCTCCTTCATAAATCTGGTGTTCAGATACTATGGGCAATATTGCCTCTTATGTGTAATCTTCCTCAATATTCAATTCTGCACTCCTGAGAAGCTCGCACTTTCTTCTTCTTTGCTTTTTGCTGTGATTCCGAAACCTAACTTGTAGCTGCTGTATTGATGGTTCTGGATACTTGGCTTTCTTTTTCAACGCTCGTCCTGACTGAGCAGTATCTTTTGGTGCTAGCTTCTGAATTCTATTATGTAGAAGTATTTCATCCCTAGTGGGATGTATTATAGTATTTCGATCGATACTATTATCATCAATATCCCCAGAGATATCCAATTCGGAAATATTGTCTTTTGGAATAAATTCGTACTTGATGATTTGACTTGGTAGAGGTGTAACTACCAAGTTCTCAATATATTCTGAAGGGAATATCTCATAATGTCGATAATAGATTAATATCTCCATAAACTGAATTATACTTGCTAGCCACCAGATTCACTGTGCCGCAAACAATTGATCTTCATTTTCGAAGTTGTCCAACAACTTGGATAATGCGAAACAGATCTCACCGAATTCGTTATTCAACTTAAGATCGTTCATGGGGCGGGGGAACCACGTACAATCCTAATTGATAATACTAATATACTTCACCTAATAATAATAGTAGAATCAGAACTGAAAACAACAATGATATTTCAGCTTCTTCTTCGCAGGTAGGTATCGTTTGTGTTTGTGGGCCTACCCTTCCAACGCCGGAGCGTTGTCATTGTTTCATAGCCATTGTTGGGGTGCCAGAGCTTGTTCCCAAACCTGAGCTATGAATTCATGGGACCAAGCCATATCGTATTCTTTTATTACGAGCCAGGCTCTATGACACAGGACCACGCTTCCCGAAGCTTATCATGTCATTGCAGGATTCGTCTTAAAGAATTGCTCTCCTGATAACAATCAGGCTATCATCCATAATAGAATTGAATCAAACAGTAACTTCAACATAGATAACTTGCAGCTCGGATATTTTGAATAGTTGCAACATCTCCGTCGCCTGACGTGGTTATTTGGAGTGCTTTAGAGAGATAGCGTAATCTATCACACAACCTTCAGCATATAGGCTATTTGGTTCATCTGCTTCAGAGTCTTAGGTGGCGGCCCGCCACTTGCGCTGTCAACATTTAATCTCGATAAACCACACCGGTATTATTGAACTGAGAGTTGTATGCTCTACTCGTATCATCCCAGCCAGGGAGTCAGGTGTTATGAGACTCATATCATTATCCCACGTCTCAATGAATCAGACACACCACGCCTAAGCTGAGCTATCTCTTCGGCCAGGGAGTGACCTAGGTGTTCCAATCCCACAGGGGAACGGCTTCAGGTCCGGCTTACTCGCATATTGGGTATCATCTGCCTGACACGTCAGTCGCAATAATGAAGTTGACGTGTCTAGTCCCACTTAGCATAGTTTAGTGAATGAGGTAAGAAATTTCTGCCATCTCTTAAGCCGTGAAGGCTTACGACTGGCCAAGGTTATTGCATCATCAAATCAGTTCTACCATAGTATGTGAACTTTCCATGAATCCGCTACAAATGAGGCTCCCTATCAGATCGACACAAGGCTCGTACTCCCCCAATAGGGTTCGTACAGGGAGACTTGCAACTTCATAGGATCGGTGTTCTGTACCCAGGTATTTTAGACCCAAATGTAGATCCAACGTGTACTAAGTACCAATACCTCTAGTTGGGGAGAACCCCTATCAGATCACTCAAATGGATAGTGTGCACAAGATAGCATGTGCACTGTAGTAGAATGAAATATCAGACAATGCAAATCTGACCAATGGCTGGCTTAGGGACATACTGAGTTCTACAGCAAAAGGGGTTGTTCTGAAGGTAATTGACTGTTGGTTGAAAGTGGATTGTGAGCAGAAAGTTCAAACGAAACCATCAAAGGTTCATCTGGCAACATTACCATAAATTGTTAAAATATTGATAGTGTTTCCAACCAACAGTCTATGGTTCCAAAGTTATCCATAATACACCAATTGGACACAGAGCAGCTGACCTCGTACAAGCTATCCAAGTGTTACTGTCAACTGTACCACACTCTGTACGACATTTGCCAGAATGAAATCCACTCATACACAGTCTCCAGATTTAGTCTCCAGCATCACATTTCAGTAATATCTACTTAGAAGCCATTATTCAGAATCCAGGTCAACCTAATTCTCTTCAGTTCCAGGCTGCTAGAGTGCAATTTATCCTGTCTTGCAATGCAGAGCCTCCCACTGCTGAATCAATACCTAACTAAGTACATACCTCAAAAGTCAACGCCAGTATATTATCACTAAATCAACACACTCTCCATATATTGAACCTGTCAGACTGCAACCACTACAGTAGTGTTATCCACTGCTCAGCTTGAGTACATTCATTCTAAACTGGTTCTACTCTCCACACATTCACCCCACTAATCCACACCAATTCACCACTACCACTGCCAACAGCACAGATGATTTAATCCCCACAACTTCATACAGAAACACTAATAGTTAACCAGCCTCAATATTCTCAGGTCCACCATATTGGATTCCTCCACAACAACCTGCACTCCCACTTCCAGCAACTCATCCCCAGCAGAATCATGCTATACCATCCAGATTCTCTACAGATCCAATCCACAGTGGGAGTACTACCACCACTACTGCAGTCACATCTTTGCTCTCTGCAATTGGAATGTATTGTATTATCATTATAACCTCTAAATGTACAACCGAGCCAACCAGCCAGATTGCTGCCACAATAATATTCCTGGCCCCAGGCCATAGGATGTTGCAAAATGTCTCTTGAACAGTGCTATAGTCCTTACATCAGGCCTGTAGTGAGACACCCACTATAAATGATGGCCTAGAAATCCCTACTCAGCCAATGGCATATATTCCAATGTTAGAAATCTTCCAACTCTGCAACTTCATTATCACCCTTGTTCTTTAATTCTCCCTTCAATTACATTTGGTCCAGCATCTTCCAGGTGAAATTCCTCCTCCTATTTATCATTATTAACAAAGTTGTTTCCATCAACATGTTGACCACATCAGCAACAACGCTAATTTCTGTCAGAAACACCCGGGTGTTCCGGACGGCTCTGACGGCTGTGACTGAACCTCGTACCTTCTGACGGAGAATTACACGCTGCCCGTCGCCCAGGTGACAGGTCGCGTTGCATACGTACTACTTTACTTTGTGGTGACGTTTACGCACCATCATAGGGACACGTGTGTTACACTCTTCGCAGGGGCTGCAGTTATGCTGAAGCCGTTTACACAATGCCTGGTGATGTTAAATCATAGCTACTACTTATCATTCAACGATTTTCAAAACTTATGCATTCAGTTTGTATTCTCATCTATGTGTCTAGGTATCTATATAGCTAATATGTAATCCCCGTCGTTCAGTCCACCTCCGTTACGCCTGTATCTCTGTACACCCGCCGTCGCTCATCAACGATGTACTTGGAGGCCGTGATCGAGCGAGTTGAGAGATGCACTTGGAGGCCGTAATCAAGCGAGTTTGGAGATGCACTTGGAGGCCGTGATCGTGCGAACTTGGAGGCTGTCATCGAGCGAGTTCGCATATACACTTGGAGGCCGTGATCGAGCGAGGTTGGACGAGTACTTGGAGGCGGTCGATGGACGGTGCGCCAGGTGCTGAGACTGTATTTCATCAGTTAGTTAACTCGCAACCGTGGGAATGTGACAGGTGACTTTACCTTTGAGCTCTCATGGAGAGCTGGCTGATGGCGGTCGATCGTGTATGGAGGCACGCCGGAAGCTGAAGCTACATTCAGGGGTCAACTCGTTATCATGAGAATGAAAGGAAGACAAACAATCTTTGAGTGCTGTACTCAGTGTATGCAGTACTCGGTGTATGCTGTACTCGGTGTATGCTGT
>Ga0307512_10003033_pt1 | contig 20158 bp, 20 predicted proteins | sample 14_EM_MG_FD_200267 | JGI IMG/M metagenome (GOLD analysis project Ga0307512, IMG submission 200267) | Populus trichocarpa ectomycorrhiza microbial communities from riparian zone in the Pacific Northwest, United States - 14_EM | ecosystem: Host-associated > Plants > Roots > Unclassified | place... | reverse complement strand
TGTTGGTAGATAGCGCGGTAGGAAGGCAACCTCCGTCTGGGTTAAAGGAAGGTATGATGGAACATCTCATGGCATGCGAGCACCTTGCTGCGGTGGGAAGAGATGTAGGCGCGGCGTATGAACGCGTGGCGAGGGTGTGCATTTACTGTGACTTGGAATTCGGGTTGGAGGGGAAGACCGTGGGAGGGCTGCAAAGCTTGGAAGCAAGAGAGAGCTTTTGGAGGAAAGTGGTTGTACCGTTGGAAGAGTGTTGGCGGCTGTTCAATGAATAGACATTTTCTGGCCTTTAACGGCTAGTCTTGGGACTATACCCCTACATTAACTTAGAGTTTCGAAAAGAACTAGTTAAGCCTTCAGACCCTCTTAAGGGTTGGCTTGGAACTTCTGACGGAGTAGTAATACCCAATCCTTCATACTGACGTTTGAATCAATATCTATCGATGACTGTCAGGTCGCATGAATTATTATTCGTATAGAACTCCACGCCGAACAATCTTCCTTCCAGCGCTGCGCCAAATAATTCTCCACCAGAGAGTACCAACGCGGACTCTGCTGCCTTCAACCTCCCCGGAACTCCTTCCGCTCACTATTGTCAGGCCTTCAGCTCAGCCTATTACATCATGGAACTTTGTGCAACAACGTGGTTAGAGATTGTGCAACCTCACCAATAATGATAGCATATTACCGCCACGCTAAGGTTCTTTATTACTATTCACCCAAGTATCTCCCCTTAATTAAAGAAGTGTATATATACTCTACTTTGTCAGACACGCTACGATTCCAGAAATAAATAAATTTCTGGTGACTCAAGTGATTACTCTATAAACTAATCTCCGGCCCACCACACGTGGGTGCAATCGGGAGCGAAGTCTGACTGGTTTCAAGGCGCTACACGAGGCAGCCACCCGAGTGGAGTCTAAAGTCTGACGAGAAGAATTCTAGATCTATACTGGGATTCTTTGTAACATGTTACCCCCGAATGTTATTGGGCTAGCCTTACAAGATGGGATTGTGAAGTATAAGTAATAATACTCTCCCGGAATTGTGGCTCAATCAACATTCAGGCAATACACTCATTCTCCATCTCTTTCTCTTTATCTTTTTTTTCAAGTCTCTCTCTCTCATACTGTCTGTTTCCATCAAATCCATGGCTCCCAATTCCCTACAAGTACTGGTTTTAGCCTTAAGTCTTCTCAGCCCAGCTGCCGCAATCCCTGTCGACGTATCCTTCCCGCAAGACGCATGGATGAAAGCGACCTGTAGCAGCACCGTCAAAGACCTTGGAGCCTCCCCAAAATCCCGCTGGGACGCCGCGCAAGCCGAAGGCGCCATCGCCGCCGCCAATCGGAACTGGAATCAGCATGCGGGCTCCCACGGCACCGACGTGAAGCTGAACTACGTCAATTCCATTATGAACCTCTGGGGCCAGAACGAGCAGAACTGTGGGCTCGTCCAAGATAGCTGCGATTTCTCGTCGCTGCAGTGTGGTGATTCTACTATGACGAATCCACCGGTGCCGTTTCCCGGTGCGTGGTTGGTAATGAAGTCATTGGGGAATATTCATCGGGTGAGTTTCGTATGCACGGAGGTGGGGGCGGGGCTTACAGGGTGGTAGTTTTATCTTAATTTTTATACGGCGATGGGGGATGCCGGAGCTGCGGTGACGGGGAAGATGGGGGGTTTTGTGGGAACATTTGCGCCCGAGGCGACCGAAGATCTTTTTACGAAGATTGTGAAGGGGTTTGCAGAGACGACGATTAGCATGTTGGTTGGACAGGCGTTGGGCCCGGTTTTTGGAAGGCTGAGTGAGCAGATTGCGGATGGAATTTTGGAGCCGGTGTTTGGTGCTATTCAGGATGGGATTGGAAAGGCGATTGATGAGGGGATTGCGTCGGGAGAATTGTAAGTTCCTCCGACTGATGCCGCTTCCTTCGGCTGCTAACATGGAACAGGAAGGACCCAAGTCAAGCCGATAAACAGAACACCCTCGTCGAAGCTCTCACCGCACTCCTCGAATCTCAGCGCAGCGTGATCAAAAGCTACGTCGACAACCTCCTCTCGGGCAAAGTCAACAAACTATCCGAATTTCATGACCAAATCAGCGACGGGAAATGGATCAACGACGCTCTTGGTGGCAAGGACCTGTTCGACCTCAAAGATGCCGCGCAAAAAGCCTTTGCCGCCGTCCTCCTCCCTCAAGCATGGAAGCTCAACAAAGACACCGTCCCAGTGATCCTAATGGAAGACAAAGACTGCAACCTCGGCGAGCCAATCCAGGAAATGAACTTCGACACCACCCATGCCACGGGCAGCTGCGTCATCGCCGGTAAGACAATGTGGCTCGTCGGCCTCAACACAGAGCAGTGCCGTACAGGACCCAACCCGTTCGGACCTGGTGGAAACAAGCCGGATCCCTGCCCCGTCAATGTTTTCCGCACGCTCCCAGGGTTCGATAAGTTGGGTGACTTTGGGTTCTCGAAGGATGATATTATTGCAGGCGCGTATGCGGGATATCAGCTGAATGGGAATAAGAACGGGTACCAAGTTGATCCTAATAGTAGGGTTAAGGATGGGAGTGGCGCTGAAGGGAGTTTTCCATTCTCGAATGGGATACTTACGCCGGGAGTTTTTAATATTCCGATTTGTGATATTCATCAGGCGGTAGAGGCGTATAAGAATGGGAAAGGTGGAGCGACACCGCTGTGTGATTATGGAACGCAGTAGTAGAAAGGCGGTTCTAAGGACTGAGATCTGTACGATTATTATGAGGAGGAAGGGAGAGCGTTTGATGGATGTTTTGGTTTCTGTAACTGTAGCTTGATACTCGATCGTTTTGTTTGTTTCGCGAGAAGGGCGGATGGAGGATGATACATTGTTGTTGGGCGTTCATGTAAATTATATAAAGCTGTGGTTTATAGAATGAGAAATAACAGACAGCCTGTAAAATCTTGCGAACGGTCACGAGAAAAGCGGCCACCCGGAATTTGCCATGATCGACACGTAAACGCACAGACCACTTCAGTCCTATCGATTCCTTCTTGTGTTACACAAACCCCAACTCCAGAAATCGACACATCAGTAATCTTTTGGAATTTGATTATCCTTGTGACCATTGGGGTACCCCTTTACGAACTAGTTAGATAAGTACTCACTGGGGGCGGCCGATTTCCTCCCAAAAATTAAGTAGTCATAACTGTTTTGTAAGAAATTAAGAAATCGCCGCGACTCAATTACATGCATTTCTATCGCTTCTATCATCTGTTCGTTTCTTCAAGCTGTATAGCGGGTGATTTGTTCAAGGTCGTACGAGCTCGTATGATTCTGTGTACTAACTATACAATTCTTGGTGGTTTCCACAGTTGTATGTCTACCTCAAGTATACCAGTGATGATAGCAAACATTCTCCTTTGTGCTGAGTGAGTTTTTTGTAGTAGAATACTTCAGAGTGGTACCATGGTTCGGAACATCCGGTCAGGAACAATTTAATTCCTAAAACTTGAGGTTGACTTAAAGTCTGCGCAAATCCAAGTGTATATATGAAAATCCAATCAACTATATGAAGTAGTAGAGACAAATGGCTGGAGACTGTAATTGGGGTTTGCGCAGCTGCCATCAAGCCTTGGACAGGGATATTTGCGTACTTTCAATGTTCTGTGGCCCCTGATGCAGTCTCTAGCTGGTTGTTGGTTGGTTGAGTATGTACAAGCTCGTACTAGCACATATAAGCTGCGGTTATTAGCGGTTATATTTACAAAACCTCTCTGGTTGGGACGTATCTCAAAATCCCTTCATGGCGAGTATTCAACCTGTCCCGCCTACCTGCTTCTGTGTACACCTGTGCTTTGTGCCTATGCACATGTAAATGAGGTGTCTCTCGTATGAGCTCGTACATGCCGTTTTTACTGATTTCTACTAATATGATGTAAATGAGACCGACTTGTGAAGGATGTTGCAACTGGCGAAGGCGGAGATGTATGTACTTAATTGGTGAAGATTTCTTTGTTAGAATAAAGTAGTTGCAGAATACGGCAGGCTGGCAGCTGTCCTTGCCTTCGTGATAACGCTGAGACCGACATAGACTAAGTCCAACTCCCCCGGGATTGTGTGCTAAGAGGAGGACGAAAGGGGATGGCGACGCTCCAACCGGTTGGAGTAATAGCTTCAATGGATCGTGCAACTTTATTTATTCGACGCGACACCGTCCTCTTACTAACTACCCTGACCAATGATGAAGGCGATTGCGACAGCAGTACAAGGTCCGTTCGGAACTAACAGCTAAAACCAAGGATGGCCTAACGGAAGCACCACAAGCAAGATTTAGTAGCATTAAACTTGGTGGTTAGGGAATATTAAGTGCACTTGGATAAGAAAACGGATTTATGGGAGATACAAACGCACAAGAGGGCTCGGGAATGCTAAGTGGGCTTGGGGCGAGTGCGGATGATATTCTCCAAGTCAAGATGATTCGTCATTTCCACGGCAATCGGGAGTCTAGCCATTTTGGCTCATTAAAGACCGCTAAGCTCGTATCCGGGGAGTTGGACAGCGATGGATGCCACGGTTAATACTTCAGCGGGTATGGGGTCTGTCACAGAGTCAAAACACCAAGGCCAGCTCGGTACAATATCAACCTGTTCTTGGAGCCACCGACAAGTCCCTGGAAGGTGTCATCGTAGATTTCTTCACGGGTCTGCCAGAGTCCAGGGCATCCCAATTCATCAGAACTTAGTAATAGTCAATCGTTTGATTAAGATGACAATCTACCTGCCCTGTCTAAGCATATCGACTCACAAGGATTAGCACGGATATTTTCGAGCAAGCCATCCGCAGCGCGGTGTTCCAGACAATATCATTACAGGTCACGGCGTGCAATTCAGCAGTTGCTTCTGGACGCGCGTCTGATTACAACTATGTCCGAACGAGCTAGAAACTGGCAAAGAACGCTAATGAGTTAGTTAATGACTTCCGCTGCAACAATTCTCGTAAGTCTCGTCATTGAGGATCATGAGAGCAGGAGCAGGAGTATGGGTGAGGGTCTACCTGGGGCATCCTTTGTTCCTCTTGGTCTTGATTTCATTCGTTCGATTCTTGTCCCAGCACCCCCTACTCGCTCGACTTTGTAGATTGGTCACAATAGTCTTTTTGGGAGTAGTGGGGGATACTAATTAATGGCAGAGCTTCTGATTGGTGAAGTGTGTTACGATATGGGGAGAACCGTGTGCATTGACTATGGTACAGAGAAGAGAGAAGGAGAAAGACTCGAGATATATACAGGAGGCATCAGCCCCTGCAGCAGTGACTGTGTGTCAGATCTGTAACATCATGTACATCTGTAACAAAGTGCATGCCATGTATGAGTGAGTGATCATCAGTGAGGCTGTGTAAACCCACGATGTTATTTTACCTGGCTGCCTTTAGTTCTTTTCATACACGCTCTGTAGCCCCTATCTTTGTAATTGATGAGCTGTAGATATGATAGCACGCTCCCAGACAGTAGTGGGTAACCTTGGTGGGCGAAAGGCAGACTCAGGGTAGAGCAGAATATATGCTTTTGGTATCACTCGGCTTACATCACTCCCAAATCGGCTGTAGTTGTCCACCTCCCGATTATTGTGACCAATCTACAAAATCGAGCGTATAGGGGATAAATGGCATCGGCAAGAGTTTACCACCTCTGGAGGTCCACCAAATAGTGGTGGAGTTTTCATATCTGCTGGATTCACCATCTAGAGATCTTTAGAGCTAGAGACACTACAGCCGGTGAAGTCCGAATTACAATCCCGTAAAAACTGCACGGATCCACTGCCACAGCGAACAAAAGCTGTTCTAACAATATCTCCTTTCTCGGTAGACTTGTATACAGTCGGATCACCATCTAGACAATCAGGGATCGGTGTAAGGGCAGCCGTACTTGATAAGATCGTTGCCACCGTTCAGGGGTTGGTGCGCGTGCAACTCAACATTTTACTCCAGGACCCACTAGGTAACTATCAAACTCCGCCGCGTCACTGCAGTCTCTCTTGGTATCTAATATTTTATATATCTTGTAAGTCTGATATAAATATCAGACTGGGAGTGCGCCCATCTGGGTAGCGTACGTGCAGTCTTATAATGATCAAGATATCGATCGGGGATGCAATGTTAGTTGCATGCACTATCTTATAGGAAATCCGTAGAATCTATGATAATCACCTGCACTTCACATTAGCATCACCGCTATATGATTCTCATCATAATGCGCACTGCACTTACTATACACAAGTCTAGTTTGATAACACGGTGTGTGAATTAAAAAGATCCATCCTATGGGATTTGTGGCTATCACATGAATGTCACAGCTTGTGACAAGAATGGCAGTGGGAGCAGCAGCGGGAGAGGTGACAGGGTGGGCATAGAGCAGGGTTAGTACATTCTAAACTACTTAACTACTTAAGTACTTACTTATGTAAGTATCTACTCTAGGTCCTTAGTGCGTATGTATGACCGATGGCTGTTGCTGCCATCTGCTGCAACTTCCTTAAAACAAACAATCACCATCACCTACTTAGGTATGCTCTCAAGTACACCATCACTATCGCACACACCTAGAGGCCACCGGAATTCCACCGGTATGGCCACAAGCACTCCAGATCCTGGGGAGGTAAGCAAATATTGTTTGTAGAAAACTAAGTCGGAGATGTAATATCCTTAAGTTAACATCCCTGCTAGTGTAGTGATACTACTCCGTAGAAATCCCAATATTATAGATGTCGGTACTAGAAACATTATGAGATTACGAAGCCTTAAATTTAAGTTGTAACATTCCGTTGCATCATGGTCACCGCACTAGTGAAGCTAATGCGACCAATTACCATCAAGTACTACACTACGGGGGGCTCGAATAAGTACATAAGCCTCACATGGGTTTGAAGTGAGGCTATCATGTATTATTAAGTTGATGTGGTGCTGTTTCGATTTACAGGCAGATATGTTGAAAACTAATCTGTTAGCAACACCAAAATATAAGCCTGTCTGATTTGACAGCAGCACAAAGTCTGGGAAGGTTGGTAGAGTTGACAGGTTTGCAGTAGTGAGTAATGCTAGCACAGTGGTTAGGTTAATAGGTTTAACAACCTGACATCAACCTATCCGGAGTAGAGGGTGTTGCTGTGATGAGAATTTTTTCGGTTACAGTGTAGAGCTGCAGATTTCACCAGCTTCCCACCTTTGCTGCTGCATATAGCAGCAAGTGTTGGAATTGGGATGATGGGTTTGTCACTTTTAGGATCTACTTTCATCTCCAGATTACATTCCCACTGCTCCCATATTTTTTGTGTATACGTGGGTGCGAGACATGCAGCTGCTGTATATGGTGGTGATTATTATGATGGTGATGGTGATGGTGATGGTGATGGTGATGGTGATGGTGATGAGAGTGGTGGTTGTCAACGGCAGTCTGCTACGGCGATGGCTGCTACGGCGATGGCTGCTACGGCGATGGCTGCTACGGCGATGGCTACTGCTACGGCGATGGCTGCCGCAGCGGCCATCTCTTGACAATCTGACAAACCTGACAGGCTGACATGAATGCCATTAGGCTGTCACTCAAATACACCTGTAAGGCTTGCAATGGACTGCAAGGTCAACAGCTGTGATAGCCGAAAATACCTAACAGCCTAGGAGTGAGGAAAACATGTCAAACTAGGTTGTCAAAGATGATAGCCTCATGTGAGGTTCATGTCATGCTTACTTATTTAATTAAACTTCATAAAGTAGTCATGAATTTCTGCGCCAAATAAGGTACCAAAAGTCAGGCACGCCCCATAAAATACAGAAATTCTACACCTCCACCACAACAACAAAGAGAAGTTCCAAAGGCCATTAGAGATGCTTCTATGAAGTTTTCTTAGAAAAATATCTGCTGTGTAGTGAAATAGTGAAAGACTGCACTCGTTCCCAGAATTTCTCGTCGCTCGCAAGCTGTCTGTCAAGACGGCTAGTTTTCGAGCGCAGTGAAAGACGACGATCTTGGTATTCTCGTTTTATGAGGGGGAAAGTCAGACGCTCTTTTGCCCTGTGTGACCACCCTTATATCCTTGTAAAGTACTGGTACATGCACGTACATGTACGGTTGTAACAATGTAGGTAACAGGCGACTAGCTTTGTTGAGCCGCAGCTCTTGTGATGGTGGTCTCTCTCTCTGTATCTTGTTCCCGTTGATCCGTGATGTTCTCAGCATGCAGGCGACGCCAATAGTAGCAATGATATCGCCGGCATTTAAATTGGACTGACTCGAGTATTCTTTGAACTGAGATTTTGAATTTTACACTCCTTACTTGTTTCAGCTCACCCACATTTTGGTCAGGAGGTGGTTTCTACCGTTTCGTATTTTCTCAACTAGATGTTTCTTAGATGCGCGCTTGAACTTGGAAGCTCGTAGCCCTAAGTACAAATGATATAACAATGCTTTACTGAATTAGCCACTGAAGGCTAGATTTCTTTACTCTAATATTTTTCTCTAAACTGGCGAAAAGCTCATGATCAAGTCAAATTTATTAACGTCCTCAAGTACTCTAATCAATCATATCAACAGGTTCCGTATGGGGGGAATTCGCTAAATATGGATGAGGCGAGATTCCTAATGACATGGCAATTAGAATAAAGAAAGAATGAATAAAAAGAAAAGTACCAAATAGTATTTTGAAAGGATGAACGGAAACGATGGAATACCTTCAGCTATGGATTGCAGCATTATGTAAAACAGTTGACGCACTAGAATCATATCAATCAATGCATTGCAAACAAATAAAGGCTTAAGAAAGAAAACGTACGTTCTTCATTGGAGAATAACATAAAAGTAGACCCTCCAGACTGTTCTATAATAATTGTTGCATCTTGCCGTGCTTCTACGAAGAAAGTCTGATAAATAAAGCTAGGACTAGTGTAACCGCCACCAGCTAGCCTCTCGAAAAACGCTGGCGGTACTGCATATCCGTCAACATAAATGCTCTTTCGTCCGGTACTGGAGAAGAACTTGCATTCCATACTCATACAAACCGAACCACAGGAGCTGAGGACGACCATACGATGCTCATTGGTGGATGGGTTTAAGGTAATGCTTATTAGGGCATCCGAAAGATGAAAGTCGTGAACTGTAAGATCTCCAATGGGTCTGGCACAATATCAGGTCGCATTCACTTTTCGAGGGAAATAAGAGAGTACAGCCTGAAGAGAATTTTCTCTCCATTTCGAGGGAACTGAAGATGGAAAATGAAAAGCTCCTGTTGCATCAACTGCAGACTGGCTAAAAATTCTCGAGCAGCTATTTAAGCCTATTAGCTACGTTCAACTGCACTCCTTTCCTGGAAGGATAGAGAAGTGAAAACATCCCTTCTGTCGTGGCGAGGTCTAGTTCCACATCCGCGCACTTTATGGTATGTGGCGAGGCCCTGTCCCTCTCGGCAATACAAACCACACAAGAAATGTAAATAACTCGTGGATTTTGTCCGTAGTTGATTTTTGTTCCATGCTCGACTTCGGCTAGTAAGTAATGGAGCGCCGTATTTTACAAGATCAAATAAGACGTACTGTTCACGGTCAATCGGGACACATCCTGGTCGTTCTCCAATCTTGAATCCGCTGCATTGGGATAAAGCACGAGCTCCGCATGAAGTTGATGGTGCAATCTTCGCGTCGCACTGTCATCGGAGTTTTGTAGATCTGATAATGGTAGAGATTTATAGTGTAGTAAGTGTACTGAATTAATTGAACGCTGAGTGTAACGGTGGCCATTAGCGATGAAAGTAGCTGCCAAGATTTGTCCACGGAGTTGTGTTGTTTCACTATAATATACAGGGAACCATCAGTTTTCATCAGGCTTGCAGGAGAGCAATAGGAGATTTCTCAGACTTCTTCATGCTGAGGATAGAGACGATCTCCTCTCCTTCGTCATCCGTGGAGGAATATATCAGGGTTGAGCTCGTTCCACGGCTCAAGGTTTGCTTCGCTTGGGCGACAGCAAGTTGATTGACACATTGCTCGAATTCAGAGAGTCCTTTCATTCAACTGGTCAGCCGTGAAGCAAATGCATTATTTTTTCATTTGAAGCTCAACTTGAAGGCACCACTCCTTTCAACAGCAGCGATACCACTCTAGTCGAGTTACGCGAACTAACGAACAGCTGCCACTTGCGTTGTCGACCTGCTAGACGAACCACGAGGCTTACAGGGGACACTAAGGAAAATTCAGCCTCAAATATCCCGAGTAGCCTAAGGAATTCTGGTAAGAAGGTGCTATACACGAAAATGTTACCCGCCCTTTATCAACCTCCCCTCGACACCGACACTGGAATAACCTTGAGCCAGTCGAACAAATCATTCCATCCAGCCAGCTCGGATGAAAAGAAGATTGGGGGCAGAGAAGTATAGGCTCAGCAGAGTCAGGTATTTCGGCATAGACACTGAATGTGAATCTGGATTCCGGCTCGGTGCTTGCAAGAGGAGACGCAGGTTGTGTGCGTGGGGTAGTGACTGTTTCCGTATGCTTCAAGTTTTCAGTGAACCATTCGTACACTTCCTTCAGCATGCTGTGGATGACATCCACTCGCTCCTCGATTCTTATTGTTTGGGAACTGCGAAGATCCAAAAAACGGTTGATTAGCAACAGAACCAGGCAAGGAATTCCTTAATACTCACTTATTTATTGCAGAAACAGCTAGGTTCAAGCTATTGATGTGCACAGCAAGATTGCCTCTCAGTTCATCTAAATTTCCACCTTCTATGGTCCATCGAATCCTTTTCCAGTTATCCTTCATCTCGGTGCGCCACTTCTTACGACCTATACTGCCCGGCTCCTCGCAGTCGCTGGTCAACTCCGAGTACTTGTCGACGAGCGATTCCAGGTGACTGAGTGTCTTACGGCAATTGATGATTAGCTGCCCAAGGAACTCATCATGCTGGTCGATTTCCTGCCGACACGTTGCCGCCGTATTTTCGCAGCTATTACTATCATCTCCGGAGCGTGTCGTTTTGCGAGTGACAAGGAATTCTAATGCTTTGCTCAAGGAATATAGTTGGTTCTGGACTTCCTGGAACTCTGCAGGTGCAGATTTGCGCCCTGAAGTGAATGCGTGTCCGAGGCGAAAGGCCAGCTTGGAGAGCATAATCACATCGCCGATAGAGACAGGGGACACCATTGCTGAGATGTTACTCACTTGGAGAGAAGGTATGATGTGGATTGGAAATGTTCGTACAGAACAGCGAGCGTTCGTCACAGGAAAGTGGGTGTTGAGGCTGAATGCCTGACGACTGTTAGGTAAGCTGGTACTTGGTCCGCAATATAGAAACCTGCCCAACCGCATAAAACCAAGCCGTGTGCCTGCCTGCCTGCCTCCAACCAGAAAGGGGTCTGGACAAATATCTCTCCCGGTTTGGTGATATTCTGGTGTTACCCCGAGGTTGGGAGAGGCAATGAGCCCCCGAACTCAACACTCCGAATCAACAATAACTAATGTTGGTTGTAGTGTATATAAATTTAATTGCACTAGTTAGGGGTTTTTTCACTTGGCCAAAGTTATTGTATGTTGTGGAGCATCGCCGATGCCATGCAGCATAGATCCGACAAGCTCGAAGTCGGGTTTTAAACTTGGAGGGTCCAGCCTACTACCGAGTGATGCTTCGGCAAGCACTAAGAACATTTCCACCATACACAAACTATTTTGGTCGAGTGCAGATAAACTCCTGGAGCAATTAATTTCTACTTGCACTGAGACCGATAACTTCATTTTGGTTGTTGATTCGGAGTATTGAGTTTGACGGCTCTTGCCTCCCCGAACTTCATCGTATGACTTGTCGACCAGCCCCTCCTAGGGTGTGGTATGAGGGGCTGACATGCGAGCTTAGGGCACTGCCGTGTGGAAGCTCAAAGCGTGTTATTGGCCCGTCGGTGCATTCAATGACTCACTCTCGTTGAATTTTGGGCAGTGCATCGGCTCATCATGCCAGATTAGGTCATATTCACGTCATTATCCATATGTGTAACGAGGCGGAGCTTCTGATAACGGAAGACGCAGACAACTGCCAACGAAAACCTCGATGAATCTGTATTATTTCTGGTCAACCTACGATACTTCCACCTAAATTTGCCGCAAGATGGAATTTGAACGACTTCCTTCAGGTATTATTTTCGATGCTCGCCAACACGAATCCTGTCCGGAACCTGCCCATTCGCAACGAGCCGTGGATGAGCGAAACTACTACTCGGACTTTCGCGCGGCCGGTACACAAGAAAAAACCGAGAGCAATCGCCGCTATCTCCCGTTGCTAGAAGTAACTCTGGATGTCCATGTGGTCACGACAACCTCTCGGACAGTGTTGACGCAGACATTTTTGAACCACTCCACCGTTCCCATCCAACAAGCCAAATACACGTTTCCTCTCTACGACGGCTCTGCCATTGTTTCTTTTCGGTTTTGGGTGGGCAGCGATAAAGCGTTCGAAGGAGAAGTCAAGCCCAAGGAAGCAGCGAAGGCCGAGTATCAGGAGGCTGTCTTTCGGCAACGCGTCGCCGCCCTTCTCGAAGAACACACACCAGAAGTCTTTGAAACTAGTGTCGGAAACATCCCGGCGCGAACGATTGTAAAGGTAGAAATTGTCTACATTGGCGAATTGAAAGCGGACTTGGGAGGAGACGGGGTCCTGGTGACAATCCCGACCTCAGTGGCACACCGATACGGTACACCGCCAGCCGGATACATCGAACGAACTGGAACTAGCTCTACTCCAGTACCAGCAGAGAATGGTCTGAAAATCCAAGTGGAAGTGTCTGCGCCTGCTCCAATCCGGAAACTAGAAAGTTGCACCCACCCTATTTCAGTTGAGCTTGGGACAGATGGCAATGCCACTCAAACCGAGGACTTTGGAAATCTTGCGGGGGCCCCTGGTTTCGATCCGAAAAAGGCTCGAGCAACTCTTTCCGACAGAACTGCGACTCTCGGAAAAGATTTTGTCTTGCTCATATTGGTGGCGGATCGAGCTTTGTGGAGCCCTCGAGCTCTTGTGGAACCCCATCCTGACCATCCAGAGCACTTGGCGTTGATGGTGACAATGGCCCCACGGGATTTGTTTACGTCTCATCTCCCGCTTGACACCTGTAAGGCAGAAATTGTCCTCGTTGCTGACCGCTCAGGCTCGATGGAGTGCAAGATGGAGGCCTTGAAAAGTGCCATACGAGTGTTGCTCAAGAGGATCCCGCAACAGTGCACCTTTAATATATGCTCCTTTGGATCGAATCATTCCTTGCTGTGGCCCCGCTCAAGGTCATGTTCCCAAGAAAATCTGGATACTGTATATCATTACATCTCTGAGTCGTTTCGCGCAGATATGGGGGGTACTGAACTACTGGCAGCTCTAAAGCATGCCGTCCAGCAGCGTAATCTTGAAGACGATATGACAACTGAAGTGATTGTTCTCACCGACGGTGAAGTTTGGAACACCGATCAGACCATCGACTTTGTTCGAGCGACAAGAACAGATACGAACGAGAAGGTACGCTTTTTTGCACTTGGGATTGGCGACTCAGTCTCTCATCGGCTGGTACAAGGCATTGGACGACAAGGCGGCGGATTCGCTGAGGTAGTCGCTAAGGATACAACTGGCGGATGGGAATCAAGAGTTATACGAATGTTGACAGGTGCCCTTACACCGTCCCGCTGGCAATGTGAGATTAGTCTCGGGACGGGATCAGGAACTTCCTCGCCTCTGAGGTGCGCATATGCAAAGTCTGTGTCGGGTGAAACAACTGATACAATTCAACGACCTGCTTGTGTTCAAGCACCATATCGTATTCCCACTTTTCATGCCTTTACCCAGAACTCAATTTACTTCTTCCTCGATACGCAAGCTGCGCCTCTTGCTGATTCTATCACCGTCCAAGCGGAGGCATCGACCGGCCAGAAAGTCACGGTTGAAATACAATTAGAACGTATCGAGGCGCCAGCGGGAATACCCATTATTCATGTGCTGGCCGCTAAAGCGTTAATGAACGACTTGGAAACCGATCAGAGTTGGTTGCATTCGCGCATGTATGAAGCGTACAGGAAAAACAACACTGCTGCTTTTGAAAAAGCCGTGCAGCAAGAAGCTGAAAGCATAGGCAAGCGATGGTCTATTACAGGAAAATGGACAAGCTTCGTGGCTGTTGACAAGATCAACCAGCTAGAGAAGACGGCCGATATTTATCGACCGGAACGGTTGGAGTTATCAGAACTGATGAGACCAAGGGGCGCCCTCCCAGTGGCCTCAACCCGCCTGAATAGTGCTATCTTTGATTCTTCGCGCCACAACTATCATGGCGGTGTCCGCCCACGCTGTTACCGGAAGCTCACATCGCGGAAGGGCGTGCCGTCGTCGTCGTCGGTGAGCGTGCCGTCGCCGGTGGGCGTGCCGTCGTCGGTGGATGTGCCGTCACGAGAACAGGAACGTTACTGCGATGAAATGCAAAGTAGCTTACTCTCGGACTTGTCGGAGGACTACAGCGCCAGCACGGCATGGGGCGTTCCTTTCAGTAATAGTCCAACCGTTTTATCCGCATCCCCTACTTCAGGATATAACCACAACCCACTGAATACTTTAGAATCGCTTAAGGATTTTAATACTGTAATTCCCCCTATCGAAGAATATCAAGATGCCAAGGAGATGCTAATTGTGACTCCAGGTGTTCCTCATTGATGACACCGACGTTCCCTTCGCATCATCTCCCTTCAAAGTATCGTCGTCAGCCATGGAAACGAGTTTTGTAAGATTTGCTGCTTTTATAACAAAATACATCAAGAACGGCGTCGACTTGGCATTCGTACGCACCGGAAACAAGTATCCTCAGATAACCAGCGCTCAAGAGCTCATCGATAAGTTCAAGGAAGAGCAAGTGTCAAACGGCTACGGACTGACGTTAACAACTTACCTCGACCAGTACCTTTCTGAATACACGCCGAGATACCAGAACAATAGAAGACAAAAATGCCTCAATTTGGTTGTCTTGACAAGTAACCAGCTATACGCGGACGATTTTGAAAAAATTGTAACCCATTATGCGAAACAATTCAACGAAATGAGTGCGACCATACATATATTAGGCATCCAATTTGTTATCATCCATAGAGGAGGGGGACTGGAGCAGCATTTTCAAAGAGTCAAGCGTCTCAATGATAAGAACGATGTCAGGTAAAGCCTATAACTAAGAGTCCTATCTAAGCGGCTAACTATTTCTTTACAGGGGTATTGTTGGCACCACCTCTTATAACCCTGATACTGACAAAGACGACCCCGATACCCTTCTCAAGGTCTTATTTGGTGCCATTAACCAATTACAGCACACGGATGAGTGCCGGATTGATTAGCTTGAGAACAAGTTGCCTAGGCTCGTTGTGTAGTGAGCATACCATTCCGAATTCCGATTACTTTCATTTTCGACCGACTGAACGTTTAAACAGGAATTTGTACGTCTGTTATCACTTGTATCAAGTCTCAGATGGGATTAACTTACCTGTGGCTTCAGTAATGGTGGGGTCATAATGTATCGATGAATGTTTTGTTTTGTGCCTACTATTGTTTGTATCAGCTCAGATTTCTGTTTAGTTTTTAGACTGGTGTTGTGGACGATCAACCTTTTGCTGACCGGCAGTCATCGGCATATCTTTCTATCTGACATTACGAATTTTTATTGTTAGTGTTTGTCGCAACAGCTTACTCGTAGAGCCTTGCTTGTCTCGACTGGTTCTGTGTGTTCTCATACGATTCCGTTCGTCTGCAGCCAATATACCCCGGTAAAACAAGTGATTAGTTCACCTCCTTTATGCCTCAATAAATAAGTGCTTAGGTAAATACTAGAAATAGAGGCGGCTTCGCCGCCTTCAGGAGATTGGAAGCGGTGACCTCCGTCCTAGAGTTAATTTAACAGGTGATCGGCACGTAAACGCACAGACCACTTTCAGCCCTATCGATTTCTTGCTTGTGTCACACGAGCCTCAACCCAGAAATTGACGTTGCAAACACCCCAGTCCCCAGCGTATGTCCCAGCGCTATACATGCTTTCTAAATTTGAGATTTAGATATCAGGAAAAGAGAGAAAACCTGAGGTTAGGCTACCTGTCGCTTTAACCCTGCTTCTCAACCTACTAATTTAGCCCCCAGTGCAGAGACTTAGGACTCAAGGTTTCGGGCCATGTGTGACGTATGACTGCAGTTGTGCTTTCGTCAAACCCTCCTTGCTTCTTCGCCTCTTCGCCTCTATCTCCCCTCGGTTAGGCGCAATTTTTCCCGCTCTGTGCTCTTCAATAACCCGCTAGTAAAGCGTCTAATCGAAATTACCACCTCTATCCTCCTTCTTATACTTTTATTTATAACAAGTACTACTTCATCACTAACTAGTTTCTTTTCATCCTTCTACTGGCCCCTCATCAACTCTTCCGAAACGTCCTTTGACTGACTACTAACATCATCACAACTGGAAACCTGCACCTACCAACACCGATCGGATACCATCATGTTTTGACCGCAATACGTTCTAATCAAACACCAGTTTCTTCCTCTTTCTTTGTCACGACAGACAGTACATGCCAAGGATCTCTCTCAAAGCTGGTAAGCTAGTCTAACGTTGTGTACTCCCATCATCCCACCCATACCAATTAGGTATGTCAGTATTGTGCGAAGCCTATCGTTGAATGCATCCCGCCATTTGAATCACTTACTGCAATATCCTGCAACCGAACAAAATCCTTCGTTACTCGTTTTTAACCCGGTGCATCTAGACTTGCAGACCTGGCGGGGATTTATTGCATACTGTCATGACGACACCCGCCATTCTGCAGCTGCCACCTGGAATTCTGACGCAGATCATGTCTTGTCGCGAGTTTCATTAAGAACGTATTCCCAGCGATTCGGCTTCCATTCGGCGTACAACGAAGCTCACTTGAGGCTTCGACTGGTATGTAGGGTCTTTTACGACACACTGGCATCTATAATCTTCAAAACTTTATCAATTCAGACTTGTAAACTCAGCTTGGCCCGGCTCAAATCAATCGCCGAGGAGCCCAGGGTTAATAATCTGGTGAGGGAGTATAACTTTGGCTTGTCCCATGTATATGATCTTGAAAATAAAGATCTGTAGGTATAATATATCTTCGTTTCCCGCATGAGGCTAATACCTTGCACACGGTTGTTTGAATCAACCTACCACTAGCTGCTCGCATTACCGGATATAATTCGCGATCGCAAGTTGAAAGACAACAATTAAAGCGGTGAGAAGAAAGGTTTGCAACTTTTTATCGGCATATGATGTTTGAGTTATCCGCCGATCTTACCGACATTCATTCTAAGTACTTGTCAAGATTAAAGAATCTCAGGACTGTGAGATTGATCGTAGAGATAGATACCGCTCCATATACGACGAACCCCGACCTGTATAAGCCATGGGGACGGGACATTTTCGTCGCGACCATGGATGCCTTATACCAACGCGGGAAGGAAACGAACCTTGTGCCAGTTGAAGAGTTGTTTGTGATTGGTATTTGCTTGATGAGGATGTTTCTATGCTCCGACACTAGACGCAACTCTGTACAGTAGAGTTATATGATATATACAGCTTCGCCGATATACATCCCTTATTTATTAAGCGACACAAAGAAACCCTACGTTCGTTGAAAATCTCATTCAATTTTGATGGATGGGTACACCGGGTGTCTCGACGACCTCTATGAGTATACACCCAGAAGGCTCGAACGATAGACCTATTAGGATAAAGATAAATCCTAGTATTTGACCTTCTTTTTCAGGTCACTCAAACTCCTGCATATGAAGGATGTGGAATTGCGGTTTGCGGATCTCACTCAAAGGACAGGAGCACGGCAAGGATGAACTTTATAGGATGCACGATGGTGAGGCAAATATTTGGACAGCCTGGGTGATGAATCAAAGGAAGTCGGAACCTGTCCCTAGTGAAGAGGTAGATTGCCCTGAAAGCTGCTAGTGCGGTAAGCACAGGCGGTCATAGAGACATGCAGTTGGAGGAGAAGTCAGGGGGTAACATACACGTGACTTTCTTGGCATTTGCTTCATTGACTCGCAACCTTCAGAGACTTTAGTTCTATCATCACTACTGCAAATGAGTTTCTTCACTTCTTTGACTTCGTCATCACGCCTGCAACACATCAGCACGTGATACAGACCCTGGTAATGTGCCTTTGGTATAGGATTATTCCCCGGCATTTAAGTGTCTTGCTTTGTGCCAACAGAGAAATCGGGACGATTTACGTTTGGCTATATTTTATTTCTCATCTAGTCTCTAATGTTCGCAACTATCTATAATCATTTAGAACCGCAATAAGTATACTAAGAGCCTCACATGTTGAAGGAATAGAAATTGTTCAAGCCTGTAGAGGAAATCTGAATTCACTCGGTAATTCTTATAAGTGATTAACAATAATGCGCAATGGAATAAGGGGGAACACTACGACTAAGCACGCAAGCACATTTAAGTATAATTTATTCGAATCCGTGGAACTGGATGCAGCTACCACATTATGCTCTCTTCTCATCGTCACACGCATTGCATCATGGACAGTGGTATCGCACAGTGCACAGTGCACAGTGCATTAAGGTTTCTTCTCTTTGACCTCTTCCCGCACAGGTAATGACATACAGCCCTCCTCATTCCCATTACAACCAACCGCCATATATCTCTTCTATCACAACCACCACCACCATACGGCAACAATCACCATAACTACACCGCTACTCTACCGGCCCTCCAACCTTCACAACAACCCCAGAAATGCCCCTCAGTCCCAGCATTCTCCTCCCCTGCCGCTCCCTGCTGCATGCGCTCAAGCCGCACACACGCACCATAGTACCTCTCTCCCCCACAACCCGCTCTTCCTAACCTCTCTAGGCCACAACACCGACAGCAACCCCCTCCCTCCCCGACCTCTCCATCGCCTCAAAAGTAATCCTCATCACCGGCGGCGGGCGTGGACTAGGCCTAACCCAAGGCGAAGCCCTCGCGCAAGCGGGCGCAACGGTGTACGCATTAGACCTACACCCCCAACCACCGCCGGAATTCTTACACACCGTCTCGAACACGCCCAACCTACACTACCGCCCCGCCGACGTCCGCTCCGCCCCCCAGCTCGCCGACACCCTCCGCACCATCGCCGACGCCGAGGGCCGCATCGACGGCATGATCGCCAGCGCCGGCGTCCTCGAAGAAATCCCCGCCCTCGAGTGCACGAAGGAACAGTTCCAGCGCATCATCGATATCAACGTCACGGGCGTGTTTTTGTCTGCGCAGGCGTGCGCACGGGAAATGGTCCGGCTAAGGACTAGTAGGGGGGGAAGTATAGCGCTGGTTGCGAGCATGAGTGGGGTTGTCGCGAATCATGTACCCCCCTCCTCCCTTCCCTTGCATTGCGGCTAACAGAGAGAGGATGTACACATGGCAGCATATAACTCTTCGAAAGCGGCGGTGCATCAGTTGGGACGGTGTCTGGCGGCTGAGTGGGGGAAGGAACATGGGATCAGAGTGAATACGCTCAGTCCGGGGTACATAATGACGAAGATGGTGGAGGACCTCTTTGAGCGATTCCCTGAGAGACGCGAGGTTTGGAGTAGGCAGAATATGCTGGGGAGACTTAGTACACCAGAGGAGTATAGGTATGTGTCCGATGTGGGAAAATGAGGAGGAGAGAGGCTAATGAGGATGTAAAGGGGCGCGGCGGTGTTTTTGATGTCTGATGCAAGCTCGTATATGACCGGGGCGGACCTGATGATGGATGGAGGACACCGCGCGTGGTAGGTGATAGAGAAGATCTGAGAGATGAGTGTACGGTAGAATGCAGCACTTTAAACTCTTTACAGCACACCAGTTGGCCTAGCTGAGCACTCACTGTTTGTTTGTTTGTAATCATATTGCATTCGGCTGCTGGCGGCCATGGCATATCCCATACATATTTCCTCCCCGCTTCTTCCATAACATAAAAGAAACAAAAGCAAAGTCGCAAGTCCTCTTCCCCTCTAACAAAAGAAAAACCGCCAAAAAACAACATCAACTTTTACACCCCCCCATCACTCGACTCCTCGTGATCTGAGTTCTCTGCCTCCTCCACCACTCCGCTAATTCTGCCAACATC
>Ga0307512_10003032_pt1 | contig 20165 bp, 20 predicted proteins | sample 14_EM_MG_FD_200267 | JGI IMG/M metagenome (GOLD analysis project Ga0307512, IMG submission 200267) | Populus trichocarpa ectomycorrhiza microbial communities from riparian zone in the Pacific Northwest, United States - 14_EM | ecosystem: Host-associated > Plants > Roots > Unclassified | place... | reverse complement strand
CCGTCAGAAGTCGAGTGTTGCTACCAATGTGGGCAAATAGCCTCTCCGTGCGTATAGAAGTGAATGTTATTGATGATCGAGCTGACATCTCGCTAGAACTAACTAATACGCGAGTCTCCCGCAGAGCTGCACTAATGCCACAGAGCCGCACTAATGTCACAGAGCCGCACCTAATGTGACAGAGCCGCACCTTAACATGACCATAGTCGTCCACCTACATCTGCTGGCTCAGGATATCCTTCAGCAACGCGTGGTCTGTATACACTGACGTGTGTCGATTGTTAAGGTAAGGCTCCCAGTGCATCACATTGTCGTGGATCACCAACAGCTCGCGGTCGTACGCAGCGTAGCGTGTTTCGACATCATGTAACTTTCGAGAACAGAAGCCCAGCGGACGTTCCACCAGCCGGCCCTCTGGTCCCAAGGGTTGCTTTTGAGCCAGAACGCCTCCAATCGCCACATCTGAAGCATTGGTGTGCAGGATGTAATCGCGCTCGGAATCGCATGGTGCCAGCACTGGAGCAGACGCCAGAGCCCTCTGAATATCGTCGATCTCTGCCTGATGGTTCTGAAGCCATCGAAAGGCGCGTTTGTCGGCTGTCAACGTGTATAGCTGTGTGGTCCAGTGCGCGAACTTGTGCACAAATTTCCTATAGTAGCCTGGCAACCCCAGGAACAACCGAAGCTGGGCTGTGCTCGCCAGTACTGGTCAGTCGTTTATGGCTGCTATCTTCCTGTCCTCCGTGTGAATTCCACTCAAATTGACCTTGAAACCAACGAACGACGTCTTAGTGGCTCCAAATACACCTTTTCGCTCATTCAACTAGAGATGAGCCGCCCTAATTGCTAGCAGGATAGTGTCGACATGCATCTTGTGTTCAGCCAAACTGTGAGAGAAAATCAGCATGCCATCCAGGTATACAACTGCAAACTTCTTGTACGGTCCCAAAATGCGATGCATGGCGTGCATGAATGCTGACGGTGTGTTAGCCAGACCAAACGGAATCACCGTTCACTCATAAAGCCATCTGGAGCAACAAATGCCTTCTCGTGCCTGTCATCCGGGTGTATGCGTTACTGATGATAACCACTGGCTAGGTCGAGCTTGGTAAACACCCTGGACCCGTGTAGCCGATCAATGAGATCTTCTATGTACAGAAGTTGATACCGGTCACTGGTGGTGATTGCGTTTAGGCCTCTGTAATCAACGCACATCCGCAGTCCAGAGCCATCCGGTATTTTAACAAAGATCACCGGTGCCGTGAATCGGGAGTGGATGTCAGTAACCCAGCCATTGGCCAGTAACTTGGCAATCTGAGTTTCGAACTCCAAGCGCTCCCAATCTGACATTGGATACGGCTGGCGATGAGGCGGCTTGGCTGTTGGATTCGTGGCGATGCAAAAGTCGTGTTTCGAAGCCGGAGGGACTCCCGTTGGCGGTTCGAAGATGTCTGCAAACGCCTTCCTGACGCATAGCCGCCATGTTTCGAGGTCTGCCGGCGTGTGTGGAGTGGCCTCCTCCTCCTCCTCCATTATCTTGTCGATACGTTCCCGAATATTGACAATTAACATTTCTGAAGACTTGCACTTGGTGACAAAGAACGTGGAGACCAAATTGATCGCTGATCTACGGGCCACTCGCTTGCAATGAGCCCGAACTTCCCTCGATTGTCCTTGGTGAGGTTGCAGACCTACAAGTGATGTTGTGACGATTGTTGACAGAAGGCGGGAGCATTGCTGCAAATCAGTCCAATCAGGCTCCAGCATATGTAGAGTATTAATTTTATGATCGATGATATGCAGATTGGCTGCCATTCAATCTTTACCCGAAATTAGGACATAGATGGCTCCCAAGTCGAAAATAGTGTACCACCCGGAGATGTCGACGCGATTGCCGGTGACGACTCTTACTGACACCTTCAGCCAAACCTGCCATCTATCCTCCTCCGCCTCCTCTTCTCCTGCGACAGAGACTCTCATGCGCCCGCAAAGTCGATGTTTCAAGCCCAAAGAATTGGCGTAGGCAGTATGCACATAACCATGTGAGGCACCGCAATCGAACAAGGAATACGCTGAACGAATTGTATTATTGGAGGTTGAAACGGAAGCGTTGAAACGCAGCAAGTCAGAATTTGGCGAACTACGAGGAGCAGAAGTCTCATTATCTGTCAGGCTACTCAAGTACAATTTCGCATGCTGTATGCGTGCGTTGCCTTCTCCCAATTTCTTACACTGCACCGTTTTCGCTTTTCCAATAATATTCCGGGTAGTAGGACGTCCCACCACTACTCCCAATCGCCATTTCCCTGGCCGTCCTCCTCATCCCCAACCTCCTGCTCCACTGCCGAATCCTCTGCATCATTGTTCACACTTGTGTCCTCCACCGCGGCCGACTGGACGTTATTGATGCCCCCGGCCGCCGACCTGGTCGAAGTTCCTAGGCTGCCACAACGAGTATCGGTGCGATCACAACCACCGTCCCGTCTGCTGCGGTTTCCACCCGTCCTTGCATGGAAAACTTGGACGCACCCCTGAGTGTCCGGAGTTGCACAATCGCGCACCTCATGTCCAACACCATTTACAGCTGTAGCACCTGGTATTGGCGTTAGCTACAGTGAGATCCATCGGTTCTGGACCAACAGGGGTTGGAACAGTGGCTGTGTGAGGCGGGACGAAGTTGGCCCCATGGTTCACTGGCGTAGCCGTGATAGCCGGATGTGAAATTGTACGTTTAGAGGGCTCTCCAACCATCTCCATAGCGTAGGCCAACGTGAAAGGGGTAGCTGGTTGCAGCTTCTTTTGCATGCGGGCTGAGGCGATGATCTGATCTGCAATTCCCGCAGGCAGTTTTGAACAGTACTCATCGTACAGGGGATCCTCGAGGGTAATAGTGGTCTCTTTTTGCAGCATGCGGATAAGCTCAGAGAAGCACTTGTTAAAATGCCCAACTTCTCCAACCCCTCTGGAATACCGTAGTGCGCTGATCTCCTTTCGAACAGCAGTAATAGTGACTTCTAGAACGAAACGATGGCGAAAAGTGGACTCGAAAAGCGGCCACGTCACAAGTGCATAAGAGCCGTCTGCAGGAGGAGTGACCGTGACACCGTGTTGACGAATGCAGTGTGGAAACCGATTGTACGCCGAAAGATCCATGAATCGCCAGGCTGAATCAATGCTCTTTTCCAACTGCGTGGCGCCCATTGCCGCTCCGCGTTGGCGTTCCCAGTGCTCCACCTTGCGAAGGAACAGATTGACAGTCTGCAACCTGAGGTCCCCAGTAAACAATGGAGGTTGATGCTGTTTCAGGTGGGATTTTGAAAACGACCCTCCTCCTCCACCATTGCCACCCGCGCCGAAATGAGCCGTCATTTGAAAAAACATATCAAGCCGGCCATGCCAAGTTTCCGCCTCCGCCAGCGCGTCGTCTTGTGCAGTAGTGACAGTGCCAGGCTGGGCCTCCAGTGACTGTACGGGATCGATAAGGTGTCGGAGGTTGTTGGTTTGGGAGGAGTGGGACCGGTAGATTGTCGCATAGAAATCAGTAAGTTCTTGGCGTCTGATGGCCGTAACGTCGGCATCGGCCGCATTCTGAGGCGTGCGAGCCGTTCCTTGAAACTATTGAATCAGGCCATCATCATTGGCAACTCCCGGGAGAGGCCAGCCGAAGCCTTCTTTGTTCATTCTGATTTGTGAAAGTTCTTACAGCAACTTTGAAAGGTTATGCCCAACAAGGCCGGCACACAGCACCGGCCAACCAGAATTCTTAGCGTAAAGCTTGCAGTTGTAGCACGCGAAGTTCAAGCGTTTGTCATAGTAGGCGCGGGATTTAAATGTCGCTTTGTCTTTGCAGTCGTACACACGGAATTCTCATCGTGTCGAGTTTCACCAAAGAACAAAACCCAGCGAACCTTCCTGTGCACCCTTCCTTCGCGAGATCGCAGGATTTGAGCGCTTCTGAGCATCGTACAACCGAAAGAAAGATGAATTGCGAAGTTGCTACCAATTGAGGGGTCGCGAGAAGGTTGAGTTCATTCGCTAGCTAGCGGCGCGGATGTTGATCGTGCCAGCGCTGGGTAACCTGGTCAGTGCGCTGCAGCAGAGGCTAGTGTTAGCAACGGGTCCAGGTAACCCGCCAGAGGTCAGGGTTTGGCCCGCAAAAACGGGTCGGTTCGGTTCCAGACCCGTCCAGAGACGCGACCCGCTGAGTCTTGGTGGGCCAAACCCGGACCCGTACCTGTCAACCCGCAGGTTTTGCAGGGTTTGGCTAGACCCGTCGGTTCCAATGTCTGGTTCTGCATTTCGGGTTTGTCTATTCATGGTCGCATTCAGATATCCTACTGTTAATTGCAAAATATTGACTTTGGTATATCATTGACTATTTGAGATGTATTGACTGCCTTTATACTCAAAAGGAGGACAGACACCCTTCCGGCCCAATTCTAGAACTGAGCGTCAACAGAGCATCAACGATTTTAGGTCTGGTAAGTCAAGTAATTTAAAATGTGATTTGGTCATTGCTATCCATAATCGACATACTGGCTACCTTTTTTGGCAAGAAAGAAAGCCACACACTCCCGGCCCCATTTTGAAAATGAGCGTCAATGGAGCGTCAACGATATTTGGCGTTTCATCATGGGCAATTAAAGTGTGACGTGGCCGTTGTTGTCTGTATACGATGTTTTGACCGTTTCTAGAGGCTAAAACGCTCATGAACTCTTGGTTGCGGCATTGTAAATGAAACGAGTTGTGACTGCCTGGGAGGCTGTCGCACGAATATCTCTTGCTTATCTGCCTATCATGGCTGCCAATTCCTCGTTTATAGGTGTCTGCGATCACGAGCCATTTAGATTACCCGACATGTGAGACCAAAAATCATTGACGCTCTGTTGACGCTCTGTTGACGCTCTGTTGACGCTCTGTTGATGCTCTGTTGACGCTCCGTTCACGCTCATTTTCAAGATGGGGCAGGGAGTGTGTTGCTTACTCTTTTGCCTATAAAGGATGCCAATACTTCGATTATGTGTATTCACTACCAAGTCCCGTTTATATTACCCGACTTACAGGACCAAAAATCGTTGACGCTCCATTGACGCTCATTTTCATGATGGGGCAGGGAGCGTTTCGCGTTCTCTTTTCCCTATAAAGTATGCCAACACTTCCATTAAGTATATTCACTACCACATTGCGTTTTTATTACCCGACTTACAGCACCAAAAATCGTTGACGCTTCGTTGACACTCATTTTGCCATGGGCATATCCACAATATACCATTATTTCATTTGGTGGAATATATCATTAACAATATTTTGACAGCCTTTCTGTCTTCTTCTGGTACTATCTTCTTTATCACTTCATTGTTCTTTAATAATACATATAAATAGATCCTTTAAAACATGCTATAAAGTGTCCGGCAATTGTAGATAATACTACACTCAACAATTACCTTCCCTATGATCTATGTTCATTTTCACTGGCAGTTTCACTCAATTGGCTGCTGTCATCTGCAAAATGGATGTTAGCTGTATTACCATGCAGCAGATAGTGTACTAACCAGTGGATGTTGCTTCATCATTCCGCAAATCTGGAATAAAATCTTCATCATGCTCACTATCGTCGGCATATGTATCATGAGTGAAAAATTGAGCCCCAGGAAGGGGACCATGTTTATATTCATATCCGGTGGGCAGATTTGGGATTTTGGAACTTTGGGCGCCATTTTTGTCACCGGATGGCGCAGGTGGCGTTCAGGGTGGAGGAGGTGTTAGTTCAGGTGTTGGCTGTTTCCGTCAGACATGAGGAGGTGCGCCCACACCGTTGCGCCTCCAGCGTGTCCGTGGAATCTCTGCGGTGCCATTTTGGCAAGGAAGGCAGCCGTCAGTTTGATTTTCATAAACCATCGCCGGGTGTCGTTCTATCGCAGCTTTCACCATTCTATGCCCAGAAAATTCAACACCCCGCTTTTTCTCTTCCCGGACTTCTGCGCGAGGTTTCTTGATCAGGTGTTGCGTTTCCTCTATCGTGGCGCATAGTGTTAGCAACGGTTCCATTTTCGGACCGTTTCTACTATAGCAGGTCCAAGCAAACCCGGAACAGGCCAGTTCGGTTGGGGTTTTCACCAAACGGTTCCCTCAATTAAGTCCACGAATATTGATCAGAGAATTTAGTGTTTGGTATGTCAAATATGCAATTTCACACGGTGCATCTTTTGGTAGTCTTCGATTTTGCATATCTCAAAAACTCAGCTAGAGTCTTTGAAAAAGGTGCCATTTTGGGCCCAAAAATGAGGTTTTTACCCAATTGCTTGCTGAATTTTCATGATATTGAAAATCGGAGAACACCAAAAGATGCACCATGCAAAGCTGCATATTTGATATACCAAATGCTAAATTTTCTGACCAATATTCATGGACTTATTTGGACAGTTCGCTTAAAAAATCGTCAATTTTTGATGTGGTAAGGCCGTTGCCACGCAGACCTATAATACCCACCGGGTCCAAATCTGGAACCGTTGCTAACACTTGCGGCACGCGAAAACCCTCCTTTGGGAATTTTTGCCATATTCAAAGCAAGGCACATGTCTGACTGTTCTAGCTGTACCCGACCTCCTTGCCTTGCCATAGTACCAGACATGTTGAAAACCTACAAGATATTAGTTGCTGCTTCTGAAGGTGAGAATCGGCGAATACCTCTACCATAGACGCTTCCGTAGCCTTCTCTAAGGTGTTTAAAGCCTTGTTCGTCCATTCCCGGGGACGCTTATCACGAAATTTGTCTGCGCAAAAGCCAGAGCTGACAACATCGTGACGTTCAATTTCCCGTACTGTGCAGACAAAGGCCTTTGTTGACCATGGGGGTTTTCCGTTACAGGCAGCGAGATATTGGTCACGTAGCTCCCTCCGTATAGCGGCTGTACATTATTCAATCAACTGACGGCCGTATACCATGATATGGACATACTCACATCCAATTGAGTGCTGCTTCTTGTTGGTGCTGCTTCCGGTGTTACAGATGATTTTCAAATGTGCGTCCTGGGTCATGTTTTCGGTGACTACATTGGCAGCTTCGTGGTGGACTGCTTGGTGTCTGCGTTGTTGCTGTGTACCTTCAAGTGACGCATTGAATGAAGCACCCGTCGTTTCGCTCGATTTGGATCCACTCATGCCTGTCTGAGGTGTTTGTGTAGCCATGACTCGCTGGTGTGGAAAACGAGAGGAAGATGATAACCAAAAGAAGTGGGAAGTTCTGAGGAATATATAGTTAGCATCAAGTCAAAATGGACTGACCGACTGCCAACTTGGACGTTCTACTCATGATGAATCCGCCAGCGTATAGCGGCAGGTTGCAGGGGTCTCCAACAGTCCCACAATTTGCAGAGAGTTGGTCCGATGTTGTATGTTTGCTTACAGGGATAAATTGAAGTTCACGACTGCAGAAATCTCATTAATCTTACATATAAACAGGATATTCTTCAACAGAACGGACATCTGGTGATGTTTGTCTCAAAGAGATCACCGGGATCATACATGAAACTGACACTAAACATTGAGTCATCTTGTAAGGTTAACATGACTATTCCCAATTTAGTGACGGTCAAAACACAGAATTTGCTATGTTCGAGTTGATCAAGTGTACCAACTTTGACATAAAAGATGCAGCTTGCCTCCATATGGTCAATATCTTGCAACATCTAACATCACTCCCAATAACAGTCAACACGAAATACAATGGTCAATGCTCCAAAAATGAATGTTTCTCCTCTCCCGGGGGGCAAATATGGCAAATTGACGACGCCGTCCACACAACGATGTCATCAAGCGAATGAAGGGAAGAGCGGGTAGGAGGCAGAAAGGGTCCGAGCACTTGGACCATTGCGTAGCTTGCGATCCCAAAAGAAGCTCACGGCGGAGAAAAAACGAGAAACGCACTTTTTGAGTAATCAAGAGAAAGAGCAATGGATAGAGGATTATGTGGAGAGAGAGACTGCGGTGGCAAGAAAGCGAGTTGAAGATGCAGAGACAGCGATTAAGCAGAAGCAAGATGATTTGAGCAATGTTGAAAAGGCGGGATTGACCACCAGAGAGCCTGAAAGAACATTTGAAGAGATCCTGAATGCAATCGGAGACAGTCTGAGCGATCTTGCAAGTTCCGACGATCAGGAGGATGCTGAAGATGAAGAAGAAGACGATGATACAGAGCAGGGCAAGCTGAGCGAAGATGACGAACCCAGCTGGGTGATGGGCACAATCTCCAAAACGGTACAACGCCGCATGGAGAGGTTTTGGCAGAAGCAGATGAAGCTTGACAAATTGACACAACCGGGATGGGGGGACGCAGCCGACTACTTCCGCGAACGAGATAAGAAGTACGGAACGTCCCAATTCAAGGTTCCAGCAGTCATCAGGTCCCAAACCGATTCTGTTGCAGCAGCAACTCTCCCGAAAACATATGGAGAGCTACTAGAGACTCTTGATACCGTCCCCGGAATATCGCGAATGCTGCAATGTCCTTCTCGACCAAGAAGTAGCCATATGAGAGTAGGCTCAGGGAAACCAAAGTCACCCGAATGCATATCTTCTCTTCCGCCCGGTGCGGAGTCCAATTTGTCACTGATTATGTATGCAACGCCAGTTCAACCAGTAAGCGCCTACCACTGCATATTGCCTCCAGAGCTAATTACTATATAGAAATCGGATTCGGACGAAGAAATGGTGACAGCTCCTGCATCTGTGGAGGAATAGATAGCCAAATTGAAATTTTTGACAATGTAGAGCTGTGAAAAGCAATTTGCGTTTCTATTCTGCTACATGTCAGCTTTGTCTTGATTTCAGTGACCAAATTGTGAGACATGATAATTCATCTGTGCATGTGCAAGGGTCGTACGCACCATTCTGACGTGGTAAACTCCAAATCACGCCACAAGACAACCAATGAGCCAGTTATCGTCTTTCCTGTTACTGTCAAGTGCGAAAGCAAAAACTAAATTAGTGACGAAATTTACCAACAACTTTTAAGTATGTGATGTCATACGAGTCATAGAAGGAGTGGTCAAAGCGCAATACGAACCTGCATGCATGACAACCGTCATGCTGCATTCATCCATGCATTCAAATGCACAACTCTCCGCTTAGCCCTGGTCCACATGGTCCAGATTTTGAAAATTGCTTATTGTAGGTCATGGAAATCGAGGAAAAGGAGCTGCATCAGGAAAGGTGGGACAGACAGGAAATATTAATCAAAAATTAGCGGCTGGGTCTGCATGCCACTAATTGCCGGCCGAAAGCGCTGGAATGTGATATGGCTACATCATTTATCACTCATATCACGCATGAAGTAGTGAATCAGATAGTGAGGGGCGACGAGACATTGGGATGCAAAATATAATACGTAGAAAAGAATGATTGGTTGTCAATAATTTGAATATACACTTGGACTACAATGATTGAGCATGCAATAACAGTTAGGCTGTGTGTAATGTGAGCGTCAACAGAGCGTCAATGATTCATAGTCTTTCACATTCTGCAATCAAATGGCTACATAGTCACTTCCTGACAAAGTGAATGGATTGGACGTTTTTCGGCTTAACAGAACAAGTGAAACTCTCGTTGCCAGACCCTACAAATGAGCCTCAACGCAGCGTCAACAACTTTTTGTCTTGCATCTTGGATAATCCAAATGCTGGGCAATTGCTATCACTCAAAATCGGAGCATTGGCCGCCTTTAGAGGGAAATCAGCTAGGGACGACATCGCGACTATCTCCTAAAAATGAGCGTCAACGGAGCGTCAACAATTTTTGGGCTTGCATTTGGAATAATCCTGGGGCTGCGCAATAATATCTACCTACATTGCATGTATCGGCCACCTTCGAACGCAAAAATGCTAGAGAGGCCATTGCGACTATCTCCTAAAATTGAGCGTCAACGGAGCGTCAACGATTTTGGTCCCGCATCTTGCATAATCAAAGGGCTGTGTGTCGGCTTTAATCCATAATAGAAGTAATGGCCGCCTTTATAGGCAAAAATGCTAGCAATGATATCACTACTGCCTCCTAAAAATGAGCATCAACAGAGCATCAACAGTTTGTGTGCTGGCGCAGTAACCTACACAGCAACATACTGCATTGTGTTGTACCGAAAATGAATTATTAACAGTCAGTCTTTCCAATACGTCCTTGTATACCACTACACAACTATGCATGGAATGTCTCACAAGGCTTACTTCTTTGTTGCTCGTAGCTCTAGAGTCAATATTTAAGAACCAGCAATCTTCTCGACAATACTGTACCTATTGACATCCTTTCAATTCTAATTACCCAGCCATCCAATTCCTACTGCCATGTCAGATTCACAATCTTTGAATACCTCGTTGCTAGTGGTAATGATATCTTCCAAAAATGAACGTGTCTTTATTCGTGATTGTTACGGGGGTTTCTAAATCCCAATAATCAATACAATATTTATTGAATTTAAGTACAGCCGCCTGTCTAAGTATCTCTCTCTTTCCTCGTCTTTATCCTAAGACTCAACCTCTTGCACCTGCGTTGCAAGAGCTACCAACGTAAACCTGCTCCACAGTCTGTCTCCTCCGTAGACGTATATTACACCTCTCCGTCGAACTACAACTCCTCGGAATATTCCTCGAATGGCAATGGGCCGTTATTCTGATATCTCAGCACGAGGTAGTCGATGCCATTGAGTTCACAGAAACGTAAAACCACTTGGTAGGTGTGGGTTCAATGGTGCTCGGCCAAACTGTAAAGAAGATTGCCGAAAGTCTCGACAACTTGTTGCATTGTGTACTCTGATTGTGTGTATCTGTGTCCAGGCATACAAGGGATAATCACGGATATGGATTAAAGACGTAATTGTGATTATAGATATAATTCTGAATAATATTTTAAGATCGTCTTCGGTGCTCTGTGTTGAGTGTTTCTCGCAGCTTGCTTCCTTTCCCTTGTCTCGCGACAATGCTGTCTCTTTATAGCAACGTCCTAGGCTCTCACCCCTGGCTGCTACAACCACAACGATTCTCCCTTATCGTTGATGTGCATATGCAATGTGGCTTGAAAGCTTCACGCTCCCGACAATCAGGCCATCCATCGCATGCAAAGACAGAGTAATTTAATCTCCGCGCATTCGTATCAGTCGGTAGTTGGAACCCCCACCAATCAAGTTGATGAAGCTTATCGCCTTTTAAATCCCTCACCCTCGTGAGTTATTTAATTGCGTCATAGATTCAATTGGCGACCAACCGATACTATGCCGACGTGGATCATTGACGCCTAAGCTCGTATCCAATACAAGGTTACATTGCGATCCAGACTAATTAATTTAATAATTAGTGCTCGCTCTAGGCTTCTTAAGCCTACGTCATTAATCCCTCAGTTACATCATGCTAAGGTCGAGACTGTTCTCCGACCGGAACGTGCTCCGTCGTATCCTAACCTGTTACAGGTAGGGACAAGAGTTCTCTTAATCGCATATTGACTATCAACTGCCGTGCTTAACAATTAGACATACCCCGCAAAGTATCTAGGCGTGAACGAAGTACCTTTACGTCGCGCGACTAATATGAACTCCCGCTAAAGAGCATATTACTGATCACTTGATTGATACACACATAGGTGTTATGCATATCGTGGATATGTATGTGTCTCGTAATCATAAACAGGTATCATTATCACTATTAGGAGACAACCCCCAACAGTGATTTGAACGACCTTACACTACAAAGTATAATTGATGCTTGGGTGGCTTCTATGAATGTGGGCTCGAAGCGTTCTATTGCTTGGAAGAATTCTAGACATGCGCCTTCATGGCGGTTCTATTTGCATTGCGGAATTGAGGAGACCGGCAGCCCTGTCATCATATGCATCGTTTGTCATCAAGTTCTCCGCCATCCATCAGAACATGGGACCAGCTCAATGGGCAAACACTTGCTGGAAAAAGCGCACATCGCAAAGTTGAACAAATTGACAGAGTCGGAGGTTACTGAATTGACTAGCTCAACAGTCGATGAAGCAGCACTGGCCATATTGAAGTGGCAAGGAAGTCGTGGGATTACAATAGTAAGTTCGCAAGAGAAATTCATTCGTGACATTGACTTCGAAGCTATATTGACTGTATTAACAGATGAAATGCTCCAAACTAGCAGCTAAGGACTTAGTAACCACCGAATTTCACCAAGACACTTGGAATCGCTACCTGATGTTATGATTTGTTTCGGCTCATATTCCATGGAACGCTATATCAAACCTTGAGCTACGGCGGTCATATAACACATTATGCAGCAAGCTGGTGCTACTGTCAGCGAGCACCCTTAGCAACATTTGTCTGAGGGAATACTCACTGACTGTGGATGCAATTAAGAAGCAGTTGCCAACAAGGAATAAAGTTAGTTTAGCTTTGGACGGGTGGACATCAACAAACAAATTGGCAATAACGTCAGTCATTGCGTATTATTTGGATCGCAATTGGGCAATGCGGGAAGTGCAACTCACTTTCGATGAGGTCAATAGCCAGTTCTGCTTCTATTTCAACAGCTAATTCAGGATAATAGGTGAAGGGTCAACATACCGAAGCAAGGCTAGCCACACATTTGAAGGAAGTTCTAGATCATTTTGAGCTTACTGATGGCCGCTTGCTTGGAACTACAACTGATAACACCTCCTCAAATTACTCCATGACTCGGGAACTACAATCCACACCTCAGGCCTCAGGAATCGAGTGGCCTGCATTGAGAAACCACATACCATGCATGGCACATGTCATTCAGCTTGCTTTAGGTGCATACATGAGCAGTCTCGGTGTCAAAGGCCATACAAAGTCATGGGAAGCACATGAGTGCGATCAGCAATCTGGAGAGAATGAAAGCACACATATTGGGAAGAGTCAAAGACTTCGAAAAGAGGGCAATGCTAGAATCAATTAGGTGTCTGCTATGAAACCTGGTTTGGCCAAGATAATTGAGAAAGTACGTATTTCCAGATACTGTGAAAATTCTGAAACTGCCAATCATATAGCAGCGAATGCTAGCTGTGTTGATTACGTTGACACCTGGTCGTCGAAATGAGTTTATTGACTGTCAAAGAGCCGAAGTACGAATCGCAGTCTTTCCTATTATGGATGTGAAAGCACGGTGGACTTCGACACTGGAGTTGATTGAGCGAGCCTATCGATTACGAAAATTCACCCGCGAGTGGCTGAAGCATCCAAAATACAGCGATTACTGGTCACTCTACACAACAGAGAATGAATGGACAATCCTCAAGTACGTCATGGAAGTGTTGATGCCATTCCGATACTGGACTCTGTGGATGTCGAAAAGACATACGGTCACACTGCATCATGTTTTCACCGTCTATAATGACATGTTCGATCATATGGATGGCGTTTTGCGAGCTTTAGCTGAGAAGAATACTCAGTGGAAGGAGGATTTATACTTCGCTGTGCAGTTTGCGCGCCGAAAGCTATCCAAATACTATGCTGAAGTCACTCCAACGACGGGTATGCTTTTTATTTCAGCACATATTCTAGACCCTTTTTGCAAGTTGCGATCGTTTAGGAAATGGGACAAGGGAATGGATATCAATCCTGAGGACAAGACTTCTTATACTACCGAATACCAAGAGGCATTTTCGAAGTATGTGGAGAACGAATACTGCGCCAAACACAGATGATTGTCGGTCACTAAACATGAAAAACTACAGAGCAATGACTTCATCCATTCTGCAATGCCTTCTCAATCTGGTCAATCATCTTTTGATCCATATGATTCGGCCAGTGGTGATGGAGAATACTGAATGCCTGAACATTTGCCCGAAACGACACCCGGACGGAGCAATCGCGCAGCAAGCTTATTGACCGCCACCAGGCTCTATTTGAATTCGCCGCCTAAATCGCCAAAGAACTGGGGGCGAGTTAATCCGAATCTCTATGATTACCACTCCGACCCGATGGAGATTAGCAGTACATTTTGGACCCCGGATATCGCGGAATGGTGGCGACAGCAAGAGGAAACGCACTCAAAGTACGCCGATCTCTCCAATGTGTCACCCGACATATTCTCAATCAGACCGCATAGTGTCGGAGTGGAGGCCAGTTCCTCCCTTGGACGAGATGTTATCGGCTGGAGGCAGTCAAAAACCACATGCGAGACCCTTCGGGAAAATGTTGTAGTAATGCAGTATGCTCATGCGAATAATGGAATATTGGCTGGCGATAACCCTGTATTGGATAGGTCGGAAACTGATAATGATGTGGAATTGATGAGAGAGGCAGAGGAAAGGAAATTGCACAGAATGGCCAAGGTCCATGACTTTTTGGACATGTGGCAGGGCAGCCAAAACCTACGTACTACACCGAAGGAATCATGTGCTCAAAACAAACAGATGACAGCCGTAGGATACATCTCAGATACGGAAGAAAGCATCAAACCATCCTGGTCACTCTGTCAACATGATGGTGCGGCTGCATTTAAATTGTCGGAAAGATCACCATTGCCACCAGCATTGTCTGCAAAGGAACTCGCTGGAGGACGACCTCAAGTATTGAATGTTCGCCGAATACGGAGAATCGACCGTCATGCTGTCGAAAGTGATGACGACAGTGCACCCACAAGCATCTCTGACACTGAAAATTGGCTCAACTGGAATGGTGACTTGGATAATCCAAATGAGAGTGAAGACAACTGTGAAGCAGACAATGAATCAGATGTAGAGCAAGACAATTGGGTCGAGGATTCGGAATGCCCTGAGCAGCAGGATGTGTGTGCCGCTCCAAATGTGCCCGGATTGATTCGGCCAACAGGGAGGTCAAAGAAGAAGACTGAAAAGGGGTTGGTGACGGTCAATGCTACCAAAACAAGGAGGATCAGGGGAAACAGAACAAAGTAGGACAGAATGGGACAATATGTTTTCAGCAGGTTCTTTATGTTGCTTGACCGAGAATTTTACTTAGAGAATTATGATCGGAGAATATTGAGCAGTTGTGTCTAAATGGTAGTTGATAAACACAAGTATAGCAGGCGAAATGCGTTATTCAACGTGATACATACCTTTTAATACAATGAGAGCGACCCATGCCAGAATATTACTAAGGCCACAGGATCCAGTCATAATCAGCCCAAAAAGCATCAAATAAGTTTAAATAATCATCGGTACAATTATCAATGGCAGCAGATTTTGACTAGACATTTCATTAAAATGAGCGTAAACAGAGCGTCAATGATATTTGGTCTTGTAAGTAAGATAATTGAATATTCAATTGGTCACTGCCATACAAAACAAACATGTTGGCAGTCTTTATAGGCAAAACAGATAGCAACTTGGTCACTGCCCTATTCTGGAAATCAGCGTCAACGGAGCGTCACCGATTTTTGGTCATGTACGTAAGGGAATTACAAATCAATCTGATCGCTGATTCACATAACCATCGTATTGCCAGCCTTTATAGGCAACAAAGTAAGCGACACGGTCACTACCCCATTCTGAAAATGAGCGTCAACAGAGCGTCAATGAATTTTGGCCATGTAAGTAGGGTAATTACGATTCAATTTGGTCGCGAATACATATAACCAACGTATTGGCAGCCTTCATAGGCAAAATAGAAAGCAACACGGTCACTGCCCCATTCTGAGAATGAGTGCCAACGGAGCGTCACCGATTCTTGGTCATGTACGTAAGGTAATTACAAATCAATCTGGTCGCTGATTCACATAACCACCATATTGCCAGGCTTTATATGCAAAAAAGTAAGCGACACGGTCACTGCCCCATTCTGGAAATGAGCGTCAACGGAGCGTCAACAAATTTTGGTCATGTAAGTAAGGTAATTACAATTCAATTTGGTCATAAATACACATAACCAACATATTGGCAGCCTCTATAGGCAAAAAAGAAAGCGACACGGTCACTGCTCCATTCTGAAAATGAGCGTCAACGGAGCGTCAACAAATTTTGGTCATGTAAGTATGGTAATTACGATTCAATTTGGTCGCGAATACACATAACCATTGTATTGCCAGCCTTTATAGGCAAAAATGGAAGCAACACGGTCACTGCCCCATTCTGAGGATGAGCGTCAACAGAGCATCAACAATTTTTGGTCTTGCATCTTGGTCGATCTAAATGTCGCTTGCTGGTACAGATTCATATGCCAAGTAATGACCGCCTTTTCGGCCAAAATAGTACAACATTTCTTTGTTACCCTATCATGAAAAGAGAGTCACCCGAGCCTCATCAATTTTTGGTATTACATATAGGGTAATCCGGGTATCGCGCAGATATTAGTGCTCATAACAGAACTATTGGCAGCCTTGTAACGTAAAAACACAAAACAGACATGGAAAATACTGATTCTAAAATAATCAATATTGCAATGTGCAAAACATACAAAAGGTCATTGTTGGATGTTGAAAATGCGATTTTGATAAGATACTATTATTATACAGCAAAAACAAAAGCATTATATGAATCTGCAGATGGACCCGCTGGACAACCCGCTGACAACCCGCCCAATTCAGACGGGTTGTGAGATGTCCATCGAACGGTACCCGAACTGACGGTTCGGGTGTATTGACGACCTGGACCGCCAATTTGGAAACGGGTCGGTTCCGACCCGTGCCCGGACCTGAAGCGCCGGTCCGGAACCGTAGCTAACACAAGCAGAGCCGCACCTTATGTACACGTCCAAACCTCCCACAGCGACTTGATGAAGAAGCTACTCGAACAAGATTTGGTCGGCAAAGATGCCCCAAAAGCCAGGTCTGGATGCCCCCATGAAGGTAAGAAACGGGGAGGTGCACTAACCGGTAGAAACGAGAGTGGGCGGCTTGCAGAGAAAAAGGAGGCTTAGCAAGAGATGGACGGTGAGGCGGAGAGTGAGTTGGAGAGTCTCTCAAACTCGGACTCTGAAGCGGGAAAAGGCAAAGGAGGTCAGTAGCTGTGGCTGTACCTCCCATAAAAACACTATCATGTACGGTATCGTCAAACAAACAGGGTGGCAAATTGGTGCTAGATTGTCAATTCAAGTTTGTCACCCGTTACCACCACTTGAAAGTTAGTAAACTAGATGACTCAGTGGTCGACCTGCTAAGGTTCAATGGGAAATTAAGATACCAAACGAAAGGAGGATGGTGGAGCAGCAAAAAGGCAAGGGTAGTGAAGGACGATGGTGCATCAGAGAACTATGTGGGGCGGAAGTTCATTGAGGAACTAAAATGCCAAGGGGCTGCCCCGCAGGCAAAGGAGGCCGGATGGATGATTGTGGAGACGGCCAATATCAAAGCAGAGGATGGCATCGAGAAACACCAAGGAGTCAAATTTAAACTGCGACTCGGTGCGTCACATGTCTATGGGGCCGAATTTACGATCTACGATGTCAAGGGCTTTGATATTGTGCTAGGCAAAAGATGGATGCGGGATATGAACCGACGATATCAAATCGACCACGACAGCAATGAAATGTGGATTGCCGATAACCTCTGTGAGGAAAGAGAGGATGGCCAAGGACATTACTTGCGTGGCCTACGCCCCTTGGACGTCGACGAAGGATCAGTGGAGCAGGCCAAATTCATCGTCATACACATTATATGGATGGCGGAACTTAAAAACATGTCTGCCTGCTTGTTGAAACGGGCCTTCTTGATCAAAGTACACCACCGGGGCGATGGCAGTACACTTCAGACAGACGAACCGCCAGGTGAGTCTCAGGAGATGTTGACAGAATTCCAGGGCCTCTTTGGCAAGCCAACATTTGCAAATTCGCAGAATGGAAGGCAGGCAGATTTCGAAATTAAAATGGACCCAAATGGTAAAATATCATTCCGCTCACCAGACTGCATCTCCCTGCAACAAAAAGCAGAGCTTCGGAGGCAGATAGACAAGGCGATTCACTGCGGTTGGATTCAGCCCTCTCAAGGCAATTTCGGCCCACCGGTATTATTCGTGCCAAAGCCTGAGGGAGAGCTGCACATGTGCATAGAATATCGTGCAGTAAATGCCATTACCATCAAGGATTGTTATCCTCTCCCACACATCGAGGATTTACTCAACTCCATGCATGGCTCCTGCTGGTTCACCAAATTGGACTTGGCGGCTGGTTACCATCAAATTCGCATTGCCACAGCCGACAGGCAAAAGACGGCCTTCACCACAAAATTTGGTTTATACGAGTGGCGAGTCCTGCCGTTTCGCCTGGCGAACGCACCCAGCCAGTTCATGCGCATGATGAACGGCATTTTAGAACCAATGCAACGCAAATTTATTGTCGTATACCTTGACGATAATATGACTCACAGCCGTACCCTGGCGGAACACGTTGTACATGTCCGAGAAGTGCTTACTTTGCTGACAAAACATGGTCTCAAGGCCAAACGTGCAAAATGCGCCTGGGCTTGTGTTAGGGGATTTCCCTTAACAGTGTCTATACTACTTGGGTAAACTTAAGGGGTACGTGTCACTTGACTTAGGTCATGTGACATGGAAAGCAACCTGCCCTGCGGAGCGTTGAAGTAGTCACTTGTACCTTTCGCGGGGTAAAAGTAGGGCACGTCTCGATTGAATAAGTCAAGGCTTAGCGGATTCATGAAAGCATATGCTGCAGCAGCTGATTGATGATGCGACAACACTGCCAGATTGAAGGGGATACAACCCTGCCGAGCGCGTTGTTTTCAACCAGATTCATCCTTCAGATACTAGCGGGATTTGTCTGATCGGATAGAACAAAGGAGTTTGCCCCGCAGACTAGGCAGTCGTCAGCCAATATGCTAGTAAGTGGGATCTCAACCCAATCTTGTGATAGAGTGGAACAACTTGGGTACTTCCCGGTCAAGGAGATTTGTCTCGGCCTAAGCATGGTGTGACTGAGGGATCATCGCATGGGCTGATGCTATGAGGCCTGAAGCATCCCCGCATACTGGTTTATGGCAGAATGGCAACTGCAACAATACGACTGGTCTTAGAGCCGGTGTATACGTCATTTAATCTCCATTGGCATGGTATCAGTTTGTCGCTGATTAAATCTATGATGCAAGCATACTATAGTATGTTCTTGCTGAAAACACATCCATCCAAGTATGGATATGTGTTCCAATTACCGAACTATACGAGAGTTAGATGTCCAAGTGGAAGTTATGATCTGATATATGATATCATGCGGTTGTGGCCTGATTCTTATCAGGAGCGTAACGCTTTAAATACTTCACCTGCATGGACACAATAACCTTTGGGATTCGTGGCAATCTCAACTAGGCGCATTCATTTAGAATGTAAGACGAAGAAGCACATTGCTATCAATAATCATAGAAGCGAAATATGGGTGCGCATATGTAACATCCCAAGAAGTTCTATAAAGAGATCACATCGTTTTGGCAATGAGAAGAAGGAGCTAATGAGAAAAGAGTTAAGCACTACCTACCTGCGAAAGACAAAGCTGAAATATTATTAAGTTTCAAGTTCTCGTTTTTATTATTATTATCAACTATATTATTATTATTTATTAGGATTGTACGATGTTCCCCCGCCCTATGCCTGAGCAAACATTCAACAACGATTACGATATTATTGGGTGTGCATTTGCATTATTACTACGTCGATTTGAGGAAGAAAATAATTGGTTTGCAGCCCAGTGCATTTGGTGGCTGGCAAGTATTATCCAATATATTGAGATACTTAAGTATCATTTGGAATAGAATCCCTATCCCTCAGAATATCTTAGGAATTGTGTGGTGATGCCACTCGTGGAAAGAGTAGTGGAGGATACTATTATCCCGGATTTCGATATTCCTTATTTACAGTTAGATTCAGATATGGATTATCGCTCTAAATCGAGACAGCATGATCTACATCAGCAAACAGTAGAAAAGGTATTCTGAGCATTCTGAGCATTTTGAAGGTTTTTGAAAGTCAAGTTCGGGTTTAGTCAATTTTGTAGGGTCCAGTTATACGAATCATACTCAGTGATATTGCATCCACAATTTGACGGGATTTTCAAACTTGGTATAGTGTTCCAAAATCGGTATAGCCTAGTTGGATACATTTTTTAATTGATTAAAGTCAGCTACTTTTATTTTTGAAAAATGTAATGAACATAGAATACTTTGCTGAGTCATGACATGAAACTTGACATTACTATTTCAAAATGACAAATCAAAAACAAACTAACTCAA
>Ga0307512_10003030_pt1 | contig 20176 bp, 14 predicted proteins | sample 14_EM_MG_FD_200267 | JGI IMG/M metagenome (GOLD analysis project Ga0307512, IMG submission 200267) | Populus trichocarpa ectomycorrhiza microbial communities from riparian zone in the Pacific Northwest, United States - 14_EM | ecosystem: Host-associated > Plants > Roots > Unclassified | place... | reverse complement strand
ATGATTGATTGAACTGTCTATCGTACAGAGAGAGAAGAAGATAGACATATATAAAGAAATCATCTCAAGCACTAAGAGCGAATCACTAAGAGAAAAGCACTAATCAGGCCCGAGGCTTGCGGGGAGATAGGCACCGCACCAAGCCCGAGGCTGGCGGGAGACAGCTCCATACCAAGCCCGAGGCTGGCGGGAAGATAGCTCCGTACCAAGCCCGCTAAGTCTCGTGCATGCCTTAGTCCCAATGGCCTGCGGGCTAAATCCCTTAGTCAACAATTATTTCCCATAAAATTTCAAATGTAAATTCGAACTCCTCGGGAGAAGACGAATCCCAACACTCCAGTGCAGAGCAACTTTCGACAAGCTTACGGAAGATGCCCTTTCTCTTTCGAAGAAACTGATAAATGAACGCTCGGAGAAAATTTGAGGCCGATTCCTCTGGACGCTTACGATTATTACAAAAGTAATAGAGAATTGCTGCCATCTCTGAACGATTACCAGTCTGGCATATATGCTCCAGGACTGTTTTGGTGAGGACACTTTTGCCGGCCCCTGGCTTCCCGCATAGGTAGAGTATCTGTGGTTTGTGCGCCTTCATCCATGATAAGAAACGTTCGTCTTTCCAAATCCACTCACATGTCGAAGCGGAAGCATCTCTAACTCCATGTGTTGGTAATGTGGTGTCTTCAGTGACTTTAAGAATTCTAATTCAGAATACAATTCTCAGTATTAAACAGCTAGATTGTAGCCACTCAGACTTACGGTCGCAATTGTAGTCGTCTAAAATATCTAATCACAATATCAGTAGTCAGCGCTGAATGGGACAATTTTCCCTACCCTTGAGTTTTTCGCATTTCAATAATTGGCTTCCATAATGATTGCATTTTGCCCAAATCTGCAGCTGAAAAGTCCTCGATAGATTGGTCCGATTGACCATTGGAGCTATTTATCGCCGCATCGGCTATTTGTATCGGACCATCTTTGGTATCGGTTTGTAGCGGTTTCAAAGTGTTAGATATCCCCTCCAGAACTTCATTGCAGCTTTCCAGTGCATTTCGTGCGGGATCGATCTTCCCAGCGTTTCCCTTCCTGACCAAGAGAGTGTTATCCACCTCCACCAGAATAACCCGTAGCATTTGAAGCTGTGCTCTCAGATCGGATATCAGCTTTGGCGCGTCAGATATGTTATTGGTGAAGTTGATGAGCGCGGATGTGGTTTTCAGGGCGATGGAGGCGATCCCGACTGCGCCAGATGTAACCCCGAATATTTCGGCCATCTTGATCGGAGCTGGTTTACGTTGTGTTTGATGGTGGTGCGGGGATTTCGCAGCCTTGCCGATAGATAAGTATGCGGCTTACTCTAAATGTAATGTAACATATCATGATTAGGAACGGTATGATGGTAGGTCACACAGCTGAAATGTGGTGGCATACGCAGGTAATGCCATGGCTGTCTGCCTTCACTGTTTTAGGGGGATTTCCTTTAAGCTCGTGAACCAGCCCGAATTTCGCACGTTCGGGCAGAAGGTGCTGGGATCGAGGTTAGGTTCCCTTTTCTAAAATGTTTATATATTTACTTACTTGATTACTTATGTACTGTATGAAAAAATGGGGTTTCGCCGGACGGTTGATAGGCGGTCTGGTTCCGTCTAGCAGTCAGAGACATCTTCTAATAAAACAGAAGTCGTAACCCCAGCTAAAGCGAACAACAATTGGTTATTTTATACTGTTTCAAAAAATAAGAATGGTTTTCTAAAAAGAGGGTTAGATTTGGAGGACTTTCTGTTCTTACAAGCCATCCCTAACTGTTGCTCCTGGATGGAAACCATTATCTCAGCATTTTTGACTTTGTAATATGTGAGTAAGTACGTACCTACTAAGTACATACATATCGTCAGGTACTATCGCCACCCTTGTGACAGTGATTATCACCAGCAAGCGACCGTTTGGCAGCACACACCTGCACCCGCACCCACCCACACACAAGAGATTCCCGGGAATACTATCAAATTACTTAGCATTGAAAAGTAAGTTAGAGACATGGTAGCCTCATCTCCCAAAACCACTTCCTGCAGTCATGTTAATTAGATTGGTAACTGTTTGCACTGTATGACAGTTGATGTTAGTTTATCTGGCAGATTATCTCTTGAAAATTGGCAGCAAACAGCAGTAACTATTTGAACCGTTTTCATGTATTAACAGTTATACATTTAGAAAATAATTCTCTCCTTCAGATGGTTACTTATCAGTTTGCAAGAGAAGTGTACTGGCTGGTGGTTTTCGGTTGTTATTCATCAGCGAACTATCCTCCATATACCTGATGACCGAACGACGGTCCCAAGAAACTCCCCTTTTTGCATGTAGTAAGTATGTGCCTTTCGAAGGTTTGTGGCCATAGGTACTTTAGGTACTTACTTACCGAAGTTATATGAGATGGAAGATGCGGCTAGCGTCATCTCGCCCTCCCATGACCGTATGGCGTGTACATAGAATACGTGGGACTGGTTTGAGTGCGGTCATCACGTGGGTTGGTTTAGGATTGTGCACGGCGGAGCCGCATGCACTTTAGTTCTGGTGTACGTGTCAATTAGACTTAGGGAAGTCAAGTTCAATTCGGTCAAGAGAGATTCAGCACAACAGACCCGTCACAACAATACGGCTCTTCCACAATGCACATTTTACACACCCTTGCGCATTTCACCAAATTTCAATACATAAGAAGTACTGTTTCTAGCAATAATTATTAATTGCGCAGTCTCTTCGGGTATGCGGAAGAGGTTTCCGACATTGACACCTTTTAGCAGCCGGTTTGTCTCGTGCCCAGCAGGTATCCCTTGAAATAACCGACCCACAGGTACGCATTGGAGATGAAAGTCTAATTCCCGACTTCCACCACTATTAAAGAGAGGAAAAACCTAGAAGTTGAGTACATTTATCCGAAAAGGTTGCTGTAATTCGGATGACAACGTTAACGGAATTTTAACATTAACCACCTCCTAATTGATACACGGTATTTGTACTTTCCCCGCTGATCATTCCCCTGAAACTCTTCGTCGCCTCCACAACATCCATCATGCCCACTCTCAGAATTTCCACTCCCAACATTCCCACCCCCACAAATGTTACTATGCACACTGTTCCGTGTCCTCATATCCCAATTATTATTGCGCACAACCTGTGAATGTGATAACCTGGCTCCGGATTGTTGAGTACCATAGCACCTGCATACATTCAAGCACGCTGGTTTAACATTATCGTGTTGGCGACCAGAACCAGATCGAGGAATGTGCCGCGGAGTTTGAGGTTGAAGATGTGATAACTTCCGTATGAATACTGGCGTTCCCCCTTTCTGGGACTGCTTAAAAGATACCCGCTATGCGTAGGTTCGGCTTATGTTCGTAGGATATCTTTTTCTCCGAAGAACGTCGAGTTTGGGCATTCAGGGTCGATCTTCGGCGTAGTCGACGAAGCTTAGAGGGCCCAGTAAAGTTGTGGGCAACTTGAAGGTTGTTGATCGATGGGGAAAGACCCGAGGTTGGCTGACTCTGTCTCGATTGATCCGGAGGATAAGACGGTGCGGGTCGGGAGCAGTGCTAGGCCATTTATAATGAAGAAATTTTCACTGGACACATCACCATCACTGCCAATTGCGAATTTTCGGGGCGCACCATATCAGCATATGCATGATCTCAATTTGAGGCTATGAAGTACGTACTACGCACACTTTCCCAACGAACACATCATCGTGCAACACTGACACTGGTGGGGTTTTGAGGCGCAGCAAGCCCGCATATGCACGCACACGTCAAGAGTGGTTCCCTCCATTTAGTGCTGTACACACGTATTTGTAGAACGCAAATCTCTAGTTTTTGTAGGCACGTAAGTTGTTATAGGCTGCGGAACTGCTGGTGCATCATCGCCATGTTCTCATTGTTAACTAGGCGCACTTGAGAAGAAGAAGACTTCACACGTCACAGAAATCTTGTACATTTCAAACACATAGCCACATAGATTGGTCTCTGGGAGAGATCCCCATAGTTGTCTCTATCCATAGCTCGTTACTTATCCATTCAACAAGTCCAGAAATGTCCACTTCATCTGCACTCCCCTCAACATCAGAGAAACAACCCAGTGGTGGTGCGTTTTAACCCCGAACCCCGCTATTTCGACTCAGCATTGAAGAGGCTTAGGTTCTAGCGCAATATTTGCAGCACCCACCGACTCCAATCAGCCACCAGGCTACCCAGGGTTATCGAAGCTTTTGAATACAGATCAAGACCTTCTAGTCTTCCGTCGGTTTGGCTGTTTGAGTGTTCGGAATATTCTGTACCTGCAAGATCGTCTAAGCGAGCTTGAAGAGAGACTTGCCGAGAGAGATGCTGCAGCCGAGCACTGCGACACCCGAAGACATGGAGACGACCAACAACGAGCAGAATTGATGGCGAAAGTTCAAGTTGCCCTTGCCGAGTACGGTAGGTGTGGTCCTGGCCGAACGGTCATCTAGTAACTATTCAGCAGCTGAACAAACGGCAGAGGCGGCTGTCCGCGTACATTCGACTTTGTTGGAGTATGAGAAGCCGACTAAAAGACAGGTCAAGAACTTGCATAAATGGTTTGAGGCCAATAACCCGTTGGTAGTGGAAGAAGACCGATACGTCTGGAAACCTAGAGACCTTTTCACCCTGGCAGTCACGAAAAGTCCTTTATTTCGGTGTATCGAATCTCAGAGAAGCTTTCAAAAGATGTTTCTTGCTAAAGTACGTACTGATACAAGATATTGAGGGATCATCAGATAACATTGTATTTAGGAAACTCCGGAACTGGACGGAATTTACCCTGAGGTGCAGCACTACTCTCTATCGCCTATAGAAGGTGCCTACCGAGGACTTGTGGTATTTGGTAGCTGGCTGTTCTTAATTCTGCCAATAATTGTGCTATATAGTCTTCAGAGTAAACTAACGAAGCTGGTTGTGGTGGTGGTGTTTTTGGTGGTGTTTTCCATTATGCTAGCGGCGCTCACAAAGGCAAAAGATTGGGAGATATTGGCTGCCACTGCTGCGTTCGTTGCTCATACCCCGTGGATATTATGGATGACAGGACTGACAGTTTCTTAGATATGCTGCTGTTTTGGTGGTATTCTTTGGCAATTAACCTTCTCTGGTTGAGTCTTTCACGGGTGTATGTTGAAGAACGTGAATTTATGCCGCTACGAGAAGCTTTCAGTGTGACTGCACGTGGGTTTGATTTTGCGCTAATAACCTGAGCTGTTTCGCCCGAGGATAGGATACAGTTGAGAATTCTATGAATAGAGTTCTTCGCTGTAAAGAAGAAGTACGTGCACGTGAGTGTACCGAAGATTGGAAAATTGGTTCCAAATCCCAGATCCTGAGAAATTTGCAAATTATTGAGCAAGCCATTTGGGAGGGCAGTATCTCCCTAAAGTTAGAGTACTTTGTCGTTAACTGCCGCCGAGCTAGACCTAAATTATCACGGAGCTACCCAATTAATATTAAGCAGGAAATCATTTTGAGAGTCGCCTTACAAGTACCTTTGCCAAGACCTAATGTCATTTTTGAGGTTTAATTCCTCAATGTTGGAAATAAAAACATAAGAAATAAGTCCAAGGTATTGAACTGAAAAGAACAGATATACTAATGGGGATGAAGGATAGAGGGAAGGGGAGTAGAAGCGGGTGCTATTATACTCTAGATGTATAGAGTGAATACATTTTGATTAAAACAAAACAAAAAAGTCCTAAATATATTAACATTGTAGGGGTATTTAAATCGTCCAAAAAGAGTGGGTTTGTTTGTATGAAGAAAATGAATGAAAGTCTATGTTTATGCTAAGTTGTTAAATCAATTCTCCATAACGCCCTGCCATAAGATCTATAATCTGTGCTGATACTAAAATCTCGCTTTTGGGCTGTCTGAGATTTATTATGGTATGGGGTATGGATAGAAAAAAATCCCTTTAGATAGGCAGCCGTATGGATAAAATGAACTCATGAGAATACAGTAAGAAGTTTTTGCAATTGCCTCTTGGAATTGCAAGAGGAGTAATTTTGCCATGTCTCCACATAGTCCCATGTGCGAGTACTATACAAGCAGACTGGGTGTAAAGTGGTATATTTATATGACAACTATAGAACGGAAGAGGCCCCCATCCTTCAGATATGAGCTGCTGCCGAAATGGCACTTGACCGTTACAGCATAAATAAGTAAATGGATTTACAGAGACAGGCTATCTTACACTGAGAGCATACACACCGAAAACATACGGAAGTGCTTAATTCAACTCGCTAATTTTTTCGTTCGTGTGGAATGATTAGGCCACTGACCAGCTGTCCTCCGTTCGAGGTCCTCATAACGTATAGAAGTTGCCACTGGCTATTAGGGTATGCGAGCTCCACGAACTATAGTTGCGAACTAATTCAGTATCACAACGACGAACTAAGTTAACAGCCGTGGCGCACCCATGCACTTCACCTCATTTGGTATTATACTTCACCGCTAATTTATAACCGCGAGCTATTCGCACATGTTACTTAATGCACCCCACAGTACCCTACCCATATACACGCGCCAATTCCCGAAAGGATGATGGCGGTGGTAGTGGTTCTCTATAAACGGTTGGCTCTGCTCTCTTAAAGTGGAACCTCACTACTACATTTCAGTAAATCTTCAGTAAATCTTCAGTCAACATTAATATCTCCAAAACATCTATACTCACTAATGTAGCCAAGCCTTCGTTCCATGTGCTGTGGTTGGTGCTGGAGTTTTTCCAATTCAGTACTTATCGGTTGACAGCGCTGCTAGTTGGCGAGTTTTTGCTTTTTTGTCTACTGAAATGCAGAAAGGGTCCCCATCCCTCTTTTGAGTTAGGTAACGAGAACAAACGGAGCATGGGTGGCAACCCACTGGAGTCTGAGTGCGAGATAAATCCGTAGAAGAGTGACACAATGAAGTCGCAAACGATACAGAAACCATATTCTGTTTTGAACACAGTGGTTCTTAATAGAGTAAGACATGGCATACCTGGGAGGACTAAGCCCACCTGGAGAATACGGCATTCCTTACCTTAATATGTCAACAAACCCAAATTCTTCACGGAGACCTGGTTTTCATGCATGCGCATGTCTTCTTCTGACTTCGATTTTTGCGACTATCGGTTCTGTCCTCCTCGCGGGAGTCTCTGTGATGATACTTTATTTTTCCGATGAACATCTAACTAAAGATTGGCCATCACGACTCCTTGACCCCCCGTTTCCTCCCTCTGTTCTGCTCGCCGCGTTAGCTGTCTTATCGAACTCCTTGCTACGTTTTGCACTCTCTGAGGCCCAGCTAATATTCTGGTGGCGGAAGGCCCTACAGCCGGATGGGGCAACCATCCATAGTCTTTAACGATATTGGGAGCAGGGTCATAGTATCAAGGACGCCATTACAGCTGGAAAAGACTTCAATCTGGGGTCACTAGCAAAGCTTCTTACAACACTGGCTATTATCCAGGGTCCTATATTCCAACAAGCGCCAAAGATTCTCCTCCGTGAGACATCTCAAACCATTCAAATTGCCATACCAATCTCCTCCGCTCCGCTTCCAGTCAACTTTACTAGCGGTATCCCCGAGTCAGGTCCGGAGGATTTGCATAGATTCTCACCCCAGCTTATATCTGTGTTACGAGGCTTCAACCGCCACATCCCGATAACTTTCAACAGCACGTGTGTTGGAAAATGCCAAGGTATTTTGGAACCGGCTGGGTTTGACATTTATTGCAATCATAGTAGCCGCGAATATGATATTCGGAACCTGTCCAAGCTAGTGGTTCTCATGTACACAAACGTCAACGCTTCTCTTCCCAGTGCCATCCATGTGGATACACTCTACAAACCTCATTCACAGACGGGTTGCACTAGAAATCTCGCCATGACAACTGCACTCTTCGCTCAGCCATAACCCGGTATCCCTTCACTATCAACAACGGTGTTATGACGTTGCAGAAGAGATCCTATATGGTTGGGGACGCCTATTTCCGGGGTGTTTTAAGCTTCATTTTCTAGCTCTAATAACTCCACCACAAAAAAGTTTTTTTGATTTTTTCTCTCTATAGATTGTTTCATTGCTGTCTTCTCTACAACTCTATAGAGAGCTTTTATTTTTCCAGGCATTGGTGGTGGAGCTATTGGATTTCGAAAAGTTGGGTTTTGTGTGGCAGCCAGACCAAATGTCCGCCCTATTAATTACTTTATATGGTAATAAAGTGCCAATAATAGCACTTTATTACCTAAAATGGAAATGCTAAAGGTCTCACTGTGGCTTCTTGGCAGTTAAAAACTAATATCTTGGCACCTGATGGCTGAGTTAACCTTATTTTTGGGGTTAATTATTACCATTTTAGGTAATATTTGGGCGCCAAACCAAATGTCCACAATACCCCCACTCTAGGCGTCCCCAACCATAACGACACAATTGAACTTACTGAGATGAGTGACGCTTATCGAATCGCACGGAGTCAACGTCCCAGCTGCAACCTCGACGATCTAATCCTCAAGGATGTGGATCATCTAGAAGCCTTTCAAGGCATCGCAATGGCTGCGGAAACCAGATACGCATCCCAAGGGGTGATGAAATCCATCGGAGACTTCGCTACCCAAGGCCGATCATCTTTGCCTTACGAGTATTTAAACTTTGCACTTCCACCATAACTGTGACAAATGAAGTTAGATATCTATAGCAATCTTTCAAATTAATTCACCACATTTATCTGGCCTTCTGCAGATCTGTAGTGCGAGAACCGGGTGCTCCAACTGAGAGTTTATGTTAGTGCGCTGGTTAGCCAGTGCTCAGCCGCTGGCATGGAACTCGCAGTCGGTGCGCGCCAGATCTCTCGATTTCAAGCTTTGCGGCTGATTTATCATTCGTCCCCGGTTCATCTCTGCTCGGATTCGCGAACCGTTCGAACCTTCGCAAACAGACGCAGGCTACCTTGGAAGTGGAGCATGGGTATGGTCGCTTGGCGCATTGAATGTGCTAGCTTTTTCACAATTGCAGTAGTTGTTTTAAATTCTACACTTCTGCATCAGTTGGGTTACCGGGAACGAATATGCCACTTTGTAAATCGCTCAACGGAACTTGCCCTACTATTCGGTCAGTTTCGGTACTGTTTTTGAAGGAGTGGTGCAATTTTTCTATGGGCATATGGTCCAACCCCAAAGTTTCGCATTCGGAAGGAGCAGTCATTTCTCCTAGGCCTCAGCGTGTCGACGCCACCCGGGTGGGGGCGATACCCGATCGTGGCAACAGATTTCCGAAAGACGCTATCTCCTGCACTGCTTAACATGCTGCAAACGCCTACAAACAGGCAAATAATTCCAAAGGTTGCATCTGTTGGTTGACTGCACTTTGTCATTTTACGATTTCCAGGCCTATACGAGTACCGACAGACTTCCCAACAGTGGAAGCAGTATACTGGTTGGACGCGGTAATCTGGTGAGTTAGATAGTTGGTTCTAGGTAGTTCAGTGAAGTTTGTAGGGCCTCGCAGTGCAGTGCAGTACAGTTGGCAGTGTAAAATTATTGGTTTACTGGCAGTTAGGTAGTATAATCATATAAGCGATTTTCACGTATGGTGCACACACATTCACCAGAAAACAGTGACTACTCCGCATGCTCCTAGGCCTTACATCATTGTCGCATATATACCTGGATTTTTTGTATGAGCCTGGATTTTTGTAGCATGGCATTGGATATATTGTTCATCCTGGCGAGTCATGGTGCTTAATGAGTATAAGTTACCGTGTAACAGTGGCCGAATGGGGTTTATCCTTACCATTGAGTGCTTATATGCAATGGAAGAGCCAAGAAGGCAGGAAGATGCGGCGGAGGTTCTCGAAAGTCACTCGGCAATCACTCGCTATTACCGGATTGGGAAGTTACTTCACGAAATTTCACTCGACTTTGGACTGAGCTCAGTGTTGCATGTGTACTTGGATCGTGAGTCTCAGCATCGTCTGATGTCTTGTATGAGAATGAAGACTTGTATGAAGATGATGACTGTATGAGGATATGCATCAGGACCAGGGTGATGCGTCTCATGTCAGATAGAGCATACGCGTACGCATATGGAGATTGTACATATACGGTCTTTGGCCCTCGAGATAGAGCAATCAGTATATTTTCAACACTCAGTGTCGAAATATTGGGAGAACCGCGCGCGTGTATAGACTTAGATATAGAGAAGAGAGAAGGAGAGAGCCTCGAGTTATATATGAGAAGTGTGCCCCTTACTACCAGCCCCGCTAGCGGTCAGCTCTATATATACATGCAACACCCAGACTGGACTGGGGCAAGCCCAGTTCCAAGCCCAGACACCAGTCCACAGTCCAGTCCAGTCCAAAGCCCAGGACCGGCTCGGTCCAGACCGTTGACTTCACTGCCGTCCGGACTGGTGGAAACATTGGGATACAGCTTTAAAGTTCACTGGCTTTACGAAACCTCCCTGTTTGAATTTACCACCTCAACCACCAGCTTGCCTAACTCCGCAAGAAGATTATCGAATCTCCCTGCTACTCACCAATCATTCAACTTCCTCCCGAACTAGGCCGAGTGCCACCACCTTATCGGCTGACGTGAGGCTCGTAGCAGTCACACCTCCATACTCGACTACATACTTCCAGGTACATTCGACTCCATACTCCCAGGAGAGATCGGCAGCAGGTTCTCCACGCTCTCAACATCATACTCCCAGCTGCGATCAACTCTATACTTCCCAGCGGCAATAGACTTCCAGGCGACCAACTCCTAGCGGCAATCGAACCCATTCACATTCCCAAATCCCGAAGATGAGTTTTGTGTTTTCCGAGATGGAAAGGCGGAGTCTAGCACTCTAGGCAGTATGCAATCGAGTGTAGCTCGGAATCGGTCGCCATTGGGAGTATGGAGTCGATGTACCTGGAAGCATGATGTAGTCGAGTATGGAGGCAAGCGCACCTGGGAGCATGGAATCGAGAATGGAGTTGAGTAGGGAGTTTATTAGGGAGTTAAACGCATTTTAGGAATCATTAAGCGCTAGTATACAGAGTCTATACGTACCGTTTGCTGAAATCCAGCACTTATGCACATCAGCGTGCAATAATTTACGTTAACGTCCAATGTTCATACCGACGTGCGTCGTGCGGTAATTCACGTCAACGTGACGACGTATTTAGACAAAGACGGGGCACCATAGCCATCTGCCTCAACCAACCCAAATTCATCCAGAAAATCCTTAAACGCCACTCGATCCGCAAATCAAATTCGATGAGATGAGATTGCTGCTGCAGGCCCAGAGGAAAGCACCCTTGACAATGGGAGAGTTAAACTCTACCAAGCAATTGTTAGCTCTCTGATGTACGCAGCACTTAGGACCCATCCGTATATATCCTTTGCTGTGGTTGCCCTCTGTAGATGTAATGCTCAACCGCGGGCAGGCAACTTGATGGCAGTAAGATGAGTACAACGATATCTTAAAGAGAGACCAGACTTGCAGTTCTACTGCCATAGCACTAAAGGCATAACAATTGTATACTGATTCATATTTGGCCAACTACAGGGTAGATTAAAGTCCCAGAGAGGATATATCTTTGATCACAGTAGGTTTATACCATGGCAATCACAAAATCAAGATTTCGTCGCTGCAATTATTCCCGAAGCCGAATACATCACTCATCGCACGCAATATACACACACGCACACAGTTGCCTCCGTATTGCAATACACTACCAAATATAATTCAATACAAACACTACCCCTAAGCATAGGACGAACGACATCCCACTAATATGCACTAGCGGTAGGATGATTGCGGTATCTGACAAAAATATTGCTTAAGCCAAACAAAACGTAACGGGCCCGAATCCGGGTTTGAACCGGAGACCTCCTGCAGATTTTCGAGTAGAACCCAAAGCAGGAATCATACCACTAGACCATCCGGGCAGATATATTTATTGTACTGTATTTGATATTAATAACTCCATACAAGATGGGCTGGTATATGTTTCTCTGTATAAAGTACTTTATTTTATTTGAATAAACTTATTCTCAAGGATTTTTTCATTTGGCAAGGCATAAATTATCCGCTGGTGAATAATCTTATCCTAATTGGATGTGTATCTTATGCAATTTTTTATAGTTATACCTTCACTATACTCTCATAAACCAAACTTTATAACCTCACTCACAATTTCACGAAAAAGTGAAAGTCTGGGCACGAGAGCACCCTCACTGTATAAAGTTACTCCATTGGTATAACTTTATTCCTTAAATGAATATTATATACGGTGAAAGCTATTTACTTATACAGGTCAGCAGGGCTTCTCTTCGTAGGCATTTAACGAATTCACTTCGTTGATTAGTTTCCACACTCTGGACGCTCACTCGGTCCAAGTCTCCTTTTCACCCCTTCTAGAAAGTCACGCGCACAGAAACGCATGTGCATTGTCGTGCAATATAATGCTAAACCCAGCAACAGCATCCTCACGGTCATGCCGATCATGGTGTTCGGCAAAGCCGATATCTTCATTCAAGATAAGGCTACACTTGAGCTGAAGCGTACTTCCGTTCTTCTGCCGGATGACGGGATGGAGCTCTCCCCGACCCCGACAAAGTTTAGAGCACCGCTCTTGTTCCCAAACTCCCCTGCCGTGAAACTTGGTTATGTCTATCCGATGCAGATCAAGTTCTTTATTGGTTTACAGCCGGTAAGGTCTACCCTCTTCGAGTTAAACTGCGTATATACTGATTTTTATTATTCTTATGGCTGTAGTTCAATTGCTTCAACTCCCGTATCACCCTTAACGAAAGCGATTTATGTCGTCTGGTCGCATACTCTTCCACGGTAGCTCCTCTCCCCCCGTCACTCCGTTCCCCGCCGCTCTCGGAGGTGTTGTACGGTGTGTGTTGCAGGCATATTAGACTAGTCACTAGGGCTAGCACCAGTAGTCCTCCAGCACTTGGGGCGAGCTCAACCTGTACTCTTACACAAGACACACAGCTTTCACTCTAGATTCGCTGTGCATCGCGACGTATCAGTACTTACGTGAGATTACGTCCTACAGGAGGTACTAGACGTCCCGGAAGCGCTGGAGGTGTCGGAGGAGCTAGAGGTAGCTCGGCTGGTGGTCCTCTGAAAAATTCGGGTAGAAATACTAAGCCGTTAGAAAGAGGTGCCAACGAGAGCGAATCCTAAGGAGGTTCTAGCAAAATGATTTACAATAGTATGCTTTACATTCCTATCTATTTCTACTGTATACTAATTAACTTGTTACACTAAGGCTTGAACTTCGCTGACGAGATTGGCTTTGGCTTCTTCTTAGACACGTATGAGGGCATATTCCCATATGCACTCTAGCTAGACAATTACGAATCCGATTACAATGATTGCGACGATTACGAGGATGAGGATGATGACAAATCTGTCGATGACACGGAGTTTGCTCTCCGTTGATGGCAAGTAATGCGCCTACTTGGTCCGGGAGGTTTCACGACTATGAAAAGCAGCGCTTGTTGCAGAATCAGCAGGCTATTCAGAAGGGGTGTCGGAATGTAACTAGCTTTTCAGTTCGAGGACAAAGAGTTATTGGGTAGGGTTCGCCGTTACGTTTACGTGTGGCAAAACGTGCATTGTATAATATCATATTGATTCGGAGTTCTCAACGAGCTCCAATACTCCAGTGCTGCTCAGAATGCAGTATCGAGCAGATACGTGACGCGTCCCTCTACAGTGAACTAGTGCCACGTTGTCTATTTGTTTATAGCAACAGTGTGCGGTAACGCCTGCCAAATCCGAGTCTTCCTAACTCGATGATCTTGCAATAAAACACTAGCGAAGGAAAATAGACAAATTGTATTGCGCTTTTTGCAATGAGTTGATTTGGGTGGGGGAATTCATACCACTAAACCACACCCTCGCCGGGAACATGATACAGCGATTGCAGCTACCGAAATATATCTTCATTTTAGTTGGTCAGTTAGGCTGCTGGTCGGCCTGTTGGCAAATTGGTCAACTTGGCCTACGAAAATATTTGGCGTATGGGTCGGAACATATAAAGTATAGGAATTGAGTTCATTTGCGAGTAGTAGATAGATATGTCCCCTGAGAGATAAATGGCTCTGCGAGGGGTAAAACAGTACCTGAAGACGCCTAAGTATGTCCAAACCCGAGTCCCTTCCGTTCACTCCACACGGCAATTACGTAAAGTATGTTCCGGGCATTGTTTGAAAACGTCATCGTGCACAGTTTTGCATACGCACATTCTGGAATGACCGGTTGGCTGTCCTTAACGGTCGTCTCTGCTGCTGCGGAAAGACAAGTGGAGGATGCTGTGCCGGCCAAAAGTGCAATAGAGTCATGGCCACGGCCCATCAATTCGCCATGAATTTTCCTCATCTCCTCGAACTTCGGCTTATTGTTCTAGTCCGTTACGTCCTTCGCGTGACTACGCACAGCTTCCAAAGATCTCGTAGGCCTAGCAAGACAATTTACTGGACTGTTTTGTTCCAAGAGTAGCTCGACTATTGTGCATAATTGAATCCGATTTTGCACCTAGTGGAATCAAATCCTGATCTAGGTTGGTGCAGATTCATAACATGGAGAATCCGCGTTATAGGCTCGGAATCGTCAAAGTACAGCCATTTGTAGCCGCGGCTCTTGCGCCACCCAAGTCTGAAGTAACCTGGAACAAAGTTTGTTAGTACAGCCATTGTTTTCTTCAGATAAATAGGCGAGATAACGAACCGCAACAAGAAAGATGCAAACCAGACTTCCAGCAACAAAAGCAAGCATAGAAGCAAGAATGAATTAGGTAGAAGAAAACATTGATGGAAGACCCCTATCAATCCCAAAAGAAGACCAACAGGATGCATAGCGGGGAGACGCAACGGCAGATGAGACGTGTCGTGGTTCAATCCATCTGATGTCATTATGCGCCTTAGCTTGCGTGCGTACTTGAGTACATCGCGCCATACCGCTAGCGGCTTGTTGCTGTGCTAGTTCCCCATTCTATCCGTATGCTGATCGCGTTTTACCCAATACGTATGTGGTGTTCTCAAATATTGCCATTTCTGGGTGGCACCTGCTGGAAAGGAGCGTCCGATCTTTTACTGCCAGACCCGAGTACGCCATCACATGAACAACGCAGAATTGCTCTCTGCTCTCATCACACCAGCTGAGCGTATATTTCAGAACCCTCGCGACCATCGTCCCACTCAATGACGTAGTTTGTGGCACCTCTTCCTCTTACTATCATCTTTCTCTAGTCCCTGCTTGTCCACCGAAAGAGTTCGAGATAGCGGAACTTAAAGCGCCACCAGAAACTACGGCGACATTCGACACCAAAACCGACGAGCTTGTACCGGCTGAGAACGATGTTTGAGAATAGGACTATGAACAGTTGCTTCGCTCCCTGGAGTCAACCGGGAGATTCTCCTAGCAGGTGCGAGAAGCGCTGAGAACTTCAAAATCGACGGCAACACCTTCCTGGATAAAGGAGACGCAGAGTTTTTCAAACGGTGCGGCCTATCAATCGGACCAAGCGAGTGCCTAGCGAAGGAGGCGAATAAGCTCCGTCGATATCGAAATGTGACGGGTAAGTCATGCCACTGAACCTGTACGTCCGACGAAGCTAACATAACGTGCCTAGAACTTGACTATGGAGAAGGTGGTTCGTTTTCAGCAGTCTAACGTAGTGAAGCTACAGTCTGGCAAAAATCTCGACCTTTTGATTAGCTCTTCAGCTGATTTGTCGGACCTGATCCCTCCAATCATCACTACTATGAATGCCTGTAATGTAGTGTATTAAGCGGGTCAAAACCTCTCTCCGGAAAAGATGTACGAGAAATCTCAGAGACGGTCTGGCGCTGTAGTCCGAATGCGCTGAATTTGATTAGGATCCACTCAAAGCCTAAATCTCTCCTCTCACTTTCTCCCTTGTTAAGGAGACGTTGCGGCTCGACATATTGAGATTTTATCCGGCAGACGATTCAGCTTCCTCGTGTCTAAAAACGACCTCTCGGATAAGGATCCGTTCACGTCGGATAAAGATAAACGGCTCATTGTGGACCTACGGTCACTATTGCTAGGAACCGCTCAATACGATATCGGTATCAACTCGCATTCGCGTACTGCGATGTGCTTCTTAAGCACTGCATGCCAAAACTTAGCTGGCGATGTGCAGAAGATTAGCGACGAAGTGCTACAGCAAATCGACCAGGACAATTATCGCCAGCTGTCTAAAGGCGACAAGATCGTGTTACATCTGGTCTACGAACGCAACACGAACTGCGCCCCGCGATCCGAGACTTGGTGAGATGCACTACGACCAAGTCATACGCTCTCAGCACAGGCAAAGACTTCTATCAGCTGTCGCACGACGCGCACACCCTCGAAACAAGCTTGTTGGCGAACCACGTCATGGGAACCATAAGGGTAGGCTGTCGCTTAGCCCTTGCCGCGCGCTTGCCAAGCTTGGCTACTATGCGCGAGGAGTACATAAACCAGCTCCTAAGCGGTCAGTCCGGTCAGATATGGCCTTCGACCGGGACGGTCTACTCTAAGGACGGCTTTGAAACCATGATCTGAACGGTCTACAGATCTGCGGATCTTCATCTCGCCGGACTTATAGATATTTACAGATGACACGTGATGCTTAAGAAATTCATTCAAGCACACCTAGTCATAAACATGGACAGAAAGAAAATGCCACCAGGTATCTTACTTCACCTACCTCTTCACCCACTTCCACCGCTATGCGCTTCCTGTAACGGTTGGGATTATGAATCTTCAGAGGAAATACTACCGAAAGACATATCGAATGAAGGATACTAGGCACGCCAAGATTACTCTTATACTTTGCCTGCGAGTAACAAGGTTGTTTTGGGGGTCAGCAAGCACTGTTATGGTGTATGTGCGGTGATGATCAGAGCCTTCAATTCCACGGGCGATTGCTGGTCAGTTTCTGGTCAGCGTTCCCTTAGCTGTGCTTCAGGAGCAATACCTCGGCCGGCCTATGTGTTGCATATATGGATCGCCAGCCTTTGTAAGGCTTATGGGCTGATGGAGATCATGATATCATCGGGCTGACGACTCAACTGGAGATGTCAGCTGAGTGCGTATGCTTGCGTACAAGGCATACTCCGAATGCCGTGTATAAGAGCATACAAGCTCCCATGTAGATAGATTCTATTAAGAATCAAGCTTCTCTATCTCATTATTGTAACACTACTGTTACTATAGTACTTAGGGGAGAACTGTGTGTTGATTCTATGATACAGTGAAGAGAGAGAGAGAAGGAGAAGGAGAAAGACTCGATTTATATACAGAGAATTAGAGAGAAAACTTTGATGCTTCGCCACTCTTGAGTCACTCGCCACTCTGAGTCACTTGCCACCACTAGATATGTAACAACTACGGGCACTAGTGGGCCGAGTGACCACCTATGCCCACTCCAAACTTGTATACTCGTACTAAAAATAACACATTCTCCACAGAAAATAGCCCTCCCACCGCTAAAAACAACGTCGTCTGCTACCCATACAAGATAACTGTTTGCTAATTTTCATGTTTCAGATATGCAGGCCGGCCGGCCGGACCTGTTGGTAGCACACCTTCTAGTGAGCACGGCCGCACGTACATGTCTTTCCTGACCGGAATTTGAGCGGTGGATGTGATGGCGCAAGAGTTGTGTCGTCGGAAGTAGACAACCTCCTCAAAGGCTAGGTGCCTTTGAGAAGCGAGTCGGTGCCTGAGTTTTCGAGCGCCGCGAGTTCTCTCGACGAGAACACAATCCAATACGCGGGCAATGCAACCCTGAAACTGTCCGATAGACTTCCGTCTCCAGCACTGTTTGCGGGAAGGGCTGGTAGTAGTACGAGAAAGGCTGGTAGTAGTGCGGGAAGGGTTGCTGGCTCCGGAAGGGCTAGTAATAGAGTAGGAAGCCTAGTCGCGGCGTTGGAAGGGCTGGATCGGCTGGTGGCGCTGGAAAGGCTGGTAACTGGCAGTGACTGCCACCACCGCTTGGGGCGTGCACACAGCCGAATATTTCCTTCGTGGATGTCTAAGACCTGCGTTAGGTTATTCTGGATCCACTCTGCCTCGTTCTCGAGCTGAGGATCCGATATTACTACTTGTACTCTTGAAAGGATTTTTCCTGAGCCGTAACTTGCTTCTTTTAACTATTACCTTTGGTACTTCATACTAGCTGTAGGTGATCTCCGAATACTACCGACGTACAAGTGCCAATGACCATTGCAGTAGTTGGAGCGGTAAAGAACACGATGTCAAAGTGAGGGTATCACAGTATTAGATTAAGACGGCCGTAGGTGAAAGGCCTAGAGAACCTAGAGAGCCTGAAATGATCTAGTCCAGAGCTGCAGACGGAACCTAAAGTACGTTACTCAACTCGCTTGTCTCTGCTACTACCTCCTCCAACTGCAACACCACCACCACCACCACCACCACCACCACCACCACCACCACTAGTATCTCCCCTGTCCTCTTGTCGCCTTCGACAGCTGCTGGCAAGAATATCTCATGATGTGGACGCACTATCGGATCATCCACTACCTCGGCCATGGTGGCTTCTCTACACTCTAGCTAGCTCTAGATCAGCACTGCAAGAGTGCGGCTGGCACCGTGTCTGATAGTCCACGCTCTCGTTGTGTAGCTGTCAAGATAAGTATCATAAATAAAAAGGACGAGGTGGCGATCCTACGCTAACTACAGGCCCAGCCACGGTCCCGCAGTTGGCTATATCAACTTTTCTCACGAGATGTCTTGAGCCAAATGCTGAGCGTGATCACTATGTTCTGCGTTGCTGGACGAGTTTGAGGACCACTGACCGAACGGCTCGCACCACACCGAGCTTCTTGGTCTGAGCCATCCGTCAAGATGTGTCCCGAAATCGAAGGATGGCATCTGCTGTCACTGAAAGAAAGCCACTCGGACCAGCCCATAAATTAAGAAAGCTCGCAGATGCTGTCTTCGTATAGCATAAGTCTCATCAATTTTGTGTGATCTCAAGTCTTTCAGTTAGTTTTAACTAGCACGATGTAGTAGCTTCAATGTTCTAACGTAGCAGATTGCATATCCAAAAATAAAAAAATAAAATACCAAAAAAAAGCGCCATCAACATCACCTTTCACGTATACATCTAATAGTTATACACTTGGTTTGTCTGCTTGAAGCATTCTCATTGGTCGGGTGAACTTGCCACGTGGCGCGTGTGCAGTGGCAGATACAGTGGCGGGTACAGTGGCGGATATCCACATGTTGACTCAGGATTTATCCCGAAGACCTACAAGTTTTTAGAATGCCATCGAAGCTGCTAGAAAGGATTGGAGAGTGCTTGCTAATGCACTGAGTCATTTGTGTAGACTCATTCACAAAATTTCACTCGCCACCCGCCATTCGCCACTGCCGGTGCCACTCTACCATCTCCAGCGAACTTCAAATTTCTTAGGCATATAAAGGCATGGATTCTACCATTAGATAGTTCGGTAGACAATCACTTTTGTATGATAGATAATTCAATCTCTCTTTGTACTCAATCACTCTCAACAATACAAATGGAGGATATACAGAGGTAAATATACAGCGGTGGATATACAGCGGCAGATACAGCAGTGGATATACAACACAGCAGACACAGTGGTTGATATACAGTAGCAGATACAGTGGCAGATATACAACACAGTAGATACAGTGGCAGATAAACAGCAGCAGATCCACAGTGGTGGATACACAGCGGCAGATACACAGCGGTAGATACACAGTGGCAGATACACAGCGGCGGATACCAGTGTCAGATAAACTGCAGCGGATACACAGCAGCAGATACAGCAGTGGATATACAATACAGCATACACAGCAGCAGATACAGCAGTGGATATACAATACAGCAGACACAGTGGCAGATACACCATGGCAGATATATATACAGTGACAGATATACAGCCAGATATACAGTACCAGGTCAGGATACATATTCACAGCGGTGAATATACAGTAGTTCAAGATACACAGCACAATATACACAGCGGCGGATACACGGCGGCAGATACACAGCAGCGGATACACAGTGGTAGATGAACAGCAGCAGATACAGTAGTGGATATACAACACAGTAGACACAGTGGCAGATACACAGT